>Ga0208244_100335_pt1 | contig 50799 bp, 50 predicted proteins | sample SubbioCR12Aug_5A_FD_184828 | JGI IMG/M metagenome (GOLD analysis project Ga0208244, IMG submission 184828) | Serpentinite rock and fluid subsurface biosphere microbial communities from McLaughlin Reserve, California, USA - CR12Aug_5A (SPAdes) | ecosystem: Environmental > Terrestrial > Deep... | reverse complement strand
GGTTTGGACTAGGGGCATCATACCCCAAATCAGCTCTCAGGGTAACCGATGTGTTGGCACAAAAACTGACATTAAAGGTAACCTATGTTCTGGCACATCGGGGTAACCGATGTGCTGGCACTTGGCAACTATAAAACAGAAAACATTCATGGCCTTGATGCTGTAACCAATCGGCAACACCAGGGCCAGTGGATTCATCAACGAGAAATCGCATTTATGCTGTTTCCACTATCAGGGGCATGAAGGTGGTGTTCTCCATGAATCTGGTGGCAAATAAGATACAAGCTTGAATTTCTTCTTGATTTTTCTCTATGTGATGCGATACAATACTATCGCAAATCATACAAAGTTTGTTCAAATGGCCAAGGTCTTCGGAGAAAAGGTCGAGGGCCTTTCTGAACTGGATGGGGCAGAAACGGCGGTAAAATTTGTAGAACGACTCTCCGATGACATTCGAGTCCCGAGGAGGCTCAGGGACGTTGGGGTCCCGGAAAATGCAATTCCCCGGTTGGCTGAGGCGGCCATGAAAGTAACCAGGCTCCTTGCCAATAACCCAAGAAAAATAACTCTCGAAGATGCCGTCGCCATCTACCGATCAGCTTATTAATTTAGTTACTTTTCCTTTTCCTGAAATCGAACAAATTCCCTTTGAGCCTTTATCCGGCCTTTTTGAATACAAGGAAATATGATAGTATCGTCTTACCTATGGATGGAAGGAAGAGGAAAATCCCATTTTGAGGGAGAATTAGATTATGGAAAAGTTAAAAAATTTTGATGCCCAATTAGTACTCAATTCTATTTACAACGGCATTATAGCGATTGATTCAGAAGGCATGATCACCTATTTCAACAAAACAGCAGAAAGAATTTTTAATATCCCTGCTCATGAAGCCATGAATCGATATATCTTGGATGTCCTGCCAAATACCGGCGGTAAATTGCTCGATTGCTTGAAAACTGGAAAGCCATTTTATGGAGAGAAACTCAAAGGGCAAGAAGTTACCCTTATCTCCAATATAAATCCGATTGTGACGAACGGGAAAATCTCAGGGGCCGTAAGTTTCTTCCAAGACATTTCCGAAATTGAAAGTATCTCAAAAGAGCTTGACTTATTTAAGAATATGAAAAATTGGTTAGATACCATTATCGATTCGTCCTATGACGGTCTATGGATTTGTGACCACCAAGGCAAAGTCATCAGAATCAATAAGGCATCTGAAAGGATCAACGGGGTCAAAGCCGAAGAGGTGATTGGCAGGAATATGAGGGAACTGGTGGCAGAGGGCTTATGCGACAAGTCCGTTACTTTGGAGGTGTTGAAGAAGAAAACTTCTGTAACAATGATTCAACAGATTAAAGGAGAGAAAAGGATCCTGGTCACAGGCAATCCAATTGTTAATGAAAAAGGGGAAATCACATTTGTCGTTACAAATGATCGTGATATTACTGAACTGGACGATCTGAGAAGTCAACTTCAAGAGATTCAGGCATTGGCCAAAGGTTATATTTCGAAGCTATCTGAATTAGAGATGCAAGGGGTTGACATAAAAAGTATCATTTTTCGAAGCGAGGAAATGAAAAGAATCATTGAGATGGCCTTAAGGGTGGCTCCAGTCGATACAACCGTACTTCTTTTAGGGGAATCAGGTGTAGGTAAAGGAATAATTGCAAAACTGATTCACAAACACTCGGAACGGGGCACTGGACCCTTCATACGAGTCGATTGTGCAGGTATTCCAGACTCTCTCATTGAATCGGAGTTATTTGGTTATGAAAAAGGCGCATTTACCGGGGCTAAGGTCGAAGGGAAACCCGGGTTCTTCGAACTCGCTAATAAAGGAACACTTTTTCTTGACGAAATTGGAGAAATTACATTAAGTTCCCAATCAAAGCTTCTCCGCTTTTTAGAGGACCATGAAATTATCCGGGTTGGAGGAACAGAACCTAAAGAAATTGATGTAAGGGTGATTGCGGCAACCAATAAGAACATTGAAGAGATGGTAAAGTCTAAAGGTTTCAGGGAAGACCTTTATTATCGACTCAATGTGGTTCCCATCCATATCCCGCCCTTAAGAGAAAGACGGGAGGATATTTTACCTCTGATCTTTCATTTTCTTGAAAAATTCAATAAAAATTATCGAAAGGAAAAGGTTCTTTCTCCAGAGGCGATTGAAACCCTTTGCAAATATGACTTTCTAGGAAATATTCGTGAACTGGCTAATATTATAGAAAGGCTTGTTGTGATAACAGAAAATGAGTGGATTGAAGCGCGAGATCTCTCAAATGCAATTGCAAGCTGTAATTCCAAGGAAATACCCTACTCTTTCTTAGCCGAAGGTATTTCACTCAAAGATGCCCTGCAAAAATGTGAGAGCATTATTATTGAAAAGTCTATTAACAAATATGGTTCTCAGCGGGAGGCAGCAAAAGCTTTAAAGGTAGATCAGGGAACAATTTCAAGGAAAATTAAGAAGTTTTCAATATCGAAAAAAGATGTATTGATGCATAATGAATTGCATTTACGCATCAAATATTAAATATTCTAAATTTCAACTGGTTACTAAATGTTTATCTTTTATCATCAGTAAATTGATGCAATATTGCATATATTTAGAGTTTTTCTGTTAATTTAATATTCCCCAATACCAAATTTTAAAAAATTGATTTCTTTTTTTAGATCAAATCCTTACCATTACGAATTCCCAATTTTTCCAAGGTACAACCTATTTTTAATTTTGGCACGAAAGATGTATCCACATTCTAATTACTAAAAGTTTTTGAATATTAAAAAAATCTCTAACCTGCCCCTACCAGAAGGGGGGGAAGGGTTTATTTTTTTTGATTATGAAAACAAACGGTTCATTGCTGTCTGAAAGAAACCAGCATATTCCACAGGGGCCATTCAATGTCCACCCCATTTTTGCTGCAAAGGCAAAAGGGGCGATTATCACCGATGTGGAAGGGAAAGAGTATATCGATTTTGCAGGGGGCATCGGTGTAAACAATGTTGGCCACTGCGATGAAGAAGTGCTAAAGGCTGTCCAGGATCAAATTCAAAAATATATTCACACCTGTTTCCATGTGGTCATGTATGAACCTTATGTAGAACTGGCAAAAAGACTGAATGAGATCACCCCGGGAAATTTTCCAAAAAAGACGATGTTTGCAAATAGCGGTGCAGAGGCCGTTGAGAATGCCATCAAGATTGCCCGTCATGCCACGGGCCGACCTGCTATCATTGCATTTGAAGATGCCTTTCATGGCCGAACCCTTTTAGCCTTAAGCTTAACCAGTAAGATGAAACCTTATAAATTTGGTTTTGCGCCTTATGCTCCGGAGATTTACCGAATGCCTTATGCCTATTGCTACCGATGCGCTTTCGGTCTGGAATACCCTTCTTGTGAAATTCATTGCGCCTATTTTCTAAGAGATTTTTTCCAAACTCACATCTCTGCCGAACAGGTGGCGGCTTTGATTGTGGAGCCGGTATTGGGTGAAGGGGGATTTGTTGTTCCACCTAAGGAGTATTTCAAAATCCTTCATAAAATCTGTCAGGACAATGGAATCGTTTTCATTGCCGATGAGGTTCAGACCGGTTTTGGCCGTACTGCAAAGATGTTTGCCATGGAGCATTATGAGGTAGCGCCGGATATTCTGGTAACAGCCAAATCCATTGCTGGAGGATTTCCTCTCAGCGCCATCACCGGAAAGGCAGAACTAATGGATCATCCCCAGGTAGGAGGGTTGGGAGGAACCTATGCAGGGAATCCCGTGGCCTGTCGGGCTGCCCTTGCGGTGCTTGATCAGTTTGAGAAGAAGGATCTCTTAGCGAGAGCTGAGAAAATTGGAAAAAGGGTCTTAGAAAAGTTCAAGGAATTTCAAGAGGACTATTCAATGATGGGTGATGTCAGGGGTTTAGGGGCAATGGTAGGAATGGAACTGGTGGTGGATCGAAAGACCAAAGAGCCAGCTACAGCTTTCACAAAACAGTTGGTGAATCATTGTCGTGAAAAAGGATTATTAATGATCTCCGCCGGTACTCACTCAAACATTATCCGACCATTAATGCCTTTGGTGATTACAGATGATCAATTGGAAGAGGGCTTGAAAATTATTGGAGAGGTCTTAGATGAAGTCGGTCAATCATGAAGGATTCAGTGATCCGATTGGGAACATCCCTCTGGATGACGAGCACGCTCATATTCTCATAGAATATTACGAGAACGCGACATCTCTTCGCCTGCTGATTGAAACCATCGAAATAAGCGGAGCGAAGATCCTTGAGACCATCCCCCTAAGAGAGGAACCAGGTGGTCCAAGATCGGTTCTCTTTAAGCTCTATGTTGAGGACGCCAGGAATGCGGTCATCAGCCTTTCAAAGCATCCTTTGGCCAACCTGAAAGGATACAATGCGAAGTCAAAGATTGCCCAAAAAAGGAGGAACCGATGAGAGACAAATTCAGAGGGAAAGATTTTCTAAGTTTGATGGATTTTACCCGGGAGGAAATCAATGATATTTTGAACGTCTCTTATGAACTAAAGATGAAGTGGGCAAGGCGTGAACTCCACGAATATTTGAGAGGAAAGACGGTTGCCGTCATCTTTGAAAAACCCTCTACTCGAACCCGTACCTCTTTTCAGGCGGCCATTGCCCATCTCGGGGCACAAAGCTTCTATATGCGTCCTGATGAAATGCAGTTAGCTCGAGGGGAACCAATCAAGGATACAGCTCGGGTCATTGATCGGTACTGTGATGCCCTGGTGATGAGAACCTTTGGACAGGATCGGCTTGAAGAGTTTGCCCGATATATGAAAAACCCAGTGATCAATGCCCTTTCCGATCTGACTCACCCTTGCCAAGGTTTGGCGGACCTCTTGACCATCCGAGAGAAGAAAGGAGACTTTAAGGGGTTAAAACTTGTCTATGCGGGCGATATCTGGAATGTCTGCCACTCTCTCATGATTGCTGGCGGGACCATGGGATTCGATGTCTACGTGGCCGTTCCCGAGGGATATGCCCCCAATCCAAAGATTCACCAGTTTGCCATGGAGGCTGCGAAACGGAGTCGAACGAAAATTGTCCTCACGAAAGATCTAAAGGAAGCGTTAAAAGATGCGGATGTGGTTTATGCCAATACGTGGCATAGCATGGGCGCGGCTGAAAAAGAAAAGGAAAAGAGGGCTAAGGATTTTGGGCCCTATCAGATCAACGGAAAGGTGGTGGAGGAGGCAAAGCCTGATTTTATTTTCATGCATTGTCTGCCCGGATATCGTGGGGAAGAGATGACCGATGAGATCATTGAGGGCCCCCATTCTGTCGTGTGGGATCAGGCTGAGAATCGAATGCATACGGAAAAGGCGGTCCTAGCCCTGTTTGTAGGATGAAAAAGTTGATCCATAACGTTTAGTTGGAAACGGATGAAGAAGCGGATTGTGATCGCCTTAGGTGGAAATGCGATTAAGCAGCCTCATGAGTTGGGGACAGCCCAGGAACAGATGAAAAATATCAAGAATTCGTGTCAACAGATACTCCAAATCATCCAAGCGGGCTATGAAGTGGTATTGACGCATGGAAATGGTCCACAGATAGGAAATCTTCTTATCCAGCAAGAAACGGGAATTCCCCAAGTTCCGGTTCAACCCATGGATATTTGTGGTGCTATGACTCAAGGCCAGATTGGATATATGGTACAGCAGACGTTGGTCAATGGATTGAAGACTTACAATCTGAATCTCAACGTGGTCACAGTGATCACACAGGTCTTGGTCAATCGGGAAGATCCGGACTTCAGGAGTCCGAGCAAACCCATAGGCCCATTTTACGACCAAGAAACGGGAAAAAGAAACCAGTCCGAGAAGGGTTACCAGATCAAACAGGTACTCCCAAATGGGGAAAAGCCTTTCCGTAGGGTGGTCCCTTCCCCTGATCCGATAAGGATATTGGAAGGAAAAGCGCTGAAACGGCTCGTCGATGCCGGGATGATTGTCATTGCTTCAGGAGGAGGAGGGATCCCTGTCACTTTGAATGATCGTGGAGAACTGGAGGGGGTGGAGGGAGTGATCGACAAGGACCTGGCAGGGGAGAAACTGGCAGAAGCCGTGGGCGCGGATATCTTAATGATCCTCACGGATGTGAATAAGGTTAAACTTGGGTTTGGTACCCCAGAAGAGAAAGATTTGGATAAGATAGATGTTAATCAAGCGAAACGCTATTTAAAAGAGGGCCATTTCCTACCAGGGTCGATGGCTCCCAAAATCTCAGCCTGTTTACGGTTTATTGAATACGGCGGGGAAAAGGCTATCATTGCCTCATTGGATAAATCTTGGGAGGCCATTCAGGGGCAGGAAGGCACACATATCATTCCATGAGGATGGAGAGTATGGTACTCCACCATATAGTCGAAGCTCAGCAGTTTAATAAGAAAACCCTTCAGGAAATATTTATCTTTGCAGACCGTGTTAAAGAACGTATAGAGCGTGGGTTTCCCCTGGAACTTCTTCGTGGAAAAATCTTAGCCAATCTTTTTTATGTTAAATCCATTCGAACCATGTTCTCTTTTGAGACCGCCATGAAACGGCTGGGGGGTGAAGTCATAGGGACTGAAAGTGGAGAAGCCTTTTCTTCCGAACTTGTAGGAGCAACCCTCGAAGATACTGTAAGAATGGTCGGTTCATTCGTTGATGTCATTGTCCTCAGACATTATCAGAGTGGCTCAGCAAAACGTGCTGCGGAGGTCTCCCCTGTCCCAATTATCAACGGGGGGGATGGAGCAGCTCAGCATCCTACGCAGGCGATTGTCGACCTATACTGCATTGAAAAGTTAATGGGAGGAGTGGATGGGGTTTCGATTGCCTTCCTCGGCAACTTGATGAATAGTCGGACGATTCGCTCCCTCGTTTATTTCTTAGCTAAATATTCAGGCATTAAAATATATTTCGCCTCCCCAAGAACCCTGAAGATGAAAGATGACCTTAAGGAATACTTGACCGAACATCGAGTTTCTTTCTCAGAATCCTTTGACAGTGCAGAGGATCTGATGGAAATTGCTTCCAAGGTGGATATTCTATATCTAACCCAGATACCTGAAGATCATTTTGGAGACCGTATTTGCGATTATGATAAATATAGGGAAATCTTCAGAATTAATCAAAATATCTTGAATAGGTTGAGGAAGGATACGTTCATCATGCATCCCTTCCCACGGGGTGATGAACTTCCGGTCCAAGTGGACAAAGACCCTCGCGCCATCTACTTTGATCAGATCAAGTATGGACAATTCCTCCGAATGGGCCTATTATGCTATGTGCTTGGAGTGAGGGTGGATTAGAGGAGAGGAATTGGAAGGGAGGTGATGAAATAAACTTTTTCGTGCCCTAAGTGAAAGAAATAATCCAAAATGCTTTCAGAGATTGGTTCTCTCTTTTTCTTCGTCCTCCCTTGGTAAAGCAAAGGAGGACGAAGTGAGAATAGGACTCCACGGGCCTTTTAGTGCACCGGTTGCCTACTCTGGCGAGTTGATGAAAAAGGGGTTTTTGTTGGCCGTTGAAGAGATCAATAAGGCAAGAGGGGGATGATGATGTAATAGAAGGAGAGCAATCCGTGGTATGGGATCAGGCCGAAAACAGGCTTCATAAAGAAAAGGCAATATTATCTTTAGTAGTACCATAAACGCAAGATAAAGGAGAAAAACTATGTGGGTAAACAGCGAATATAAAAGGCTGAAGACCGTCCTCCTGTGTAAGCCAACCTTTTACAGGATCCTTCCCATCAACCTCACAGCCAAGAAATACATAGAGTCTGGCCAACTTCCAAATATTCACAGGGCAATAGAAGAGCACGAGGAGTTGGTTCGGATATATGAAAATTTCGGTGTTGAAGTGATTATGATGGAACCGGATCCTGATCTGCCCTACCAAACATTCACGAGAGATTTTGCATCTATGACTCCTAAGGGCGCGGTGATCTCCCGCATGCACGTGTCAGAGAGGCAAAGGGAGCCTGTCGTGGGCGCAGATATACTTGTTGAACACAGCATTCCTATTGCTGGTTTTATAACGAGGGGGACATGTGAGGGGGGAGACTACATGTTTCTGGATGAGCATACCCTTGTCGTCGGCTGTGGAGGAAGATCGAATAGTGAGGGTATACAGTACTTGAAAGATATGTCGCCGCGTTTGGGTCTCGAAATAATTCCAGTTATGTTCCATGGTGATTTTGTTCATATGGATTGCGTTGGAAACATCATTGGCGAAAAACTGATTATCGCATGCCTCGATGCTCTTCCTGCGAGCTACGTCGATATCTTAAAGGAGCGCCACTTCACGATAATCAATATCCCGGCTGCGTCTGTTCCCGATCTAAGCGCCAATGTTATGGCTTTGGATGAAAAGACCATACTAAGTCATGCATCAAATAATAGAGTGAACGATGAGCTCAAAGCGCTTGGTTTCGAGGTTCTTACTGTAAACATCCCTGAACTTCTAAAAGCGGGCGGAGGAATACATTGTAATGTTTTTCCAGTGCAAAGGACGTAATGTAGTTCCATTCATTCAGACGATAGTGTAGTGTCTCATGAATGGCTGGAGTTATTTACATGTAAATTTATAGGCCAAGACCTTCTAATATTACGCAAATACTTAGGAGGAAATACCTCCAGTTGTTTAAGAGACACTACACTAGTGGTGACGCTACAAGCAAGTGGGATACATGACACTATAGGGAAGAAGAACATCGTTGGGCTATGGCAGGGGGCCACAGAGAATGCCACTGTCTGCACGAACCTTTTAAATGACACGGAGAGGCGCGGGCTGGACATGGGGAAGGACTACCTTTTAGTGCTTGATGTCTCTAAGGTGCTGAGGTCAGCCGTGGCGAGGAAGTTCGGGAGCAACTTCCGCATGGCGGATTACGATAAGGCAAAGGAGTCCCTTGATTTGACCAAAAGGTATCTGGAGAGGCTTAATCCGTCTGCGGCGGCGAGCCTGAGGGAGGGGCTTGAGGAAACACTCGCGGTGCATTGGTTATGCGTCAACAGGGCTTTTAAGGAAGACCCTCTCGACCACAAACCCGATTGAATCCCGTTTCTCCATAACCTGCAACATCACTGGACGGGTGAAAAAATGGAACGGCGGGGATAATATGGTTCAGAGATGGACAGTGACAACACTTTTTTCAAGGCAGAGAAGAAGTTCAAGCGCATAAAGGGCTATAGGGAAATCCCAAAACTCATAGCTGCATTAGGGCAGAAAAATTTTGAAAGAAAGGAGATGGTAGCTTAAGATATGGGCAAGAGTGTCCTTCCTAATTCAATAAAAGGAAGGGACAACATCGGGCTATGCAAAAACGCTAAAAAGGAGGGTTTAAAATGAGAAAGAAAATGATCCTGTTTTTGGTACTTTCGGTTGGGATGATGGGCCTGCTTTCCGGCCCTAACAAGGCAAGTGCCCAGAAAAAGGTTTATAACCTCAAACTTCAATCCTATTACTCTCCCGCAATGATTAGCGGCGACAAGAAATTTGCGGAGACCATTGAAAAGATGAGTAACGGCCGCATTAAGGTAACCGTTTTCTCAGGTGGCGAACTCGTTGCATCCGATCAAATCCTTCATGCCGTGAAGGCGGGAACAGTGGACATTGGGCATGGTTATGGCGCATACTATCCAGATGTTGCCATTGGAATTATCGAAAGCGGCCTTCCTATGGCATGGAATAGTGCAGTTGAGGCAGAACTACTTTATGAGCAGTACGGGCTTTTGCCTTTGGTTTCAGAATCATATAAGAAGGCTGGAGTTCACTACCTTGGGCCGACTTGGGCAGCTCCCTATGCTATTCTCACAAAGAAACCTATTGCCAATCTCGATGACCTAAGAAAGCTCAAAATCCGAACCACGGCGGGGGCCGCAAAAATGTTCAACAAGGTTGGAGTTTCTACTGTCTATCTGCCTCCCGAAGAAGTTTATCTTGCTCTTTCAACTGGACAAATCGATGGCGTGCTCTACGGCTGCGCCGAAGAGTACAAGATAAACAAGTTCTACGAGGTGGCCCCTTACTATTGTACTTCATTCATATTGAACCCCATTGTAGATTGCATGGTGATAAATGAAAAAGTGTGGAGCCAGCTCCCTGATGATTTGAAGTCAATTCTGACTACAGCTACCTATCGAGCCCGTTGGCACTATTACATGAGTGTTTTCGCAAAGGAGTATTCGGTCCGGGAGGAGATATTCAAAGGCAAACTGACCAGCCTGCCGCCTGAGGATATAGAGAAACTGACGAATGCGGCTTTTAGCGTGTGGGAGGAAGAGGCAAAAAAATCTCCTAGTAATGCGCGCGCTGTGAATTTGCTGAAGGATCTAAACAAGAAATTAGGCCGCTTAAAATAAGTTTTAGTAAGGATGTGGCATATCATTCTTGTCCAAAATAGGTTTTAAAAAGTTCGTATTTTGGACAGCAAAGTGCTTATGAAGGTGCGGATATCCCTTGAATCCTTTGAATTAACCCTGTTTAAAGGCAATTTGAGGCCATAAAACGTTCTTGTTGCCAAATTATCTTGGACAGCAAAATGAATCAGATTAAAAAAAGGATGGAACCTGGTTTTGAAAAGCTGTAAAACTTGTCCAAAAAGCCAATAATTTCAATGGGTCCCTTAAATATTTAGGTTATTTTGGACAGCACTGGTGGCATATATCCTCATAAAAGTGGGTACACGCATCCATTAAAAATTTAAAGACTGAGCTTAACTATGACAAATGGGCTGGTCAAAGTTCTTAAGGCGATTGATACATTGAGTCGATGGTCTGGGAAGGCTATGAGATGGCTGATTTATGTTCTTGTTATTATCATCATGTACGAGGTTACTTTGCGGTATATCTTTGGGCTTCCGACTGTTTGGGTTTTTGAGGCATCAACTATGGTATTTGGTGCCCTTGCGCTTGGGTCTGGAGCTTACGCTCAGGTTAACAAGGCGCATGTTTCGATGGATCTCTTCTACCGAGGAAGGTCCAAAAGGACGAAGGCCGTCATGGATGCGTGTACTTATCCGTTATTCATCGGATTTCTTATTGTCCTAATGTGGAAATCAGGAGCATACGCTTACCTTTCTCTTGCCAGATTAGAGCATTCAACTACCGCTTGGGGACCTCCTCTTTACCTAATAAAAACGGCGATACCGGTCGCCACAGCACTATTGGCCCTTCAAGGCTTTGCTGACTTTGTTCGTAATGTCGCATTTGCTATCACTGGGGGGGACCTTTAATGAGCGCCGAAACCCTCACAATCGTTATGTTTGCTTGCATGTTGTTTGTCATGGCCTCTGGACTGCCCATTGCTTTTGTTCTCGGAAGCCTCGGAGTCATATTTGCCCTCTTCCTTTGGGGGCCAAGTGCTCTTGATTTGGTTTATTTTGCTGCAATCGATGTAGTAAAAAGTTTTGTACTGATTGCCGTACCACTGTTTATATTTATGGGCCTTATGCTGCAAGAGTCTGGGATAGCCGATGACCTTTTTGATGCCATCTATGTTTGGGCTGGACGAATAAAGGGTGCCCTGGGCATGGGTACAATTGCCATTTGTGCGCTCATGGCTGCGATGGTCGGCATTAGCGGAGCTGCAACTTTGTCTATGGGCGTTATTGCGGTTCCTGCTATGCTTAAAAGAAACTATTCCAAAAGGATAGCCATTGGCCTAGTTCAGGCTGGCGGAGCATTGGGATTTTTGATTCCCCCGAGCGTAATGATGATAATGTATGGATTCATCGCCGGAGTTTCCGTGGGCAAGCTGTTTGCAGCAGGTATTATTCCAGGTTTGATGCTTGCTTCAATGTATATTATTTACATAGGAATACGATGCTATGCCCAACCCCAGATGGGCCCTGCTCTCCCTTCTGAGGAACGGGCGACTTTAAAACAAAAGCTGAGAATGACAAAGGTATTAGTCTTGCCCGCTATCTTAGTGGTTGTGGTGTTGGGTTTTATCTTTCTCGGTATAACGTCGCCCACAGAGGCATCAGCTGTTGGCGCTTTAGGGGCTGTCGTGTGTGCGGCCATCAAGAGAAAGCTTACATGGGATAGATTGCAGAAGGCTGCGCTGCGAACGGTGGAACTCTGCGGGTTTTCTTTTTGGATTGTTCTGGGTGCAATTGTATTCAGCAAAGTTTACACAGGATTGGGTGCAGCTGGAGTAATTAGAGACACCATTTCCAATCTAGAGATTAGTCCGTGGGGCGTCTTGCTAGTAATGCAACTTAGTTTTTTTTTACTCGGCATGTTTCTTGATGATATCGCGATCCTTTTTATGTGCATGCCGATTTACATCCCTATTATTTCTTATCTTGGCTTTGACCAAGTTTGGTTCGCTATCCTTTATATTCTGAACATGCAGATGGCTTATTTGACACCCCCTTATGGCGTTAACCTTTTTTATATGAAGGCCGTAGCTCCACCTGAAGTGACTCTCGGGGATATCTACATATCAATAATCCCTTTTGTGTGCTTACAAGCATTATGTCTTCTGATAATCATGGTCTTCCCGGGAATCGTCCTTTTTCTGCCAAATTTGATATTTTCGAGATAGAGATTCGCGCATATCTATTTCTCTATCGTCCTCGGGAGGTGATGAATAAAATTAGTGGTCAATTAAATGGATAAGATTAAGCCCCTTTTTTATAACCCCCCCCTCATCACCCATTTACGGTGTTCCCAATGACCCATTTGCAAAACTGTTAAGTGGGAATATGGGGAGATCATTCAGCCAACTTTCACATAAGCATCTGACAAGAAAGGAGAGAGCTTTGATGGAGAAAATAATTAATGTTGTTCAGTATGGCCTTGGCGCAATGGGGAGCTTGATGGTTCGGTTGGCCTCAGGCAAAGCTAACTTGGAGGTCGTTGGTGCGGTTTCGGCATCCGGAAGGTATTTAGGTGTGGACCTCGGCGAAGCTTCGGGGCTTGGGAAACATCTGGGTGTTACCGTAAAATCATCCCTCGAGCAAGTGCTCGAGGAAACCAAAGCGGATGTGATATTGGATGCGACGGTGTCTACAATGACCGAACTTATGCCGGAGATTCTCCCCGCTATTCGGGCGGGGCTAAATGTTATCTCAGTAGCAGAGGAGCTGTCATATCCTTGGGAGCGGAGTCCTGATCTGGCGTCTGAGTTAGATCGAGCTGCAAAAGAACATGGAGTTACAGTCCTTGGCACAGGTTTAAATCCTGGCTTTTTGATGGATCTTTTACCACTTAATCTTTCAGGAATCTGCGGGTCTGTAACGGCCGTCCGGGTGAGGCGAGTGACTGATTTTTCAGTATACGGACAAAGCGTAATGAAACATATTGGAGCCAACTTGACACCTGAGGAGTTTGAACGTGGTCTTCAGAATCGTTCAGTAGTATTGCATGTTGGGCTTCCCGAGTCGATTCAGATGGTGGCCAGAGGACTCAATTGGAAACTTGACCAGCTAAAGGAGGACCGCCGCGCCTTGGTTACCCGTACCGATCGTTTAGCAGAGAGTATAAAGGTACAAAAAGGACGAGTATGTGGGTTTTGGCAAACGGCCCGAGGCCAGGCAAAAGGAAATACTATTGAGTTGGAAATTTATGGCATAATATTACCCAATCCTTCGGAGGACGAGGTTTCGCCTGGGACCTGGATTAAAATTGAAGGAGATCCTGGTATTAATGTGGCTATTTCTGGAGGTATTTGTCAAGCAGGAGGGTTAGGAACTGTGACACATGCAGTCAACGCAATCCCTTTGGTAGTTGATGCGAAGCCGGGGTTACTTACCGTGAGGGAATTGCCCGTGGCCTCTTGCCTCCCTTAATATTAGAGTGATAATATAGCAACTAATTTCAACTTTACCCGATTGTAAGATTAAGGTAATTCAGCTTGCAATAATTCACAAGAAATAATGTAACCATTAAAATGGCGAAAAAATATCAACTAAGTATATGCTATTTTAGAGGTATTTCTTTGTCCGAGGGAGTGTGTCACCTTTGATGGGAAAAGAGGCTTCTGCCGAAACAGGGAAAACCAGGGAGGAACATTATCTATTACCACTCGAACCTGGGGTCAGGCTTGCAATATTGCAATTTAGGAAAAGGTATCTGATAGCTTTGTCATCTTCTCTGCCAAATCCAAGTCTATTCTGGATCTTATATCTTATTTGTAAGCGCTTCGCTGCCGAACTTAGTGTCGTAACATCACGTCCTATTAGTTCCCCAAGTGTGCCTGTCCCGTGCTCCATCACCAACCATGCCGCCATCCCACGGGCTTTGGATACCTTGTGATCTCTGCCCGAAACCAAGAAATCCCCCTCTTGAAGCGAAAAAAATTTGCATACCTCTTGGATGATCCTGTCGAGACCCACTCTATGTCTGGGGCTCGGTCCCCCCTTCGTCATCACTCGGTCAATGAATTCATCATCGCCGAGTATCCGGCTGTCTGTCTCGGATCCCACGTGGCACTCCTTGCGATAGTTTCCTCTCTTGCCTTCCTGGATGAATCGACCATTAAATTTCTGGGCTGACGATTCTTTCTTTGAAAATTGAGAGAACACCCAATCTGTCGTAAGCCATGGAATCACTTCCCGTCCAAGATAAGCACGATGGCCGCCCCACAGATAGTCCTCCGGCTCTTTAACAATCCCTGCCCTTACAGGATTGAGGTGAATGTAGCGGGTCAATTCCAGCAGATATACACCGCATCCCCCCACACCAAAACTGCCTTGTAACGCCCTTGAAAAAGATGCCCCGACTGACCCTGACGCCAGTTGATCCACCGGGTGTAACGAAAGCTCAAATACTGTATGATTCATGAAAGAGGAATATCGGCCACTTGCATTACCATGTGGACATGATTGCTCATAAGGCAGAAGGCGTGGATACGATGCCTGAACCGATCGATCCACTCTTGCACTAAGAGGTAGAAGCGAGTCCGATCACGGTTATCAAAGAATATGGCATGCCCCGCGTTGCCGCGCAGGATCACATGATAGAGAGCTCCCGGATAGTAGACTCTTGGCTTACGAGGCATGGCACTATATTAAATAATAAATTGCAACATTGCAAGCCTGACCCCATTCAGATCCCTCGGGGCTAACTTAAAGGATTGTTTTACAGAATTTTATATGATAATATTTTTTGGAAAGATCTCCTCATTTAATCAATCTGATGGAATTTGTCGTTAAGGAGGTGTTTAAAATATGAGCGAAATTTCTAATTTGACACCAATAGAAATCCAAAGGGCAGGATGGAACGCATTGCGAAAACAGCTGGGATTCGTAGGGGCATTAAGATTTCTTTTGCAGTATGAAAAAGGTGAAGGCGATTACACAAAATTGAGGAGAAAAATGTTTAAAGGCGAAACTGCGGACACATTAATCCATAAAATGAGGAAAGAACGAAAAATATAGCGAGGTCGATCGCCTGGATCAATAGGAATGGCTGGATTGACAAAAATAAGAGAAGGGATTAAAAGAGATATTAAATCCAAAGGGAAAAAAATCGATGTCGCTTCGACTCGAAACCGAGAACCAGAGAACAGAAGCTCAGGAGTGTAATGATGCGCAGGTTGTCGTTTGAAAAGCTTGAGATTTCGCCGGAACATAAGCAGGTATTGGAAAAAACCACTATCACGGAGAGCGGTCCTGGCACTATTCTAAATGATTTTCAGATTCTCCTGAATTACCTCAGAAAACAGGGGTTACCGGTTGCGGGTCCACATCGGCTACCGAGAACGGTGTTAGGGGAGATCAATGCCCTTCTAAGCCATCCTATTCAACTTCGACTGAAGAGGCCCGAGCAGAAATCGTACCCGCATATTCAAGGATTATATCTGCTTTTACGGGCATCGGGACTGGCTTGTATCAAAGCAAAAGTCGTAGACTCGACCCTACGAGATGGAAAACTCTTTCTCTCTGTAGAAGATAAGGCATACCAGGTGTGGGAAAGTCTGAATCCCACTGAGCGATACTGTGCGTTGCTGGAAAGCTGGTTGCTTCGGGGAAAGGAGGAGATAGTCGGCGAGCGCGGCGGAGGTCTGTTCTCAGTCCCCAATATCCTTCGAGGAGTGATGGACCTTATCAGGCGGACACCTGAAAAGGGGTTACGGGTTGAAGGAGATAAGAATGCCCAGTACCTGCTGAGGTATGTGCCGGGGTGGCATAACTTGGGCCTGATGGAACTGTTCGGCCTGATTTCTATAAAACCCGGTTCGCCCATCGAGGGCCAAGGATGGCAGATTGAGAGCATCGATCGCACAGCATTTGGCGATGCTCTGGTTGCTTTGCTTTGCGCGAAAGTCTTGTGGGAACCAAACCTTCTCTTCGAATCGGAAAAGGAAGGAAGGGTGCCGGTCGGTCTGCTTCAACCCATTCTTCAGCCTTATTTCCCGGAGTGGAAAAAGAATCTCTCCATTCCCGAGTGGGTTTTTCGAGAGGGAACATACATCTTCAGGGTAACTTTAGGACGACTATGGTTTCGGATCGCTATCCCGGCAAGTCATACTCTGGAATGGCTAGCGTCCACGATTCTGACGGCCATCAAGTTTGATTCCGATCATCTCTACCATTTCGAGTATGAGAACCCTTGGGGGGCCATCGAGAGGATCAATCACGATTTCATAGACGAGGGGCCATGGGCAAGCGATGTCCGGGTGGGCGATGTGCCTCTTCGGGTCGGACAGAAGATGACTTACCTCTATGACTTTGGCGACAACTGGGAATTTGAGGTAACCCTGGAGCAAGTCGATCGTGCTGAGGCGGTTAAGAAGCCGCGCATTCTTGAGATGCACGGCAGCCCCCCAAAACAGTATTCCAGATGGGATGAATAATTACCTCAATAGAACGAAAAAAGAATGTCCCTTTTAATAGATATACCTTCTATTTCCAGAACTGATCGGGGCTTGGAACGGATACCGAGATGACAGATACTTCCTTTCTGGGAAAGTTGAGAGCCCTCTTGGGGGATCCGGGTGGGGATGTAATCTATCCCTGCATTCAGGATCTGTTTGAAAATGGACTCACGGTCGCGCGATTTTCTCCTGCTGATCCCATTCCAACTCGCCAAGATGTAACCCAGTACCTCGCGTCATGGTGCCGGCATGCAGGGCTAAGCCAAGAAGATTGCCTTGCCTGGTTGGCCGAATACTCCGTGGCCATGCTTTCGTCCATCTCGAGGACATCTCCGTCAGGAATTCGACATAGCACCAAATCGAACCTCAAGCATATCTACCGTGCGGATATTCCATTCATTTGTGAATGCGATGAGAATCCTTTCAGGGCGCATTGCAGCGCCAACTGCCCGGTATATGCCGACATGCAGGTCAAGCTCCTCGAGAGGAAGAGCAAAAAACCTGATATTGAACATGTGATTGAACGACCGGCGGAAATATTTGAAATGCAAAAAGTTTCAGTCAGAGAGACCTACAAGGAACAATTTGAGGCGGCGCTGGAGGTTATTCGTGGTGAGATGGAAAGAGGAACGGAGAGGAAAGCGATTCTCGATCTTCTGATCGAGCGGGGATTCAAGACCCGAACAGGAAAGAGATGGACCTATTCCATTCTTGGAAATGAACAGAGTAGAATAAGGCAGGGTCCACTCGTAGAATCCCTGCCCGTCCGGCAGGCGGGGAGTCTACGACTTGAAGGGTCCGCTGAAAACATGATGAAAGAGTCACAAGAAGGGAATCCTTAACAGGGCAGTCACAGGTATAATGCGTAATTTTTACCTTAGGATTTTACCAGGAGGCGCGAATTATTCAGAAGAAAGGAAAGAACAATGAAAGGCTTCTTTAATAAAATTCTGAGAATCAATCTCAAGACAAAAACCTTTAAAGAAGAATCCATTCCAGATTCGGTTTATGAAACCTATTTGGGGGGAAAGGGACTTGGTACTTATCTCCTCATGAAGGAAAATCCTCCCGGGGTCGATCCCTTATCTCCTGGCAACAGACTGATCTTCGCCCTTGGCCCGATAACCAATAGCCGGATCTATGGGTCCTGCAGGCATGGCGTCTTCACAAAATCTCCTTTAACCGGAATCTTCTCCGAATCCTATGCCGGCGGGAAAGCCGCAGAATCCATGAGCCGGACTGGTTATGATGCGTTCATATTTGAAGAAGCATCCGAAAGCCCAGTATGGGTTGAAGTCTCGGATCAAAATATAATTTTTCATGACGCAAAAGACCTCTGGGGGAAAGATACGTATTTTACAGAGGATGAAGTATTAAAAAAGGTGAATCAAAAGGGAGCCGGAGCCCTGGTGATCGGCCCTGCTGGAGAGAATCTTGTCCGATATGCTGTCATTGAAAATGATTACTGGCGATCCCTTGGAAGAACCGGCGTGGGCGCTGTGATGGGATCAAAGAAGGTCAAAGCTATTGTCTTCCATGGGGAGAAGAAGCGGGAGGTCGCCTTTCCTGACCGGATTGAGCAGTTTGCCAAAGAAACTTTAGAGCGAGGGAAAGATAACCCTGGAGTCCAAAACTACAAAAGGATGGGAACTCCCATGCTTGTGGCCATGAACAATGCGGTCGGGGGGTTTCCATCGAAATACTGGCATCTCGGGACTTTTGATGGGTGGGAGAAGATCAGCGCAGAAGCCCTCCTCGAACGCTGTCAGGTCAAACCGAGTGCCTGCCTCCGTTGTTTTGTCGCCTGCGGGAATTTAAGCGAAATCCTGCAAGGAAGGCATAAAGGTCTGAAAATCGAAGGGCCTGAATATGAGACGATCTATGCGTTTGGTGGCCTCTGCATGATTCACGAGATCGAAGAGATCGCCTATCTCAACGATATCTGCGATCGACTGGGCATGGACACGATCTCCGCTGGAAGCCTCTGCGCCTTTGCCATGGAAGCCTCAGAGACGGGACGAATTCAGGAAAGAATTTCCTGGGGCGATGTGGACAGGATCGCTCAGCTTCTCCATGATATTTCATCCAGGAAAGGAATCGGGGCCATCCTGGCAGAAGGAATAAGACATGCCGCAAAAACCTGGGAGATGGAAGATGTTGCCATCCATGTGAAGGGTCTTGATCCTGCGGGTTACGAACCGAGAGTTCTGAAAGGGATGGGCCTCGCCAATGCCACCTCCGATCGGGGAGCTTGTCATTTGAGGGCGACATTCTACAAAGCAGAGCTCGCCGGGATGATTCCGATGGATCAGATGGAAGAAAAGGCAAAACTCTTCCTCGAATTCGAAGACCGGTTTAACATCCATGATTCCCTCATTTTGTGCCGGTTTTATCGTGACCTCTATTGGGATTGGAGTTACCTTTCCACGATTGTAGAAATGACCACGGGTCTCAAATTGGATGAGGCAGGGTTGAGAAAGATTTCTTCCACGATTCAGAATGAGACCAGAAGGTTTAACCTCCGTGAGGGAATGACTCCAAAGGATGATACCCTTCCGAAAAGATTTTTTGATGAACCCCTCGGCAAAGACGGGAAGACGATCCGAAGGGAAGATCTTCAGAAGATGCTTAAGGATTATTATGCCCTGAGGGGTTGGAATCCTGAGGGAATCCCGCATTAAAACAACTTGTTCAATATTCAGGCCGCATGGAAGAAATCTGGCAGAACGAAGAAATCGTTAAGAAATACCTCGTCGTGTAAATCGTCCGATTTCCCTATCTCCCTACCACCCCACCTCCCCATTGCCTTACCAGCCACCTCCCCGTCTCCTCATCCCCCTACCTCCCTATCTCCCTACCTCCCCATCACCCCATCTCTTTGCCACAATCTCCCACTTTACAAAGAACCAATATATTGATAATGAATAGAGGCATGAAAATCCTCCCCCTCAAAATATCCTTCCTCATCATGGGGGCAAGCGGCATCGTTGCCCAGATTGTCCTCCTGCGGGAACTCCTCATCTCTTTCCTGGGAAACGAACTCACCCTCGGCATCATCCTGGCCAACTGGTTGATTCTGGAGGCCATCGGTTCTTTTATCATCGGTAAATCGGTGGAAAAGGTTAAGAAGAAGATGGAGGTCTATGTCTTTCTCCAGATCTTCTTTTCGGTTGCCCTCCCCTTTTCCATCTATCTCTGCCGGATATTTAAAAACATCCTTCTCACCACACCGGGAGAAGGGCTCGGTTTCGCACCCATCCTCTATTCTTCTTTCCTCATCCTGCTTCCTGTCTCCATCTCCCACGGCGCCCTCTTCACCTATGGCAGTAAACTCTATTCCCGGTACGAAAGGGATGGCGCCACCTCCATCGGAAAGGTCTATATCCTCGAAACCATCGGGTCCATTATCGGGGGCTTACTCATCACCTTCTTACTGGTCCAATATTTCAATTCCTTTGAGATCGCCTTCATGATCTCCTTGATCAATGCCCTCGTCTCCGTGTCCCTCCTCTGGCCGGAAAAGAAACCCCCTTTCCAAATCCGTCACTTCTCCTGTTTCCTCTCCATCCTTTACGTCATGCTCTTCCTCTTCCTTCTCTTTTCGTCCATTCCAAACAAGATTCACCGCTCTTCCCTCCAGTTACAGTGGAAAGGCTTAAATGTCATCCACAACGAAAATTCGATCTACGGGAATATCACGGTTACACAAAGGGGTGAACAATTTACCTTTTTTACAGATGGCCTTCCTTCCATCACCACTCCTGTCCCTGACATCGCCTCCATTGAAGATATTGTTCACTTTTCAATGCTCTTCCATGGAAAACCTGAATCGGTTCTCATTCTGAGCGGCGGGGCTGGAGGGATGATACACGAGATTTTAAAATATCCGGTGGCACGTCTGGACTATGTCGAACTCGACCCACTCCTTCTGAGTTTGATCCAAAAATTTCCAACCCCCCTCACCCAATCCGAACTCGCCGACCCGAGGGTGAAGATACACTATACGGATGGCCGTTTCTTCGTTCAAAAGACCCCTGATCGCTTCGATCTCATCTTCATCGGACTTCCGGCTCCCCAAGAATTGCAGACAAACAGGCTCTTCTCATCCGAATTTTTCTCTATTGCCCGGAAAAAGATGAATCCAAACGGAATCATCGTCTTAACCCTTCCGGGATCATTAACTTATATCAGTCCCGAGCTGAGAGACTTGAATGGATGCATACTGGACACCTTAAAGAGCATCTTCAAATATGTGAGGATCATCCCGGGAGATACGAACCTCTATTTTGCATCGGACTCAAAAAGTCTTGAAGAGGTTACTGCCCCGGAGATGGTTAGAAGGCTTGAGGAGAGGAAGATCCCAACGAGTCTTTTCACCAGAGGCTATATCGAGCATCGGCTTCACGAGAGGTGGCTCAACTGGTTTTCAAAATCGATGGAGAGGAAGGAGGTTCATATTAACTCCGACTTCAGACCTCTCGGCGTCTTTTTCAATCTCTCCTACTGGAATGCCCTCTTCTCCCCCTATCTTTCAAAGGTATTTAAAGTGTTTGAGAAATTTAGCCTGGGGCTGTCCTTAGGAATCACCCTTTTTCTGACCGCTTCTCTTTCCATCCTTTTTCTGAAAAAACCTCTTCTCTCTAACTACTCTCTTCCCTATTCCATCTTCACATCCGGTTTCGCAGATATGATGCTCCACCTTGCCATCATCTTCACCTTTCAGACCCTTTACGGCTATCTTTATCACCAGATTGGCCTTCTCATCACGGTCTTTATGGTGGGCATTGCGCTCAGCAGTTTCTTCATCACCCAGCGACTCGATAGAATCGAGAAGGGTTATACGCTCTTCCTCTGGACCGAATTATCGATCATCCTCTTCTCCCTTCTCCTCCCCTTTGTGCTCTCCACCCCATCCCATCATCTTGAAAAGACCTCTATCTATGTCCTCCTCTATGCAACCTTTCTAATCATGTCTTTTCTCTGCGGCATTCTGGTTGGATTTCAATTCCCCCTGGCAACAAAGATTTACCTTAAAACCCACTCCGGCGAGGAAAGAATTGGCCATACAGCGGGTTTGCTTTACGGAGCAGACTTATTTGGAGGCTTCTTCGGAGGGCTTTTCGGAGGCATCCTCCTTCTACCCGTTCTCGGCCTCAAAGAATCCTGCTTCATGATGGCGATCATCAAGATGAGCAGCCTAACTCTACTTCTCATCTTCATGAAAACCCAAAAGCCCAAATAGGCGGAGAGGGTCCGGTGAGGGACAAGGAGCTGTGTATAAAAAGAAAATAACTGAATATTTCCAATGAAGAACACAAAGGATCAGACGGTCTCAACATGCTATACAGGTTGAGAATCGTTTTCATCTGTTTGTTCACTGCATCATTTCTGTTAAATGGTCAGGGGCTGAAAGGCCCCGTAGTTGTCTTATAAAATGTATTGTCCTGACCAAAATTGGGGTACAATCTTTATCCTTTGACTTTTCACATTTGTAAAGAATAAAGACTTGGTACGAATGCTTTCAACAGAGCTAAGGCTTCTTAAACGCTTTTGACCCTAATGGATTTTCCACTGTAAAAAAAGTTGAATTATCCCAATCCTCCCAGATTACATATTTCCCCGACAAAGAGATAGAAGGAAAATCAGACGCACTGATTGAACTGACTTTGGAAGTCTGTTTACCATCAGAGACTCTCATGATAAAAATGCCATTCTCATAGGCTCCTAAAGATGGATGAATACATTTCATACTATAAATGATGTGATTCCCATCTGGTGTCCAGTTGAAATGATCATTAACTTCGAAGCCATAATCACAGACTTGCATGGTACTAATGGTTAATACAAAGAAATGAGGATTCCTATATTTGATGTTTGAAGGGTAATATGGAGGAGCGGCTTGTTCGATATAAGCCAGTTTCATTCCGTCAGGAGAAAACAATGCCCTCTTTACTGGCACTGGGATCTCGAAAAGTGTTTTCCCCGTACTTAAATTGACCAGCATAGCCATCAGCATATTGGGATTTTGTGGATTATTAATTGTGTAGATCAGGGCGTGCTGTCCTGGCTCTGAAATATCGAAATTGGACAATGCCTGGTCTTCAAAGATCATGAAACGTGAATTCAAATCGTTTAGATGGGTCTTAAAGACTTTGGTTCCAATTTGATATACCAGCGTTCCATCTTTCGCAGCTCGGAAGGATACTATTCCCCCACCTGCTGAAAAAGATGATCCGAAATAAATTATTTTATCAGGATCTTTATTTGGAAACTTTTTCATGAGATTACCATATTCATCAATGTAAAGCAGAAAACTATCTATCCATCGGAATTGGCTCTTTTTGGCTTTAAAGGATTCCAAAAAACGTGGAGTTGGACCGGAAAAATCGATGAGGACAATAGAAGCGTTGCCGTTAACCTCTGCTGAAATTGCCAATATTTTCCCATTCAAAGACCATTCCTTATAGTCTCCAACATTATCTATATTACTTCGATCTTTCGGAGAAAATAGGGGAAGGGATTTCTGCTCCGATTTTCCAACCCTGCTGTAAAATATTTTTTTCCAAATGATGCTGGCAAGATCTCCAATAATTGTACCGCCACTTTTTCTTGCAAGGAAGGTCTCCTTATGGTAGATGAGCCACTTATCATCAGGGGAAAGTAATGGGTGATAAAAACCTTTTTGGGGGTAACGAAAAGATTCATGTGAATCTATTAATTTCAGTCTCTGCTTTTCTTCCCTAACCTTCTCTTCCACTGGCTGATGTTTTCTAAAGGCAATAAGCTTAGATTGGTGGAGGAGTTTTGGGTTCCCTGATCCTGCCTTTTCAATACCCTCTATCAATACAGGTCCAATATTTCTACAGGGGGAACCAACGTCATTGGCTGAATAAGTTCTGGAGCAGACTGTCCTTATATTTAGTAATAATAAAACGATCAAGAAGGATGCATATGCACAAATCACACAGAACCTTGAATTCTTATAACCCAGCATGAAAAATCTGCTCATTGGCATCTTTCGAAGCATTCCTTTTAAGGTTTCGGGTCTCTATATGAATCTAAAAACGGTATATTAATGCCACGAATGATAAGAGTCTCTTATCTTCTGTTCCAATCACTCTAATACACACTCCTTTTTTATTCCCTCTTCATTCTGGGGATATTAGTTATGATAAATGCCTTGTAACTAACTGATTAAACATCACTTATTGAGAACCGTCCCCCACCCCTTAGTCGTGCTGGGTGAAAATGGATCGCGCCTCGTCGGTAGGAGTGCCGTCCTCTTTAATCACTTTGATAAATTGTAGGATGTTGATGAGATACGATTCGTTCTTCGGAGCAAGGCCTATCTTTTTCAAAACAGCCGCGTCAATAGTGGTGGGTAATGACCTGCGAAGGTGTTGAATCGCTTTGACGAGTGCACCGCCACCAGACATATAAGGGTGTTTGTCTGCCATGTTATCCCTCCTTCTTTAATGAAGTTTTTGTTCCACCCAACGACAAAATCAGTGGCGGCTATCAACCGTCCGCTGGATTGTTTTGCTATGAATTTATTTTTTTATATTTCTATCAGTGCTTCTGATTCTTTGCTTATTTCTATGTTTATTTTTGACTTGATATTCTTTCCCTCTTGGTCTATCGGCGATTACCAGTGGTTTAGTATCTATTAGTTCAGGGAATAAAGTGATTTGTTCCTGCAAATATCCTTTTATCCTTTTTTGGGCAAGGGTTACATATTCTTTTGAGATATCATAGCCGACATAATGACGACTTGCCTTCAGGGCGGCTATAGCGGTCTGGCCACTTCCCATAAACGGATCCAACACTACATCACCTTCAAAGGTGTATAGCTTGATCACTCGAAGTGGTAATTCAACAGGGAAAGGCGCCGGATGACCGACCTTTCGGGCAGACTCGGCGGAAAACGTCCAGACACTTTTAGTGAATTCCAAAAATTCTTCTTTAGAAATAGTGCTTTTTTTGCCATTGGTGTTTTCTCTGGAAAATAGCCCTTTAGAAAAAACCAGAATATATTCGTGAATGTCTCTAAGAATCGGGTTTTTGGCAGACAACCAACTCCCCCACGCCGTGGAAGGGCTGCCGCTTGATGCCTTATTCCAGATAACCTCACCCCTCATCAAAAAACCCAAATCAAGCATATCTTCTACGATATAAGCATGTAATGGAATATAGGGCCTGCGGCCTAAATTAGCAATATTTATACAGACACGACCGCCGGGCACCATAACCCTCTTGACCTCGCTCCAGACCAGTTTAAGAAACGCCCTGTATTCATTGAGCGAAAGATTTTCGTCATATTGCTTACCAACATTATAAGGTGGCGATGTCACCATTAGATGAACACTATTATCAGGTAATTCAATCATCTGTTCACTGGATGAAGTAAAGATTTTATCCAAGAATTCAAGCGGAATAGGGTTTTCTTCGTATTTTATCATTTCTTCTTTCGGCAGTCCCTCATATAATCTGCTTTTGTAAAAAGAGGACGAATCATGATTTATCCTGCCGGGCGACCCGAAGGCGCTCGTTTTAGTGCCTATCTTCTTTTGATATGAAGCCATTTTAGTCTTCCTCCCAGAAGTCAACCCATTTCTTGTATGGATTAAAATCTATTTTGGTCTTTTGCCATTCTATAATAATACGTTGGCATTGTTTATCTTCAACAAGATTTGATAGCGATTCTTTGGTAATTTCAGCACCACGAGGATTCGTTCCGGCCTTTGGTAATTTAATATAGTTTTCTCTGCCCATCTTGTGAAACAGTTTTTCCTGTAGCCCTACAGGAATATAAAAGAATCCACCAGTATCGCCCCAGTTAATCTGGACAAGTAAAATATCGCAAGAAGGATAATAATTCTTCCTGAATTCTATTGCTTTTTGTGCATCAACCGTCCATATCAGTTTCACGCCGCCCAAACTTTTACCTGTAATAGTCTTAACGGATACTGGTTCACCAAACAGTTTCGCATCAACTTCAGATTCGGTAATTGGTATTTCAGTTTCAACATTAACCTCTCCGAACTTATAGATAAGCAGAGCCACTATTATCCTTTCACGAACCGAGCCGACTTCCATTCCTGTTTTGCCAGCCCGAGAACTTTCTAATTCAGCAAGTTGGAATAAATAGGGCAACCGTTTCTTAATTTTTTCTACAAGGTTTTTATCGGTGAATATCTCTGTTAGTTTACCGACCATCTCTTACCTCGTTTTTCTATTTATATATCAGCTATTTTTAAAATTTTATCTATTTTATTCATCATAACAATTATTGAACTGCAGAATGTAATTTCCTAAAATCCTATACTTGCTAATTGATTTTGTCAAACATATTTTCGGAGGTTTATAACATCTTTACAGGGCATTGAAGTGCCGTTTATTTAAGTTATTTTGAATAGTTGGTGTTTTGAAGGTGGTTATGGACAATCTTCGGGTCTTGGATAAAAATATTTGAGAAATAATGGTATAATGCATTTAACGAAGCCTTCAATTTCAATATTGAGAAAGAATAATGAGCAGAGCAAGGGGATATGTTTGATCGGAGGAGCTTTTTCAAAAAAATGCTTCAACTTGTTGCTGCAACCGGAGGTTTATCCCACCTGAATGAGGCGGCCGGGAAATCATCCACACCCACACCGCATCGTGAAGCTATGTTCTATACCAAATTGGATGGTCAAACCGTTCAGTGCCAGCTCTGCCCGAGGCAGTGTGTGATCGGAGATGGGAAAAGAGGGTTCTGCAGGAATCGTGAAAATCTGAAGGGGAAATTATATACCATCGTCTATGGAAAACCGGCTGTCGTGGATATTGGACCGATTGAAAAAGCGCCCCTCTATCATTTCTTTCCAGGCCATTTCAGACTCTGCCTCACCTGTGCAAGCTGTAATTTAAGATGTAAATATTGTCAAAACTGGCACCTCTCCCAGAAGAGTGTAGAGGAATTATCACACTCTTACTATTCACCTTATGAAATCATACAGGAAGCAAAAAAGCATCGACTTAACTCTATCTCCTTTACCTATACCGAACCCACCGTCTATTATGAATACCTATACGACATCTCTGCCATTGCCAGGCACAGCGGAATAAAAACTTCTATTGTGTCGAACGGGTATATTAATCGTGAACCCCTTCTTCAACTCCTGAAGGTCCTCGATGCGATCAAGATTGATCTCAAAGGGTTCGGCGAGAAATTCTACGAAGAGGTCTGCTCGGCAACCCTGAAGCCCGTTCTCGAATCCCTCATCACCGTCAAAAAAGAGAAGGTATGGTTGGAAATTGTCAATCTCGTGGTCCCCACCTTAAACGATGATCCGAAGATGATCGAAGAGATGTGCCGATGGATCAGGGAGAATCTGGGGACGGATACTCCCATTCACTTCACCCGGTTTCGTTCAGATTATAAATTGACCCATCTCCCCCCTACCCCTATTTCAACCTTGGAAACTGCCTATGAGATTGCAAAGAGGAATGGTTTGCGATATGTTTATATTGGCAATGTTCCAGGCCATATTCGCAATTCAACCTACTGTCCATCCTGCAATAGAAGGATTATCCATCGATCACACTTCGACATCGTTGAAATGAGCATAGTGAATGGTAGATGTAAGTTCTGTAATTTATCGTTGGCAGGGAGATGGGTATAACATTGAACCGCAGGTCCTTTTTAAAAAGGTCGTTCCTCTGTTGCTTATCCATGGGAGCCATATCTGAACTCTTCTCTTTATCTCCTCAGGCAGGAGAAGCGGGGAATAGAAAGGCCATGTTTTTCAAAAAAACGGAGGGCAACCTCCTCCAATGTGAACTCTGCTTCAGGCGATGTCTGATTCCCGAGGGGCAAAGGGGCTTCTGCAGGGTGAGGGAAAACCGGAAAGGAGAGCTTCAAAACCTGGTCTACGGAAGGCCGGTCGGCCTTCAGATCGACCCCATTGAACTTGAGCCGATGTATCATATGGTCCCGGGGCACAAGAACCTCTGCATCTATACGGCGTCATGTAACTTTCGATGCAAGCACTGCCAAAACTGGTCCATTTCTCAATCTGCTCCTGAACAGATTAGAGCCCTTAAATTTACACCGAAAGAGATCGTTGAAGAAACTTTGAAACAGGGATGCCAATCCATCTCCCACAGCATCAATGAACCAACGGTCTTTTTTGAGATGATGTATGAGGTAGCCCGGATGGCCAAGGAGAAGGGACTCTTAACCCTCTGCCATACGAATGGGGGAATTGCCCGGGCTCCTATGATCGAACTTCTGAAATTCCTCGACGGGGTGACGGTTGATCTGAAATCCTTCAGTCCCAAATTTTATCAGGATATATCCGAAGCAAAACTCGAACCTGTTTTGGAGACTTTGAAAACAATTAGAGAATCCGGTAAACATCTCGAAATCGTCAACCTCATCATTCCCACCCTCAATGACAAGATGGACGATATCCGAAAAATGTGCCGCTGGATCGTCCAACATCTCGGGAAAGAGACCCCGATCCATTTCACACGTTTCTCACCCCAATATAAAATGACCCACCTCCCTTATACGCCCATTAAAACCCTTGAAGAGGCCATGGAGATGGCAAAATCCGAAGGGATGAAGTATGTCTATGTCGGAAATGTGGTGGGCCACCCTGCCAATAGCACTTATTGCCCGAAATGTGGCAAGAAGGTGATCGAGCGGACCCACTTTATTCTTCTTAAGAATCAGGTTAAGAATGGACTCTGCCCCTTCTGCAAAGAGAAGATTCCGGGGGTATGGAGCGTGGCTTAATTCCAATTGAGCAAAATGCCGGCGGGACAAGAATGTCCCGCCTATCTGTGGGTAAGGTTACGGTCACGGTAACGAAGCCCGTTTCGTAATTCGGTAACGGTTACGTAAAAAAGAATTAAATTACGATAAACGTAGCCTTTTATTAACGATACGGGCCTCGTTACCCTTACCGTTAGACTATTATTTTTTACATAAGGAGAGACCGTATGACACCCAGCCAAAACCTTAAGGAACAATCATCCCACCTCATCCTGGCGAGGACCCACAGGGACCGGATCCGAGATGGCCTTACTGTGATGGTGAGAGGGGAAGGTACTTGGGTCTTTGATCAGGATGGCAAGCGCTATCTTGACCTTGAAGCCGGGATGACCCGGCCTGTCCATGTGGGTTATGGACGGAAAGAGATCGCACAGGCCGCTTATGACCAACTGGTTAAACTCTGCTACTTTACCCCGATGGAATTTGCCAATGAACCTGCTCTTAAACTGGCAGAGGTGCTCTCTGAAATCGGTCCGGGACAAATCAATCAATTCTTCTTCGTCTCAAGCGGTTCGGAGGCAGTGGAGTCTGCGATCAAATTAGCCAAGCATTATCATTTTTTCAGGGGAGATAAAAAACGATACAAAATCATCTCCAGACGGGGAGCTTATCACGGGGTTACAGGCGGGGCGCTAAATGTCCTGGGCACTGCGCTTCCCATGCGCCAGATCATGGAGCCGCTGGCTCCGGGAACCGTCTTTGTGGAGTCACCCTACTGTTACCGTTGCCCTCTTCATCTTTCCTATCCCGGTTGCGAGATGGCCTGCGCAGGGGATATTGAACGTATTATCCTGTTTGAAGACCCTGAACAGATTTCCGCCTTCATCGGCGAGCCCATCCAGCAGGGATTCGGCGCCTACGCCCCTCCGAAAGAGTACTGGAAGATCGTCCGGGAGATCTGCGACCGGTATGGAATTCTCCTCATCATCGATGAGGTCATCTGTGGGTTCGGACGGACTGGAAAATGGTTCGGGATCGATCACTTCGATATTCAACCTGACATGATCACCATGGCAAAGGGGATCTCGAGCGGATATGTCCCTCTTGGAGGAGTGGGATGCACGGACCGGGTGATGGAACCCATCGAGGTTTTTCACCATCTTCATACCTATTCGAATCATCCGGTGGCTTGTGCGGTTGCCTTGAAGAACCTCGAAATCATGAAGAAGGAAAATCTGATTGACCAATCCCGTGAGATGGGAAGTTATTTTTTAGACGGATTAAAAACCCTTGAATCCCATTCCATTGTCGGAGAGGCAAGAGCCACCGGACTATGGGCAGGCATCGATTTTACCCTCGATAAAAAGAAGAAGTCGCCCTTTCCTCCCCAGCGGGTTGTTCGAGTGACCGATCGGGCTAAAAAGAAAGGATTGATCATCAAGACGATGGGACAGGCCCTCGAATTTGCCCCGCCCCTCATCATCCGGAGAGAGGAGATCGATGAAGCGATACGGATATTGAATGAGTGTATCATTGAAGAGGAAAAAGAATTGAGATTGTAGCATGGTTTCTCTTATGTTTGCTTGAGATTTATTCAGGTTCTCAAAATAGAATTGAAATTTTTTATAAAATCTCCCCTCCCCCCTCTTTGCCCTCCGGGCCAGAGGCCCTATGGGCCGGCGGCCAAAGAGGGGTAATTCCTCCCTTTGCCAAAGAGGCTGTGTCGGAACCCCATTTTAATGGTAGCCGCAGGCTTTAGCCTGCGTACAACTCATTTATTTTATTGAAACTGCCCGCAACCTATCCGCCTTAGCGGATCCGCCTCAGGCGGAAAGGGTGCGACTACCAATTACGACACAGTCTCAAAGGGAGGAGAAGTATTTCTAATCTGTGTAATCGGTCCCTAATCAATGGAATCAGAGATTTCCAAGCTTTTTGGGAAATCTCGAAAAATCTCTTGACAAGACAACCGCCTTTCAGTAATATTCAGGCAGTTTTAAAAACGCTGTTCTGCATATAGAATACTCGTTTAGGTGATCGCTCTTGTGAAAACCCTTCCTCAAGAGAAAAAGAAATCGAGCAAGAAGCCGTCTTCCTATCACCCCATCGTCCCAGCAGTGGAACAAGCCTCCCGAATCCTTCTCTGTTTAGGTAAAAATTCCAATTTCAAGATGGGACTGACCGAGATATCAAAAGAGGTCGGGATTCATAAAAGCAAAGGCTTCTCCATTCTCAACACCCTCACCCGGTTTGGGTTTGTTGAAAAAGATCATCATGCCAAAACGTATTCCCTGGGAGTGGGGCTTCTCTCTCTTGCGCGTCATGTTCTGGATAATCTTCATTACCCAGAGGTGGTATCCCCTTTTCTTCAGGAGATTGCAAACGAGACCAGCGGCACGGCCCTTTTCGGGCTGATCCAAGGGGAGCATGTCATCGTATTAGGCAAACACGAAGGAAATCAAAATATCGGGTTTACGGTGCGACTTGGGCATCGGTTCCATATCACGTTGGGCGCCCATGGGAAGGCCATTGTCGCCTTTCTGCCAAAAGCCGAAAGAGAAGAAATATTGTCAAAGAAGAAAGTCTATTTCTTCCGGGACCCATCCCGTATGAATATGGAACTCCTGAGGGAAGAATTACGCGAATGCAGGGAGTTAGGTTACGCACAGGATATCGGCGGAATAACTCCTGGAGCCAGTGTGGTGAGCGCTCCATTGTTTGGCAATCGTGACAAATTGATCGGATGCCTCATCCTCATCGGAACCTTTCCGGAGAATAAGATTGTAAAATTTGGACCCAAGGTGGCTGGCACCGCCCGCCAGATCTCACAAAAACTCGGAGCAGATGTTGAAACCATTTACCATAAACAAGGTAAAGACGAACGGAGAAAGGAAGGACAATGAACTTTTGGAATCCATACCTGGAGACGCTTCCCAGGGAGGCGTATGATCAAATTGAGCTTTCCTATTTTCGGAGGATGTTCTCCTTTTCCAAGGAACATTCCGGCCTCTATCGGGATAAATTGAAAGGGATCGAAGAGAAGGATATTCGATCACTCGATGATATCAAAAAGATTCCCTTCACTGAAAAAGAGGAGATGAGGAAATACCAGGAGGTAGAGCCTTTCCCTTACGGAGGGCTTCTGGGAGCACCTATTGAAAAGGTGACCTCCTTCAGGCAGACCAGCGGCACGACTGGAAAACCGATTTACGTCCCTGAGACCTATGAGAGCTGGCAATGGAGGGTTGAATCATGGTGTCATATCCTTTATATGGCCGGGTTTAGGCCCCGCCACCGCGTCTTTCTTCCATTCGGTTACAATGTCTATGTCGCCTTCTGGGAAGCTCATTTTGCCTCGGAAAAGGTGGGCTGTGAGCTTGTCCCGGGAGGGGCGCTCGACACGAAAGGAAGGATTCACAAGATTCAAGAGATTCGGGCCAACGGGATGATGAACACGCCGACTTATGGGCTTCACATCGCTGAAGAGGCCAAATCAATGGGCATTGATCCCGCTTCTCTCGGGATCGAGAGGATGCTCTGCGCAGGAGAACCGATGCCGCCGGCAACGAGAAAGCGATTGGAAAAGCTCTACCAATGTCATGTCTTTGACCACATCGGCGGGACAGAGCCCTGTGCCTGGGCTGGCATGTGTGAGGCCAAAGACGGGATGCATATCATCGAGCCTTTCTTTTTGGTAGAGATTCTTGACCGCGAAACGCTCCAGAAAGAGGTTGATGAAGGTGAGATTGGAGTGGCAGTGGTCACCCCTCTCGGGAGAAGGTCATTTCCTCTTATCCGATTCAATACGAAAGATCTCGTCATCAAAGGGAAGAATGGCTGCTCCTGTGGAAGGACCTCAAAAATGATCAAAGAGGTAGTGGGAAGAACGGACGATCTCCGTAAGGTCCGGGGAGTGCTCTTCTCTCCAAAGACCGTTGAGGAGGTGCTGAGGAAGGAGTTTCAGGAGGTCGAAGAGTTTGAAATCATTGTGGAGAGAAGGGGTCTGATGGATGTCATCACGCTCAGGGCTGAGGCCAATCCAGGGCTCACTGTAAGTTCCATTGAGCAGACAAAAGCTCGACTCCGGGAGAGCCTTAAGTTCGCGACGAATCTTTCGTTCAATGTCATCATGGAACCTCCGGGATCGCTTCCTCGATATACGCTCAAGGCAAAACGTTTTAAAGATTTACGGGAGGAAAAAAGAAATGAATGAACAGATTAGAAATGAAATTGAGAGGATTGAAGAAAGCGCCAAGAAGCTGCAAACGCTGGCCCAGGATAATCCCGCCATCCAGAGGAATGCGGATATCCTTCTGACCTTTGTCTATATCCTTAAGTTTATAACCCCTGTTCCTGGCAAGGAGGAGAACTGACACCCACTCAAATGCATTAACTTCTTTTAACGCCCGATTGATATTGCGTACAGTTGCCTTCCATAAAAATCCTGGCATGGGGTGTGTCCTCCTTTCGTTTGGCATTTGATTTTCTCCAAAAATCTCCCGGGATGATAACCCCCCTTTTTCTCTTTTAACACAGAACATCTTGCGCTATCCTCTTTCCTCAAAGGCTTTGACAAATCCATCAATTATGATAGATTATTCCCGAAAGGCTTTGGGGGTGCGTCGCAAGTCCGTTCATGGTTCGATAGAGCTTGTCCTGAGCGAACCATTCGCTCCTTCGAGAGCCTCAGGGCGAGCGGTTTTTTCCCAAATGTCCTGAGCGAAGTCGAAGGAAGGGCTCGCCACGAACGGACTGCGCCATATTAAAAATCGATGCCTTAGCCGTTCGCCCTGAGCATGTCGAAGGGTGAACGGCGAATGGTGACACAGATTGTTCAGGAGAATAGAGATGGAAACCAAAAGTTTCAATGACCTCCAGGAAAAGATCCAATTCTACGAAACGATCCTCGATAACATCCATAATGGGGTGATGATCACCGACCCGGATGGGAAAATCATCTTCTTCAGTAAGACCTACGGTAATTTTCTCGGAGTCAATCCCGACCGGATGGTGGGGAAACATTGTACTGAAGTGTTGGAAAATACACGCATGCATATCGTCGCAAAAACCGGGACCCCAGAAATTAACCTGCCCCATCGGATTAAGGATCAGGATATGGTCGTCCAGCGCATTCCGATTGAGATGAATGGGGAAGTGATCGCCGTATACGGTCAGGTGATGTTTAAAGATGTAAGGGATGTCCATGCCCTCTCGAAGAAGCTCAATGTTCTTGAATCGAAGGTCGAGTTTTATGAGAAGGAGCTCGAAAGCCTGAGGTCTTCCAAATATACCATCAACAATATTGTGGGTAAAAGTGAACGTATTACCGATTTGAAAAAATTGGCCTTGAAGGCGGCCCAAACCAATTCTCCGGTTTTGCTCATCGGTGAAAGCGGCACAGGAAAAGAGCTCTTTGCCCACGCCATCCATCATGCAAGCGATCGAAGGCCCCATCCCTTTATTCGGCTCAACTGTGCAGCTATTCCAAAAGACCTCCTGGAATCTGAACTCTTCGGCTACGAGCCCGGAGCCTTCACAGGCGCCGGAACCAAGGGAAAACCCGGGAAGTTCGAGCTAGCTCACCATGGCACGATCTTTCTTGATGAGATCAGCGATCTTCCTCTGGAGATGCAACCTAAACTCCTCCGTGTCCTTGAAGAGAAGGAAACCGAGCGATTAGGCGGAACACGCATTACAAAGAGCAATTTTCGACTGATTGCGGCCACTCATGAAAACCTGGAAAAGAGCATAGAACAGGGCAAATTCAGAAAAGACCTCTATTATCGTCTAAATGTCATTCCTATCTATATTCCTCCCCTTCGTGAGCGTAAAGAAGATATACCGTATATTGCCGGCAACCTCATTGAAATATTGAACAAGGATCTTGGGACGGGTATGCCAAGAATCTCGTCTGAGGTATTGACGATATTCGAAAATTATGATTGGCCTGGAAATGTCAGGGAACTTGCCAATATTTTAGAGAGGACGATCTATGCCGTTGAGGGAAACACGATTGAGATTCACCATCTTCCTTTCTTCCTCCAGAGAATGAAGCATGGTTCCATTAAGACCCACCCTGCTCATCTTAAAAGGCTCCGTGAAGATATGGAAAAAGAGGCTCTGCTTAACGCCATTCGTTTATCAAACAATAATAAGAATAAGGCCGCAAGACTTTTAGGAATTCACAGAACAGCACTCTATAAAAAAATGAAAAAACTGAATATCTCGCAGAATATACCGTAAAAAGTCTGAAAAGGAGATTTTTGTCATTCCTACGCAAGCAGGAATCCAGTATTTTCATATAGTTAGAATTCAATGGATTCCCGTTTTCACGGGAATGACGACTTTTTACGATTCCATCACAGAATATATCGTAAAATAGCAGATATTTATCTACATATAGAATTATTTCTACACAAACAATAACCTCTTGTAATTTAATTGAAATTTACTCAATTCTCCATATTATGTAGATTTTTATCTACACTTACTAAACCAGATGCATCTCAAATTAAATAAAATCCAATTAAAATTCAAAGGGTTAACGATCGGATGGAAACAAAATCTATCTGGCTCGATTTTTGCTCTTATATTTCTTACTGGTCATTAGACCAGCCTTATTCAAAATATTAAACAGAAAAAGAGATATGGCAAAACTAATTACCGGAGGTCTGGGTTTTTTAGGTACTTATCTCGCTCATTCTCTCTTGGCAAAAGGCGAAGAGGTTGTGCTTTTTGATATCATTACACGCTCTCCCCTCATTCACGATATTAAGGATAAGGTAAAAATTGTTCAGGGCGACCTCGCCTCATGGGCAGAAGTCCTGGAGGTAGTTAAACAGAATAAAATAGATGGCATCTACCATACGGGCGCTCTCCTTTCCGCTTCTGCAGAAGAGAAGCCGATCACTGCATATCAGGTCAATGCAGGGGGAACGTTTAATATTCTTGAAGCCGCAAGACTCTTCAATGTTAAGCGAGTGATCTTTACAAGTACCATTGCGAGCTATGGTCTGGGTCTCCATAAGGTTAATGAAGATACCATCCAAATGCCTATCTCCATGTACGGGGTAACAAAAGTTTTCTCTGAAAGGCTTGGCGAGTACTACAACAGAAAATTTGGAGTCGACTTCCGAGCCGTAAGGCTTCCTTCGATTATTGGACCCGGGAGGGGAGCCGGTGGAGCTTCAGCCTATAGCACCTTGATGATCTCAGAACCGGCTCTAAAAAAATCATATGCGGTGACGGTCGAGGAAGATGTCATCATGCCGATCCTTTATATCAAGGATTGCGTGGACTGTCTGATGCGTTTATACGAAGCGGACAATGCTAAATTAAAAAGAAGAGTCTACTGCATAGCAGGCTTTTCACCTACTGCAAGAGATATTGTGGACGAGGTGAAAAGGGTCATTCCCAAGGCAGACATTGAATTTAAGCCAGATTGTGAATTAACGGAAATTGTCCGGAGCTGGCCAAAATATCTTGATGAATCCAGGGCCGGTGAGGAATGGGGGTGGAAAACGAAGTATTTTCTTAAAGAGACCGTAGAGGATTTTGTCAGAGAGGTTCAGGCCCATCCTGAGATTTATGGCTAAAAGGATTTTTGATTACACCGATTAGGAGCGGATTACACGGATTAAGAAAGTGGGCATAAAGTAGTTTTTCAGAGCTCTCGTAGATTTTGCTTGACAACCTTTCCGATTCATTATATTGAAGCCGTGAACAAGAGGGAGAAGGTTTCAGTGATTTCAACTTATTCATCATGAAAGGAGGAAACGTATGAAAAGAATTGCAGTCTTAATAACCATTGTTTTTGTACTAAGCCTATTGGTCGTCCCGTTGGTGATGGCCCAGGGAAAACCAGCCCCGGCCAAAGAACCGGCAAAGGCTCCCGCCAAAGCAGCAGCCAAACCTGTACTGTCTAAGGAACCCATCAAAATCGGGGCCATCTACGATTTTGCCGGACCCTGCTACATGTATTCTGAGACCGGAATGCTTGGGCTTAGAATTGCCGTTGAAGAGATTAATGCCAAAGGAGGAATATTAGGGAGAAAAATTGATGTGGTCGTCCGGGATACAGAGGCAAAGGTTGACGTAGCCGTCAGGGAAGTCAAGGACCTGTTGCTCAGGGAAAAAGTGAACTTTCTAATCGGACCCTGCAGCAGTGGCACAGGATTGGCCATGCAGGTTGTTCACTCAGAATATAAAACGATAAGAATTTCCGCAATCGCCAATACCGAAGGCCAAACTGTGGATAAATTTTCACCCTACTTTTTCCAGGTCGTTCCCAACACCTACATGGAAGCCACTGCGGCAACCCGATACCTTAATAAAAAGGTCCCCGCCGCAAAGAAGTTCTGCACGATCAACCCCGATTATGAATTTGGACGCCGGGAGGCTGCGGCTTTCGCAGAGGAAATAAAGAGATTAGTGCCTGACGCTGAAATCTTATACGAAGCCTGGCCGAAGTTCGGGGAAAAAGATTATACGGCCTTCATCACCGCCATCATGGCGAAGAAACCCGATGCGGTTCACAGCTCCCTCTTTGGGGGAGATCTGGTGGCTTTTACCAAGCAGGCTGCTCCGTATGGCTTTTTCGAAAAGACCCCTTTTATTGCGCTCTATGACCTTCCGGTCCTGATTGCTTTGGGGCCTGACGCCCCGGAAGGGACCTTTGCATTTGCACGGGGCGACTTTTTCCAGGATCCCAACCCAAAGATGATGGCCTTTGTCGATAAATTTAAAAAGGCTCGAGGAACCTATCCCGACGGATGGGCGGTCATGAACTACGACGCCGTCTACCTTCTGAAGGCGGGCATCGAAAAGGCAAAGACGATCGAAACTGAGGCTGTGGTGAAAGCGCTTGAGGGATTATCTATTGACAGCCTGAGAGGGACTTTTAGCATTCGACCATTGGACCACATGGGTAGCGTTCCCTGCTACCAGGGTACCATCGCAAAAGACCCGGCTTATCCTTTTAAAATCTGGAAAGATATTACCAGGGTTCCCGGGGAGCAGGTATTGCGTCCGGAAGCCAGCGTGAGAGAAATCTGGAAGAAAACAGGAGTGGTTAGGTAAAGCAATGTCAAATGACAAAGTTCAAATGCCAAATCAAATCCAAAGCTCAAATGTTTTTACGTTTTAACTTTTAACATTCATTTGACATTTGAGTTTTGACATTTGAACTTGGGGTATCAATGTATGTCCTTTGATGTCCTCTTCAACCAGTTTATGAGTGGAATCGCCCGGGCGTCCCTTCTTTTTCTGGTCGCCTCGGGCCTTTCCCTTACTTTCGGAGTTCTGAGGGTCCTCAATTTTGCTCATGGATCCCTCTATATGCTCGGGGCTTTTGTCACCTACACCATCTGGAAAACCCTTCTCATTCCGGTCGTCGGTTTCTATGTTGCAACATTTCTGGGCGCCTTGGTGATGGGAGGGGTTGGTATCATAATAGAATTTTTCTTGCTCAGACGCCTCTACGCCAGAGGATGGCCGGAGCAACTCTTGGCCACCTATGCGATCGTCTTGATCATCACCGATATTGTTAAATGGGGTTGGGGCGGAGAATTTCTCTCCATCCCAAGACCCAAACCCTTTACCGGAGCGGTCCTCCTATTCGGATTTCCATTTCCCTCCTACAATTTCTTCATTATTCTATTAGGTTTAACCGTCGTCATTTTTCTCTGGTGGCTCATTTATAAAACCCGTTTCGGCGACATCATCCGGGCGGCCGCCCATGACCGGGAGATGGTCTCTGCCTTGGGGATACCCATCCCTTGGTTATTCACATGGATCTTCGTCCTTGGGTCCCTCATTGCCGGTTTAAGCGGGGCGGTCACCGCTCCATTCGGCTCCATTGCACTTGGCATGGATGTAGAAATTATCGTTGAATGTTTTGCTGTAGTTGTCATCGGTGGGATGGGAAGCCTTCCTGGAACTCTTCTTGGCTCTCTTATCGTTGGGCAAGTCTATGCCTTCGGAATTATGTTTAAACCAGAATTAGCCCTGGCTTTCATTTTTATGGTCATGGCCGCGGTTCTCATCGTCCGTCCGTGGGGCATCTTCGGAAGGCCGGAAAGGTAAGCAACATATCGGAACAATGGAATGTTGGAATAATGGAATGATGGAAAACAAAATCCTTAAGAACCCATAATTCCAATCTTCCATTATTCCATGGAGTTACTTTAATGATGCAGAGATCTGAAGTTGCAGTCAACAATTCCACAATCAAAAGAAGCTGGTGGTTGATTCTTCTTATCATCGCCTTTTTAATCGCTCCTTTGGTCATGTCGAAATTTTACCTCACCATTCTCTGCGAAGCATTGGTGATGAGCCTGTTTGCGCTCAGCTTCAATCTCCTCTTTGGTTACATGGGGCAACTCTCTTTTGGCCAGGCGGCTTTTTACGGACTGGGCGGATATGTCGTAGCCATGCTCATCACCAAACTCCAATTTAACTTTTGGCTCAGTCTGGCCGCAGGGGCTGGGATGGCAGGCCTTGTGGGGCTCATCGTAGGCTATTTTTGTGTCCGATTGCGAGGGATCTACTTTGCGGTATTGACCCTTGCTTTTGGCCAGCTTATTTTTGTCATCATCTTCAAATGGCATAAATTTACGGGGGGCGATGATGGCATTCAAGGGGTTTTTCCGCCTGAATATTTAAGGTCAATAGAAGCCTATTATTACCTCATCTTTTTTGTTTGCGCTATTTCAGCTTTCATCTTATGGCGCATTGTGAATTCGCCCTTCGGTCAAGCCCTGAAAGCGATGCGCGAGAATCCTGAAAGAACGGAATTCCTGGGGATCCATATCGCCCGATATCAGCTCATTGCTTTTGTCATTGCGGCCGCCTTTGCCGGTCTGGCTGGAGCGGTCTGGGTTCCTTTCTACCGGTCCGTTGCACCATCCTATCTGACCTGGATTAAATCAGGCGAGCCGGTCATGGCAGCCATTCTCGGGGGGCCCAACATCTTCTTCGGGCCGGTCTTGGGAATGTTCATCATGACCTTCGTTCATTCTTACATCCTTGGGTTCACCCATTTCTGGCCTGTGATCATGGGAACGATCATTCTGATCATCATCTTCGTTTTGCCCGGTGGTATTCTTGAGTTTGCCAAAGTGAAGATCACGGAGAGACGGGAGAAGGCAAAGATAGCAAAGGGGCAAACATAAACATGCTTCTCCAGACGCAGAGCATCACAAAGGAATTTGGAAAGCTTCGGGCTGTCAATCAAGTCAGCCTCGATATTCACAAAGGGGACATTCACGCCATCATCGGCCCGAACGGCGCCGGCAAATCCACCTATTTTAATCTTATTACAGGTTATCATCCGGCGACTTTCGGAAAGGTTTTATTTAAAGATAAAGAGATCACCCATCTTCCTGCCTATACCCGATGCACCCTTGGAATCACTCGGTCTTTTCAGATCACCAGTATCTACCCCAAGTTCACTGTTTATGAAAGTGTACTCATGGCATTGTTATCTCATCGAAAAGTCACTCTCAAATTCTTCTCGTCGGCAAATAAATTCTTCAAAGAAAAGGTCTGGAATATATTGGAGGACGTAGAATTGGCTAATCAGGCCAATACTCTTGGAGATTCCATATCTCATGGCGACAAAAAGCGATTGGAACTGGCCATCACCCTCGGAACCGAACCTGAACTGTTGCTCCTGGATGAACCGACCTGTGGCATGTCTCCCGAAGAGACGGAAAGCACCATGGCGCTCATTCAAAAATTATCAACAGAAAGAGGAATAACCATTCTCTTTACCGAACATGATATGAGTGTTGTATTTGGAATCGCCAAACGGATATCGGTGCTTCATCAAGGCACCTTGATTGCGGACGGATCCCCACAAGCAGTGAGAGCCAGCGAAGAGGTTCAGAAAGTATACCTGGGGGGCACGGCATAACATGCTTGAAGTAAACGGAATTCATACTTATTATGGAACAAGCCACATTCTTTTCGGCATCTCTTTTGAGGTCAAACAAGGAGAAGCCGTTTGTCTCTTGGGGAGGAATGGAGCCGGGAAGACGACGACCTTCAGGAGCATCATCGGCCTTACACCGCCAAAATCGGGAAGCATTAAATTCAAGGAAAACGAAATTATTGGGAAACCTCCTTACCGTATTGCCAGGATGGGGATCGGTTATGTGCCGGATACACGTCGTATCTTCCCCGATTTAACCGTTCGGCAAAATATTCTTGTCGCTCGGAGAGAAACAGAAACGACCACCTGGAATCTGGAGCGCATTTATAGCCTCTTTCCAAAACTTAAAGATCTGGATACTCACATGGGAAACCATCTCAGCGGAGGTGAACAACAGATGCTCACCGTCGCCCGAACTCTCATGACCAATCCTGACCTTCTCCTTTTGGATGAACCCGGGGAGGGATTGGCTCCTCTGGTCATTCAATCTATGAAAGAGCAGCTCGGGGAGATTAAAAAATTAGGTGTCACAATGCTCATCTGCGAGCATAATGTGGGACTTGCCACCGCTTTAAGCGACCGCGGTTACGTCATTGATAAAGGAACCATCCGTTATCAGGGAACCATCGTTGAATTACAAAAGAATGAAGAAGTGAGAAAGAAATATCTCATGGTTTGAGTTTCGCTCCCCCTGCCCCGGACAAACTTCCACCTTAAAGCCGAAAGGAATCGGATTGTTGTGAGCCAGGGAAAATCGATTCACGAACTTAAAATCGGAGATTCGGCCCAGATCTCCAAGACCATTACAGAAGAGATCGTCAACGAGTTCGCCCGGGTGACCGGGGATACCAATCCGGTCCACACCGACCAGGCTTATGCGGAAAAAACAAGATTCAAAGGGAGGATCGCCCATGGGGTTTACTCCCTCGGGCTCTTCTCCACCATCCTGGGAAATATCCTGCCGGGGTATGGAACGATCTTTCTTTCCCAGGAGGTCACGTTTCTTGCTCCTGTTAGAATCGGAGATACGATCACTGCCAGGGTTGAGGTCGTTGAGCTCCTTGCCGAGAAAAACAGGGCAAAATTCAGAACAACCTGTACCAATCAGGATGGAACGGTCGTGGTCGACGGATTCGCCTGGGCCATGCCTCCCACAAACCAATAACGAAGTCTTCCCTAAAATTCGGCTGAAGGCTCTGCAGTTGTCAAGGCAGAGAGCTTCACTTTTTAACGATTAACTCAGCATCCACCTCTTTTCCAAAATCCTCATCAAGAGCACCCTGTAGTTTTTGAAAATCCTCCATCTTATTAAATTCGATAACGAGTTCTCTGTCATCTAACACTTTCAACCTTCCAAATCGATTCACCACTTCGATCGTTTTCGATGGATCTACCGTCACCCATCCCTTCATTCGCCGGACTAACTCATCTCCAGTGAAGGCTCGTTCGATATGAAGATCCACTCGCCTCTGCTTTGCTTCCCATCCGATCAGGGCTGGCTGAACGATCATGGGGGTCACGGGGTCATGCATCGCCGCACACCGAAACCACAATTTTGCTCGTATCATCTGTAATTTTCTCCTTTAATGTCTCTGAAGCTCTCCATGTTTGACAGTTTACTCAACCTGATAAGGTTGGACGTCGTCCAATCCATGGTCGGGCGGACTCAAGTTGCGCTGCCAGTCGAAAAAGTGTGGCTTCGTCCCCGAACCGTCCAACAAAATGGACACCCACCGGAAGCCCCTCACCATTCCAGTAAAGAGGAACAGTCATCGCTGGTAGACCAGTGGCGTTGCAAATGGGTGTGAAGGGAACGAAAGCCTCAGCACGGCGAAGACCCTGCAGAGGTTTATCCGGAGGTGAATCGAAAGCTCCCAGAACCACCGGAGGTTCCGCAAGCGTGGGAGTCAGCCAGACATCAACCTTCTGAAAAAAACGGGCGATATCCCTGGCGACGCGCTGAAGAAATGTCAGAGAAAGCAAATAAGACGAAGCACTTTGTTGACGCCCCATCTCATAAAGAGCCCAAGTGAGCGGTTCAAACTGCTCTGGCTTCGGACTCCTTCTTGTAGCAAGTCCCAGTGCATTGATGATCCAGGCACATCCGGCCGACCAGATCACCATAAAGGCTTGTCTCACCAACTCTCCATTGATCTCCGGAGAAGTCTCAACCAATTCATGCCCAAGTTCTGCACATAGGCCGACCGCATCCATGACCGCAGTGATGCAATCGTCATGGACCTTCGAACCTGTGGGAGGTTGGGTGGTAAAACCGATGCGAAGCCTACCCGGATCGGCCCCCACTTCTTGAAGGAACGGACGTGCCGGAGGTGGCGCCCAATAAGGATCGCCGTCAGCAGGACCTGAAGTGGCATCGAGAAGGGCAGCGCTATCCCTCACGGAGAGGGTAAGAGCATGATCTGCAACCAATCCACTAAAAATGTCCCCGAAATCAGGCCCCAGAGGATTGCGAGCCCGCGTTGGTTTAAGACCGAAGAGCCCGCAACACGAAGCCGGTATCCGGATAGACCCACCTCCGTCATTTCCGTGAGCCATTGGAACGAATCGGGCAGCCACGGATGCCGCCGCTCCTCCGCTGGAACCGCCTGAAGTGCGATGGATATTCCAGGGATTTCGGCATGGGCCGAACAGGCGGGGTTCAGTGGTCGGAAGGATGCCTAACTCAGGCGTATTGGTCTTTCCGAGGATGATCAGACCGGCTCGTTTCAACCTGGTCACCAGTTCATTGTCATGATCCGGAACAAAGTCACGCAAAAAGGCTGATCCCATCGTCATGCGCACTCCAACACATGGGGCTCCCAGGTCCTTCAGTAAAAAAGGAACACCGGAAAAAGGGCCATCGGGAAACTCGCCGGCCGCCGCTTTGCGAGCCTGCTCATACATCGGTGTCACGACGGCATTAAGCGTGGGGTTAAAGCGCTCAATCCGCTCAATCGATGCCTCCACGAGCTCAATCGCCTTGACTTCCTTTTGCCGCACCAATGCGGCAAGATCTGTCGCATCGTAGGAAATAAATTCATCCATGTTTATCATCCATCTTCCCCCTTAGTTATATAACCCGTCAAACAAGATCGTCCTCTACGAATTAGGATATTTGTTATGACTTGAAAATAACGGTCGTTTCATTTAATGTCAAGTATCCAAGCCTATTCATCAGGAGTCAACCATGGAACTTATCAAAGCGATTCAGGAGAGAAAGAGCTTCAGGGCTTTCACCTCAGACCCAATTCCAAGAGAGACGATTCAGGAAATCTTAAAATTAGTTTCCCAGGCCCCTTCTGCCATCAACCTTCAGCCCTGGGAATTTGTTGTTGTGGCTGGAGAAGAGAAAGAGAGATTGAGCCGAAGACTGATCAAAGCATACAAGGAAAAACAGATCTCCTGCGGGCCAGGGAATGTGAAACCCATGCCCAAAACAGTAACCCAACGGGCGGCTAAAACCCTTGAGATGATGAATCCATTCTTCGAAGAGATGAAAGTCGATCCGAATCAATTTATCAATGAAGGGAGTTATAATTTTTATGGAGCGCCCGTGGCCATCTTGATCTGCCTCGACGATTCCTTTCCAAAAGCCCGCTTGGTGGACATCGGCTTGGTCCTCGGATATCTCCTCCTTGTTGCTCATGAGCATGGCTTGGGGACCTGTCCCATTGGTTTGATCACGGCCTATGAAGACGAAATCAAAGAGCTGCTCAATATCCCGGAGAATAAAATGGTCGTGATCGGTGTGGCTCTTGGATATCCTGATTTAAAAAGCCCGATCAATCGCTTCAAATCTCCCAGGGAGGAAGTAGGAAAGCTCATCCGATGGATCGATTGAAGATGTTCACTTTCACAGTCCAAAACCTCTAAGAGGACGGATGATAAATTTCTCCTATAAATGCGATCGCATTTATAGGAGAAGAACCCTAAAGCTCTTATGATGACCATCCCAAAAAAAGCAGCCACCGCCATTCTTCTTAGGGATTGCGTCCCTAAGGGTATTGAAGTTTTCCTATTAAAACGCCACGAGAAGAGCAGTTTTATGGGAGGAAATTTTGTCTATCCTGGAGGAAAGGTGGATAGGGAAGATGGATCCATGGAATTATGCTCCTATTCCAGGGGAATGACCTTTCAAGACGCCCACCGGATTTTTGGAAAGACGCTCTCCCGGGAGGAGAGCTTTGCCCACTGGATTGCCGGGATCCGGGAGCTCTTCGAGGAAGCAGGCGTCCTTCTTGCGTATGACCGTAAAGGGAATCCTTTCAAATATAAAAATGAGGAGGATAGACTGCGATTTATTGATTACCGGGATCGATTACATACAGGAAGAATAGACATCTGCCATATCGCAAAGGAGTCAAACATCCTCCTTGCCCTGGATCAACTCCATTACTATGCCCACTGGATCACACCGGAGGCCCGGTCTGAACGATTCGATACCCGTTTCTTTTTAGCTCGCCACCCGGAAGGACAGGAGGCAAATTACGATCGAAAGGAAACGATAGAAGGAATCTGGCTTTCGCCCAAGAAAGCCCTCGAGGAGAATTTAAATAGAAAGATCGCCTTAAGCCCCCCTACCCTGAAGACATTGGAAGATCTCTCACCGGTTAAAACGATTGATGATGTCTTCACATCTTTGAAAATGAATGTGATCCGCCCTATTCTTCCAATCCTTACAAAAATCTCCGGAGAACCCACTCTCCTCTTCCCTTGGGATCCTGAATATGAGGCTTTAAAAAAAGGGGAGATTTCTTCATCGACCAATCACGGAAGGCCTTCGCAACCGGGCGACACCACCACCCGCCTCATCTTAAGAGAAGGCATCTGGTATCCTTATTGCCGAGTAAAATAAACCATTCCAATCCGATGCCCTTAACGTACCCAGAGGGTAAATCCCAGAATGCCAATGACGACGGAGAGAATGATTTCAAAACGTCGCTGACTGATGCGCCGGTTGATTTTCAGGCCAATCAAGATTCCCGCAATGGCGAAAGGTACAGCTGCTACAGAGGTCTCAAGCACCGAATTGGTAAGCAGGCCGTGGTACTGATAAATTCCAATAATGATGGCATTAGCAAACAAAAAGAAACTCTGGAGCATGCCTACGACCTGCTCCTTAGCCCAGGGTTTTAGCGCAGCGTATACCACCACGGGTGGCCCATCGGTCCCGAAAGCCCCACCCAGAATGCCACTTAAAAAACCAGTGGGAATCGCCCATAACCTTGAAAAGGCTAATTTTACCCTGGGAGTCGCAATTTTATAAACAGAAAACAGGATAAGCACTGTTCCAAGAATCTTCATGATGAGTCCGGGCTCCATGGTCTTTAAAAGTAATGCGCCCAGGAAGGCGCCTGGTATTGTTGCGACGATCAAGAATAGGGAATGATCCCACATAAGGTCTTTCCTTAGTATAAAGATAGCCGGGATGCGGTTAACCGTATAGCAGAGAACAACAACGGGGGCGGCCCATTGGGGGTCTGAATAGAGAAGGACAAGAGGCATGGACAACAGTGCCCCGCCAAACCCGGCCAAGCCCTGAAGCAAAGCGCCTGTGAAGATGATCAGGGCTGTAAGAAGAAAATATTCAGACATCATTCACCCTACTTCTATTTCTTTCTTTCTTCGGTCTCTCGACATCTCCCAGATCAGGCATTGATCCCTGAATTTGCAATAAAGTTTTGGATCCATGCATTCACAGCAATGATCGATGTTAAGGCACTCACAGCACTCCTCACAAAACCCTGTCTCAAACTTCTGACAGGTGGCAATGGCTTCACGATCCGGATGGTTTCGGCACCTCATTTTTCCTCCTTTAGGCTGATCATACCTAATTTCATCTATTCAGTCAAAATTGAGCTTTCTATTTCCTATATTTTCTTCATTGACCTTATCTCCCTATTCTGGTACAAAAATATCAAAATATATGAGCCTAAGAAACCATCTTTTTGAGATTGGTGCCTTCTTGCTTACGGCAATATTCGCCTTCCATTTCGATTGGAAGGCGAACGAACTCTGCTGGGGGTTGTGGGCATCGAGCCTCCTCACCGGATGGGTGGTGATTCTATCATCCGTTCTCCGAACGCTCCTCCACCTTGCAGGGATATCCGTAATCTCCGAGGTAGATCTGAATGAAAAGGGAGACCCCCTGTCTGCTTTCTTTCGCGCAAAAACCTTCAGCCAAAATCTTAAAGATAAAAAGAATCCATTTGCTTCCCTGCCTGTGATTTTAATGGTGGTTGGAAGTATCGGAATCGGGGTCTTTACCTGGTTTCACTTCACCTTTTTCCATACCGTACACGCCATGTTGATGTCCTTTTTCCTGCAGATGGAACCCCTCAGCCTTTTCGGCCCTAATGGATTTATCAATGCGGATAAAGGAGTGGTGCTAGCTTATCTGGTGGAAAATTATTGGCCGATGATCCTTGGAACATTCATCGTAAGGCGGGGGATCATTGGGGGTGGAAATCCTGGCCTCAATTTAAAGGCGATCTACGGAGGGGTGATGAGGATCCATTTTTTCATCCTCTTAAGCGCCTTCCTGTTCTTCCTGATCTATTTCGGAATCGAATTTTATCAGCGGTTCCTGCTTCTTGTTCTTCTCTTTCTCTTTTACTTCCCCATCAGGATTTTCCGCCGCCAACCCGCCTCCTCTTCAATCGTTTCGAAACAGGACGAGGCCTGAGCAAAACATAAGTCGCCCCTGCACCCCCATCACATTGCCTTGCGCTTGAATAGGCAACAACCCATTTTCTCCAGGAACTGTGGATTAGCCATTCCTCAACCTTCCTCTTTAATACTGGTTCGGCAGGCGAGGAAAGCCCCCGGCCATGGGTCACTAAAATACCTGTCTTTCCATGCATCACAGCCCATTTCATAAACTGATGAAATACCTCTTTGGCTTCCTCTACGATGAGCCCATGAAGGTCGAGATGGGCTTGAATGGAAAAATCTCCCCGGTGAAGCCGTCTGGCTATCTCAGGATGGACATGGTATCCGGTGCCTTCGATATACTCAGGGGTATCAGCCACATTGAAGCCTGTTCCGTAATGGATAAGACGCTCAAGCCTCTTCAAAGTTTCTGCATCATCCTTTTCCCTAAAACTCTCTGACAACTTAACTTTGGTTATTTTTTCGATGCATCTCCTCTTCGCGATAGGTTTTACCCCTTCCATTTCTTTCTTAAAAAGTTCTTCATCCGATTTAGGGAGAAGTATTTCCCGGGGAGACTGAAGGATAGAAGAATGACCGTCCGGCAGAGAGGTTATATCGAGGGCAGAGATTAATTCCTCGAAGGATATTAAAGTAAAGGCAAACTTTTTAGGCTTCATGATGCAGTCTTCACCCCAAACTAATTAAACCAGATTCTCTGGATTTCTTCAAGAACTTCAACTGGCTTCTTTTCAATCATCCAGATTGATTTCTTTACACCTTTAGAATTGAACTACCACCAGCTACAAGCTGGTGGATTCTCTACTGACTGAAGTCAGCTAAAGACAAAACAAACAGCACAGAAATCCTCACGAGGGGAAATCTAAAAAACCTGCACACAGTGTGCATACTAAAGTCTTCGCCTGAAGGCGAGGGTTTTTCTCCCCGAGTGAGACAATAATGCCCCGCCTGCGTGGCCGGAGCCACTTCGGCGCGATGAAGGCCCGCTGGAATTTCTAACTGGGTTTACCCCCAAATTAATGGAACCTTTTCTCCTTCTTTTTGTCTATGGAATTAAAGACATAATAAGGAGGAATCAGAAATGCATCGACTTAAAATGATTTTTGCCCTGTCTATTTTTAACATTTTACTTTTCATCGCCACTGGAGTTTATGGACAACCTGCCGTAAATACTGAGAAAACACTCTCCCCCTTCTTCTTTGTGAAGAGCGATGACCTCGGTGTGGACCAATTGCCTCTCAAATCGACATCCGTTGATGTAAAAGTAGTCGGGGTGATCGCCGATGTCATTGTAGCTCAGGTCTACAAGAATGAAGGGAAGAAACCTTTGGAGGCCATTTATATCTTTCCGGCATCCACACGGGCGGCAGTTTATGGAATGAAGATGACCATCGGAAAGCGTACCATCATCGCCAAGATTCAGGAACGGGGTGAGGCGAGGCGTCAATATGAAGAAGCAAAGCAACAGGGGAAAAGCGCCTCCTTATTAGAACAACAGCAGCCTAATGTATTCCAGATGAATGTGGCCAACATCTTACCGGGAGATGTGATCCAGGTGGAGTTGAAATACACGGAGTTACTGGTTCCAACGGATGGAATTTATGAATTTGTATATCCTACGGTTGTGGGACCACGCTACTCGAACGAGCCTGCACAGACGGCCCATCCCTCGCAGAAGTGGGTTGAAAATCCTTACCTTCGTCAGGGAGAATCTCCAACCTATGCTTTCGACATCATAACCGATCTCTCCACAGGACTCCCCATCCAGAATGTCACATGCACCTCTCATAAGGCGGATATTCGCTATGATGGACCTTCCCGTGCCGCCATCAAACTTGACTCTTCGGAAAAGAATGGTGGGAATCGCGATTTTATTGTCAGATACCAGCTTGCAGGTGGCAAAGTCCAATCCGGAATGCTTTTGTTTGAGGGAGAAAAAGAAAAATTCTTTCTGGTTATGCTTCAACCCCCAAAACGGTTGAATGTGAGCCAGATTCCGCCCAGAGAGTATATTTTCATTGTTGATGTCTCCGGATCCATGTATGGGTTTCCCCTTGATATGTCCAAGAAACTTCTTAAGGACATCACTGGAGGCCTTCGTCCAACGGACAAGTTTAACGTTCTCCTGTTCGCCGGCGGTTCCTCTCTGATGTCAGAAAAATCACTTCCTGCAACTCCCGAGAATATTCAACACGCCCTGAACGTCATTGATAAACAGAGGGGTGGCGGCGGAACGGAACTACTACCCGCCCTTAAACGGGCCCTGTCTATTCCGAGATCGGATGGCTATTCCCGGACAATCGTGATTGCCACAGACGGTTATGTCACGGTCGAGGAGGAGGCATTCGATCTGATTCGAAAAAATCTCGGAGACGCCAACATGTTTACATTTGGGATCGGGTCGAGTGTCAATCGCCATCTTCTTGAAGGAATGGCCAGGGTTGGAATGGGCGAGCCCTTTGTCATCTCCAAACCCGAAGAGACCCGAGAAAAGGCAGAAAAGTTCAGAAGGATGATTGAGTCACCGGTCTTGACAAAGGTCAAAATTGACTTTGGAAAGTTTGGAGTCTACGATGTCGAACCGCTCAGTATTCCGGATGTGTTTGCAGAAAGGCCAGTCATTGTCTTTGGAAAATGGCGAGGTCGCCCTAAGGGAGAACTCTCTTTACAGGGAATGACCAGCAATGGTCCCTATACGAATAAGATTGATATTCAAAAAGAAAAACCACTCAAATCAAATTCAGCTCTTCAATACCTTTGGGCCCGCCACCGGATCACTCTTCTTGCAGATTACAATATTCTGCGTAATGATCCGGATCGAGTTAAAGAAGTGACCAGACTGGGCATCGATTATAACCTTTTGACTGCCTATACCTCTTTTGTGGCAATTGATACGGAAGTCCGTTTGGTTGATGGGCAGGCTATAACAGTGAAACAACCTCTTCCTCTTCCCGAAGGAGTCTCGGATCATGCTGTGGGAAAAGGGGGAATAGTTGGTTACAAATTGTCTGCCCCGTATGCTGCCAGGGCTTTGGAAGTGGATGCTAAAAGTCAGGTCAAAAAAGATGAAGAATCCAAATCAAGACTTATAAAATTATCTGTTGGGCTTGGAGAGATTACGGCCACAGGGGGAATTTTAAAAGAAGATCTTCAGAGAATCATCAAGCAGCAAATTCCCTCTATTGAACTCTGCTATAAAAAAACCTTAGCAAAAATACCGAATATCCAGGGGCAAATTACCTTGCAATTGGTTATTGATTCGAGTGGCCGAGTGACAAAGGTGAGCTTGGTCTCAAGTAAACTCAATGATAAGAATCTTGAACAATGCACCATCCAAAAGGTCAAAGAGCTGACCTTCCCTGCCCCGGTTGGAATGGATACAGTGACAGCTAATGTTTCTTTGGTTTTTAAAATATCTTAAGCGTATCGGTGGACGAAAAATTTCAAGCTCCCCTCCCCTGTGAGACTGTGTCACAATGGGGAGGGCATGAGGGTTGATTAAGTCAAACTTGATCTAATCACGATATAAAACGTTCTTTGAAAACTGAATAGAGATAGACGGTCGTAGCAGCCCCACTGACAAAGCTTT
>Ga0208244_100334_pt1:5000-50906 | contig 50906 bp, 37 predicted proteins | sample SubbioCR12Aug_5A_FD_184828 | JGI IMG/M metagenome (GOLD analysis project Ga0208244, IMG submission 184828) | Serpentinite rock and fluid subsurface biosphere microbial communities from McLaughlin Reserve, California, USA - CR12Aug_5A (SPAdes) | ecosystem: Environmental > Terrestrial >... | reverse complement strand
AAAATATGCCTGAAAAACTTTCTTCAGAGGGGATCAATCCAACGATCCCCTGGCTTTATGATTTTAAACTTGATTTCCGGTTTAAGTAGGGACTATGTAAAATAAATTGCACCATTAAAATCTCTGCATTCGCGGGAATGACACCCCCGATGTGTTATTATAAATCAACTTTCATCGTTTGTGCCTGCCTGCTGGCAGGCAGGGGTGGGTAATTGGCCATGACTAATTTATTTATAATAATAGTGATTTTTTGAAAAATTTGGATATCAGAAACAGGATTAAATTGGACTAAAATGCAATATTTTGCATAATAGTCATGACTTTTGTGCAAAGTAATGACATAAAGCCATCATGGACCGTTATCAGTTTAATCCCATGAAAAGGGATCTTTCCCCAAAATGGTTTTATTGACTGGCCCCCGGCAGGAGAGAGTCATGGGCTATACCATGGGACTCCACGTCTGATGATTGGAGGCATGCTATGCCCTGTATGTTCTGTATTGTGATGGTTAGCGAAAAGGGAGAATGAATTGGTTTTGTGAAAATAAAAATAAGTAGAAATAGTGAGCAACGTCCTTATCCTCATCTTTTCTTTATTGTTTGATTGACCTCCAGCGGCTCATCTGATATATTTTAAATAGATTTCCTTAGCTATTAACCGAATCCGCGTGTCTTGGTGAAAAAGCTTGTGATACCTGAATTCAACATTGATGGAAATCTTCCAGAAGGTATTCATTCAGTCGACACTGAAGAGTTTCTGAATAGATTTTCGACCTATTCTGCGAGGAGGAAATGGCTGGGAGAGAGGTTGAGAGAAATTTTTACTATAGCAAGGGCAACAGGTAAAATAGAACGGATCTTCGTTTGGGGAAGTTTCGTCACTGCTAAAGAATCTCCGAATGATGTGGATATACTTCTTATTATGACTGAGGATTTTCAGCTTGGGGAAGTACCTATAGAATCTAAACATCTATTCGACTATATTACGGCCAGAGTGAGGTTTAATGCAGATATCTTTTGGTGTAAAGCTTCAATCGGGGAAGAGGTTTTGACACTCTTTCTGGAGACCTACCAATTGACAAAAGATTTTAAACGCCGTGGAATTGTGGAGGTGAAATTATCATGATTACGAATGACGACCAGCTCATATCTGCCCAACAAGCAATTTTTAATTTAGAAAAGGTCCTTTTGGAAGCTAGAAAAGTCCACTCGGTAACAGAATATCGAGCCATGTCGGAGCCCATTTTATTAGAAATTCAACAGCGCGAACAGGAAATTCTTTCTTATCTATCCACAACAAGAGCTGAAATTTCTGTTGGGTAGACCAGAGTGATGGGCCCTTCTAGGTCTAACAGAATAATTTTCTGTTCACCACAGACGATGATTTATTACGTAAGGCATCGTACAAAAAGAAGGCTCTTAAAGTCAGGGTGGAAAATCGAGTAAACATGTTGATGGAGAGAATGAAAAATGGACATCCAAACATTAAATCCAGCTGCCTTAAGGAAATTGGGGATAGAGGCTCTCACTAAGGCCCTGGGGCCCGTCGGGATGGTGCGATTTCTTCAACAATTCGAGACGGGGGTGGGCGACTATACTAAAGAAAGAGAGCAGTGGCTAAAAGAATCGGATATTAAAAGCATTGCAGATCAAATAAAGAATAGACGGAAGAAGAAATAACAGAATTATTCAAAGAAAGCCAACCCACGAATAAAACCGATTTCGGCACATCATCTGGACATCTTTTGAAATATTCGTGCCAATCGAGCTTATTTACTAAATCACCAGATCCCCACTGCTGATGGTCTTGGGGCCGGTAGAATTATACCGAACGAGAATTTAAATTGACTTTCTATTTTGGATTTTTTAAAATTTAATTAGTTCCAATCATTTCAGAAGTATGGAGAAGGCCATGGATAAGGATGATTTTTGGATTGTCGAACATTTTAGTGAACTCGTAACCAAATACGCCGGCAAATATGTCGCTGTTGTGAATGAAAAATTAGTAGCTGTTGGCAAGTCTGGTAAAGAAGTAGAGGATAAAGCTCGTGAAGTTGAACCGCATAAGATACCCTCTGTACTCCGAATACCTCGCGAAGAGGATATGGCGTGTCTCTTATAGAATTTCCCTATACCTTCCATAAAGGTTACCTGATGCCGATCATCCCAATTACCATCTTGGGTCATCGAGTGTGGGTATTTGTTGATTCTGGGGCGACCTTTACTATCCTGAGCACGGATGACGCACTACGAATGGGAATAGAATGGGAAAGGGGAAGTCAACAAATGATTGTCGTCGGGGATGGAAGCTTCATCCCCGCATATTTTCACGACCTCTCCATCCAAATCGATCAATGGCAAATTACTGCCCCAGTTGGATTCTCTGAGCGTCTTGGAGTTGGCTTCAATTTCTTAGGTCGTAAAGGAATCTTTGATCAGTTTCAGATCTGCTTCAACGATCATGCTCGCAAAGTAACCTTCCAAAAACTCTAACTCAAAATATTCGTACCATTCGAATTGAAAACCTTATTGATTTTGACCAGAGATAAGTAGAATAATGCGTTGCGGCCGGCGAAGGCATAGACGATTAGAGATCGTGTTAACATAGGAACCGTTCATTTCCTCTTCCTCTGGTCCTTTTGCTCAAGTTGCCTGGCGATCTTCTCAAATTCCTCTTCCTCCTTAGCCGCTTCTTCGACAAGGCGACGCCGGTTAAATTTCTCGTATGTCTCAAGAACCAACGCCTTGGCAACCTCCATGGATACCTTTCCTGCGTCTTCCAGAATGGCACGCTCGTTGAATTTCAGAAAAGCGTCGATTTTCTCGCGCCAATCACGCATATAAAGGGGTTTCCGGCGATGGGCTTGATCCTCGGCGTAATCAAGGTACATGACGACGATCCTATTAAGTTCGCCCATTTCCTTGATGCTCAAGTAATTCTTGGCAACGGTAACATCGGTCCTTCGGACCTTGGACCCTCTCCAACTCGTCAGTCCCATGTTTGGTTTGGAGGAGTCCGCACGTTCTGAAATCAACTCCGCTGCCGTCTTACCGGTAATGGCCCAATGAAGTTTGTTCTGTACGATCTGGAAGAACTCTTTTGTTTCTTCCGCCTCGGGGTCGTAGTCAATCGCCAATTTATAGATGTCCCTGATTTTTTGGTAAAATCGTTTTTCGGATGCACGGATGTCACGAATGCGCTCAAGCAGTTCATCAAAGTAATCTGCCCCGATGTTCCTGCCTTCCTTGAGCCGCTCATCGTCCATCGTGAAGCCTTTGACTAAATACTCCCGCAACCGTTCGGTCGCCCACCTTCTGAACTGCGTGCCGCGATGGGACTTCACACGGTAGCCCACAGCGATAATGATATCCAGATTGTAAAAATCAACGATCCTCCCAACCTCGCGTTTTCCTTCGTTTTGAACTATCCGGAATTTCCGGATAGTTGCCTTGGGAGCCAGCTCTCCCTCCTCGTAAATATTTTGTATATGCTCGTTAATGGTGCGTACATCTTTCTGGAAAAGTTCCGCAAGTAACCTTTGGGATAGCCAGACAGTATTCTGATCCAGCCTTACTTCGATTCGGTTCCGTCCATCTTCGGTTTGGTAGAAAAGGATCTCTGAAGAGGATTTCCGTTTTTCGGGAAGATGATCAGTCATTTCTTTTACCGCCTTTCCCTCCGTTCAGGTCAAAAAGAGCAGTCTGTCTTGGATGATGGTCAGTCTTCCCTCTGCGTCAGGAGGCAATTCAGACCGGTCTTCCGGCTCCGTTTCTCTGACCTCTGTGTGAACATACTAACAATATATGGCTTGGATGGGCTTAATCTATCAAAATTTCAAAAAGAATTCAAATCATTGTGATTTTCATGTGATTTTCAAATCCTTGACCTTCATATGAGATTCAGTTAATATTCTAAATTATTCTGATGGTCTTTTTACTTCGTATTCGTATCGTCAATAAAAAACGATTAGATTATGGGACGATTCAACAATCAAACTATAAGACAATAGGACCAAACAATGATCGATTTTTTAGGTAACTGGAAGAAGACGGATTACTGCGGGGAACTCCGCAAGAAGGACGCAGGTCGCACAGTGACCCTTCTCGGATGGGTGCAGAAGAGGAGGGACCTGGGAGGCCTCATCTTTGTTGAAATGAGGGACCGGCATGGGCTTGTTCAGGTGGTCTTCAATCCAGAGGCGAACCGGGAAGTTCATGAGAAGGCTCAGGCTCTCCGGAGCGAATATGTTATCGGAATAATGGGAGAAGTCGTATTAAGACCTGAAGGAACGGCTAACCCCAAACTGACCACCGGAGAGATTGAGGTGGCTGTCAAAGAGTTGAGGATCCTCAATATCTCCCAAACACCGCCATTTCTCATCGACGATGAGGATGAGGTGGCTGAAAATACCCGGCTCAAGTATCGTTACCTTGATTTAAGAAAACCGGGATTGCAAAAGAAGCTAATTCTCCGGCACCGTTTGGCCAGAGAGGTGAGGGACTATTTCGACCGGCTGGGTTTTCTCGAAGTCGAAACACCGATGCTCACCAAGTCCACCCCTGAAGGGGCAAGAGACTTTCTCGTTCCGAGCCGCCTCAGCCCGGGCCATTTTTACGCCCTGCCACAGTCTCCTCAACTTTTCAAACAGATTCTAATGGTAGCCGGTTATGACCGGTACTTTCAGATTGTGAGATGTTTCAGGGATGAAGACCTCCGCTCGGACCGTCAGCCTGAGTTTACACAGATCGATGTGGAAATGTCTTTTGTGACCGTTGAGGATATCCGAAAGACGATGGAAGGGCTGATGGTTCACCTCTTCAAAGAGGTCATGGGAATGGAACTTAAGACTCCGTTTCCGGCATTGAGCTACGGTGAGGCGATGGACCGGTACGGCCTGGATAAGCCTGATATTCGGTTCGGGCTGGAATTGAAGGATCTCTCAAAGATATTAAAAGGCTCAACCTTCAAGGTGTTTCAGGATGCGCTGAACGGAGGAGGGATCATCAAGGCGATTAACGTGAAGGGAGGAGCGACCTTTTCGCGGAAGGAGATCGATGACCTCACCCATTTTGTCTATGACTTTGGAGCGAAAGGGTTGATTTCTGCCAAAGTGGGACGGGAGGACTGGCAATCGCCCATGCAGAAATTCATCACCGATCAAGAGCGAAGATCCGTGGAAAAAATGATGGAGGCATCGGAGGGCGATCTTCTCCTCTTCATCGCCGGTCCTTCAAAAGTGGTGAATCAGTCGCTGGCAAACTTACGCCTCCATCTCGGCAAGAAGTTGGGGTTGATCCCGGAAGACGAGTACAGGTTTGTGTGGATTCTGGATTTTCCCTTATTGGAATATGACGAGGCAGAGAAGCGGTATGCGGCTGTTCATCATCCCTTTACCGCTCCGAAGGATGAGGATATCCCCTTATTGAAGGAACACCCGGAGCAGGTGAAGGCCAAGGCTTATGATCTTGTTTTAAACGGTTCTGAGATCGGAGGAGGAAGCATCCGGAACCACTTGAAGGAGGTCCAATCCCTTCTTTTCGAGAAGCTGGGGATGGAAGAGGAAGAGGCGAGGGATAGGTTCGGGTTCCTGCTGGAGGCGCTCGAATATGGGACTCCTCCTCATGGAGGGATCGCTTTCGGGTTCGACCGGCTCGTCATGATCCTGAGCCATTCGGAGTCAATCCGGGATGTGATCGCCTTTCCAAAAACCCAGAAGGGAACCTGCCTGATGACCGACGCCCCTTCGAAAGTGGATGGAAAGCAACTCGATGAGCTGTGGATTAAGTTGAAGATGTAATCACACATGAGGACTTTGAAAAGTCTCTTTTTTCGTCATTCCCGTGAAAACGGGAATCCAGAATCTAAAACCTCTGGATTCCTGCTTCTGCAGGAATGACAAGCTTATTGGGCTATATTAAAAAATAATTTTCAAAGCGCTAAATTAATACAAAAGTTATTTTTGTTTGGAGGAGAAAACATGGCTATCACAAAAAAGAAGAAGGCATTTCAAAGCAAGGTAGCAACGATCCAATTTCCACTTCTGGATAGCCAGGAGCCTAACCTCTACCGGCATGTCTTTCCCTACGATGAGGTTTGCCGGATCGAATTTGACAATCGTTTTGTCTTCATCGATCCTCCGGAGGAGATTTTTATCACGGACACCACGTTCCGGGACGGCCAGCAGGCAAGACCTCCCTATACCGTGGAACAGATTGTTGACCTCTATGAGATGCTCCATAAGCTGGGGGGCTCCAATGGAGTGATCCGGCAGTGCGAATTCTTCCTTTACAGCGAGAAGGACAAGGAGGCGTTGCGAAGGTGCCAGGAAAGGAATTACCGCTATCCTGAGATCACCGGATGGATCCGCGCCGTCAAAGAAGATTTCAAACTGGTCAAAGAGATGGGGTTGAAGGAAACAGGCATTCTCACATCGGTTTCGGATTATCACATCTTCTTAAAATTGAAGAAGAACCGGAGGGTGGTTTTAAGGGAATACCTCTCCATTGTTTCTGCGGCCCTGGATCTGGGGATCACCCCAAGGTGCCATTTTGAGGATGTGACCCGGGCGGATATCTACGGGTTCTGCGTTCCCTTTGCTCAGGATATTATGCGCCTCTCTGAGGAAGCGAAATTGCCGGTCAAGATCCGGCTCTGCGACACCCTGGGATATGGCGTGACCTATCCGGGCGCGGCCCTTCCGCGATGTGTGCCGAAGATCATCCGGGCCTTGATAGACGATGCCGGGGTGCCTTCGGAATGTCTGGAATGGCACGGTCATAACGATTTCCACAAGGGATTGATCAATGCGACCACAGCCTGGCTCTACGGATGCTCGGCAGCCAATGGGACACTATTGGGTTTCGGAGAGAGGACGGGCAATGCGCCGATTGAAGGGCTCATCATGGAATATATCAGCTTTGTGGGGCACAACAACGGCATTGATACCACCATGATCACAGAGATCCGGAATTATTTCGAACGGACCATCGGCGCCCACATTCCTCCCAACATGCCTTTTGTCGGCGCCAATTTCAATGCCACCAGCGCCGGCATCCATGCGGACGGAATTCTGAAGAATGAGGAGATCTATAACATCTTCAACACATCTAAAATTCTCAACCGGCCCATTTCGATCTCTGTCAACGACAAATCAGGGTTGGCTGGCATTGCCCAGTGGATCAACTCCCACTTCTCCCTTACCGGAAAAGACCGGATCGAGAAGACCCATCCGGGGGTGGCGAAGATCAATCGCTGGGTGACCAAACAATATGAGGATGGAAGAACAACCGCCATCTCCGACCCGGAGATGGAGAAAGTGGCACGGAAATACCTTGCCGAAATCTTCATCTCAGAATTTGACATGTTAAAGGCAAGGGCGCGCGAAATGGCTTACCATATCATCGAACGGGTGATAGAGGAGCCCGGAATGAAGTCCATGAATGTGGAGCAGATCGAGCCCATCCTGCAATCGATGGTAGACGAATATCCCTATCTGCAGTATGTCTATGTGGTCAATATCCACGGGATAAAAATTACAAGGACCATCTGCCAGCCCGTGGATCAATCGAAATTTGCCCATGTGGGAATAGGGGAGGATTACGCGGACCGCTCCTGGTTCATCGACCCCCTGAAGGATGGAAAGATCCATGTCACCGACCTTTATTCTTCAAAACATACAGGCGCACTCTGTATCACTCTTTCTGGCCCTATCAGAAATGAGATGGGAGAGATCAAGGGGATCCTGGGTCTGGACATTCGATTCGAAGATTTGACCAAGAGCGAACAGGAGTAATCGGGAAAAGACCTAACCCGGCATAGCGGGGACCAAACAGGCTTTTGTAGTTGAAAAAATTCGAAATCCGAATATCGAAATCCCTGCCTTAGCCGAAGCGGCTTCGCGCAGGCAGGCGAAACAAATTCGAATTTTCATAATTCAAATTTCTTAAAGGTTTTTTTGGTTTTGAACATTTGAAATTTGGTCATTTGAGATTGTTTCGAATTTCGGATTTCGTGCTTCGGATTTAAAATCCGCTCGATCTAAAATAACTTTGTTGCCATTTTGCGTACAATTTCATTTCTAAGGAACTAATGATTCTCACAGAGACTTTAAAAAAGGCGAGCAAATTATTTCCTGAAAAGCAGGCCATTGTCTGCGGAGGGAGGCGGTGGACCTACAGGGAATTCCATGAGAGGGTCAACCGGTTCTCCCAGTGTCTCAAAGCCTTTGGAGTAGGGAAAGATGATAAGGTCGCCATTCTTCATCCAAACTGCCACGCTTTTTTGGAAGTCTATTATGGGATCGCTCAGATCGGGGCGATTTCGGTTCCCATCAACATCAGGCTTTCACCCGGAGAGATTGCGTTTATTCTCCAGGACTCGGAGTCAAAGGTGTTGATTTCGGACCCGGCCTTTCAAAAGCAGGTCGATCCGATTAGAGAAAAGATATCAGGAATTAAAAAGATTCTCTGGACAGGGGATGGAATAACCGCTCAGGAAGATCGCGACCTCCATTATGAGAAGGTCCTGAAACAGGGAGACCCGGAGGAACCTTCCGAGACACCTATCACCGGCGAGGACATCGCCCAGATCTACTACACGAGCGGCACCACGGGTCGGCCCAAGGGTGTGATGCTCTCTCACAAAAATGTGACGACCCATGCTCTGGGAACGATTGCGGAGATCCATCTGACGGATCAGGATGTCTGGATTCATGTCGCTCCTCTGTTTCACCTTGCCGATGCCTGGGCCACCTGGGCCATCACCTGGGTCGGCGGGACACATGTTCTGGTGAGAGAATTTGATGCGAAGACCGTCCTCGAGACGATTGAAAGGGAGAAGATTACGCTCACCAATCTTATCCCCACCATGCTCAACCTCATGGTCAACTCTCCTGATGTGGGGAAATATGACTATAGCAGTTTAAGGGTTCTCCTCAGCGGGGGAGCGCCCATTGCTCCCGAGGTAGTCCGAAAGATCGTCGAGACCTTCAAATGCGACTACATTCAGACCTACGGAATGACAGAGACGAGTCCTTATCTCACCCTCTCCATCTTAAAAGAGCATCTGAAAAGATTGCCCGACAAGGAACAGCTTAAGTTCAAGTCGAAGACAGGAAGGGAGTTCATCGGCGTTGAACTGAAAGTAGTCAATGACAAGGGGGAGGAGATCCTGAAGGATGAGAAAGAGGTGGGCGAGATCATCGTCAGAGGGGATATTGTGACAAAGGGCTACTGGAAGCTTCCCGACGAGACGACTAAATCGATCAGAGACGGTTGGCTCCATACCGGCGATATGGCAGTGATGGATGAGGAAGGATATGTGACTATCGTTGATCGAAAGAAGGATATGATTTTGACCGGCGGAGAGAATGTCTATTCGACAGAGGTGGAGAACGTGCTCTATATGCATCCGGCCATTTTAGAGTGTGCGGTTGTTGGTGTGCCGGACGAAAAGTGGGGCGAGGCGGTCAAGGGTGTCGTCGTTTTAAAACAGGGGCATAAAGCCACCGTGGAAGATATCATCCGATTCTGTAAGGAACATATCGCCCACTACAAGGCGCCCAAATCGATCGACTTTATCGAAGCCCTTCCGAGAACCGGCTCCGGCAAGATCCAGAAAAAGGGATTGAGAGATCAATACTGGAAAGGCTACGAGAAGAAGGTTCATTAAACCCTCATTGCAAAATAGTCAATTAGCAATAACCAATTAGCAATTCCTTCCAAAAGCGAAATCCGATGGCTTACACACCTGAGCTAAAACAACTGATCCGAAAAGTGGAGCAGACCCGGCCTCTGAGATTGGCTAAGAGGGGAGAGGGTTGGGAATTTCCGAGGATGAGTCTCGCTGAAAAAGAGGACCGGGTGAGGCTGTTTCATCCCTCTTATAAGGAGGGTTCGTTACAGGAATTAACGGTTGGGCCAAGCAAGGGCTATTCTGTCCCACCTGAGATCTTCGAGATATTGGAATCCTGGAGCCGGATCGATCCTGATCGAATCGACCTTTCGAAGATTGCCTATGAGATGGATGTTCTCATCATTGGAGGAGGCGGAGCCGGGACAGCGGCAGCCCTTCTGGCTCAGGAGAATGGCGCCAACACCCTCATTGCCACAAAACTGAGACACGGCGATGCCAATACCATGATGGCTGAGGGCGGCATCCAGGCGGTCTCTCAACCGGGCAAAGATTCTCCTTATTACCACTACCTCGACACGCTTGGAGGCGGACACTTTGCAAACATCCCTCAATTAGTGTTTACTCTCGTGACTCAAGCCCCTTCTGTCATTCAATGGTTGGAGGGGCTGGGCGTCATGTTCGATAAAAAGCCGGATGGGAATCTCAAAGTATTCCATCTCGGCGGGATGTCGAGAAAAAGAGATCACGTAGCCGCAGATATCACCGGAACCGAGATCATGCGGACGATCCGGGATGAAGCCAGAAACAGGGATGGGATTCGGGTCCTTGAATTTTCTCCTGTCGTGGAACTGGTCCTGAATGAGCAGGGTCATTGTGCGGGGGCTATTCTTTACAATCTTGAAACGGAAGAATATTTTCTGGTGAAAGCAAAGGCTGTGATTCTTGCAACAGGCGGCTCCGGTCGGCTTCACATCGGCGGCTTCCCGACAACCAATCACTATGGGGCAACAGGAGACGGCCTTGTCCTTGGTTATAGAGCCGGGGTGGGCGTCTGTTTACTTCATACGACCCAGTTCCACCCCACAGGTGCGATTTTCCCCGAACAGGCTGAAGGGCTTCTCATATCTGAGAAATTCAGGGGAGTGGGCGTCCATCTACTCAATACCGATGGGGAGCAGTTCGTCTGCGAGACAGAACCAAGGGATGCCTGTGCCTCTTCCATCATCAGAGAATGTGCCCGGATGGGAAAAGGAGTTCTTACTCCGGTGGGAAAAGCGGGTGTCTGGCTCGATACGCCTATGATCGATCTCCTCCACGGAGAAGGTTCCCTGATTAAACAATTTGTCGGGAAATATAAACTTTTTAAGAGATATGGGATTGATATTGCCAAAGAGCCGATTCTCGTCTATCCTACGCTCCACTACCAGAATGGGGGCCTGAAGTTCGATGAAGAGGGGGAGACCACTATCCCGGGACTCTATGCTGCCGGAGAGGTGACCGGAGGGGTTCACGGTGAAAACCGGTTGGGAGGGAATTCGCTCATTGATGTCCTTGTCTTCGGAAGGATTGCAGGGAAGAATGCGGCCATTTATGCGAGGGAGAAGGCTCAGGGAGGCCGCCTCACGCTCGATCATGTCAGGAAATTCCATCAGGAGTTGAAAGGGGCAGGGGTTGACCGAAAGAAGATTTCGCCCATTTTACTTCCAGACTACTCGAATCCTCTGGTCAGGGATAGGCAGTTGACCACAAATTATGAAGGGACCATCAGGTAACGATTTAGGTCATCGGTGCACCGCGGGCGAGGCGCGTGGTTTTACACGCGTCGCCTCCATCCTCTTGCTCTGCCTCTCTCTTTCCTCACGATCTCAACAAGTTCCTCCGTAGAAACAGTTGCGTTGATTGAAGGAACATCCGGAGGGGAGCTACGTGTCTGCTCAGGGGTCAATTCGAAGGCTCTTCCATACGCTCAAGGGCAAGATCCAGGGTCAGCAGAGGTGCTAAGTGTTATCCTGTTTTTGAAATCAAATCTCCTTCAATATATCGATGGATTATGCCGGAAATGAGCGTTTGGTAAGGGATCCCCATTTCTATCGCTCTTTTTTGAATGCCCTGATAATCATGGGCATAGAGACGTATGGTAATTCGTTTGTCTTTTACTAACGTCTTTCGTGCCGTTGCCTTGATTGCCTCCACTTCCTTTTTTGTCGGAGTGGAAAGAGCCATTCTTCCTTTCTCGTAGGCATCAACAATAGCTTTTTCTTCCTTGTCGTATTTCATATGTTAGCCCCCCTGCTCGCCCTTGTATGCCCTGGTTGCCTTTCTGCTGGGAATAATCGTTTTCAAAAAAACACAGTCCTTTTCGACAACATGAGGCACAAGATAAATGTAATCTTCTACAATGACGAAGTATACTCTTTGCCTGGGATAGTTCTCCTGGTCAGGATGATCTGCAAGTTTCCATACATCACCTTGAGACCTCGCATAACAATAATTGAACTACAGACTGTAATTTCTTAAAATCCTATACTTGATGGTCAATTTTGTCAAAAGTTTGTTTGAATATTCATGTTATATTGAATATAATTAGGCTCACTAATTCATCATTGATGGATAGTGTCGGACAGAGAGGGACCCTGTGGGCATTACTCAAGACTTGGCAAAATTTTGTGGCGAATTGAAATATCGTCAACTTCCTGCTGAGGTGGTTGATCGAGCGAAGTATTTTTTTCTTGACTTCATTGGCGTGGCTTGTCGTGGCTCCAAGGAAGATTCATCCAAGAGTATGTACCGGTTCATCCAGGAGACGGGAAGTACCAACAAGGGTGGGGTACTCATCGGAACAAAAAAAAGAGCTCCCTTTGTCTATGCGGCGCTAGCCAATGGAACAGCAGGCCATGCGATTGAGATGGATGATGTGAATAACGAAGCCTCGCTCCACCCCGGAGTGGTCGTTTTTCCTTCTGCCCTTGCTACTGGTGAAATGATGGGATCAAGCGGAAGAAGCTTTATCGAGGCCGCTGTCACAGGATATGAAGTGATGATTCGCCTGGGAAAAGCGATTGGACCCGAGAACAGTTATCAACGGGGATTCCATCCAACAGGCACCTGCGGAACCTTTGGGGCAAGCGTGACTGCCTCAAAGCTGCTGGGTCTTAAGAAGGATGGAATGGTAAGCGCCATGGGAATCGCAGGGAGTCAGGCATCCGGTTCGATGGAATATTTGGCTCAGGGGGCATGGACGAAGCGTTTCCACGCAGGGTGGGCGGCTCACAGCGGGATGATCGCGGTCCTGCTCGCACGGAAGGGGTTTAAGGGACCCACTTCGATCATTGAAGGCAGAGATGGATTCCTGCATGCCTATTCCAATGGAGTGGATGCAGCCAAAGTGTTAGAGGGAATCGGTTCCGGATTTGAAATCCTTCTCACATCGGTGAAACCCCATGCCTGCTGTCGTTACATGCAGCCTCCCATTGACGCTATCCTGAAGATAATGACGGAGCGTAATCTCAGGCCCGATCAGGTGGAAAAGGTCAGACTGGGACTTCTGAGCGCAGGCGCCTCCCTGATTGCCGAGCCTGCAGAGAAGAAGTATGACCCTCGATCGATTGTGGATGCCCAGTTCAGCATGCCTTTTGGAGCAGCGGTTGCACTCCTTTATAGGAAGGCAGGACTGAGAGAGTTTCAGGTCTCCAGGATCAAGTCTGAAGATGTGAAGGCAATGATGAAAAAAGTGGAGTATGCCGTTGATCCTGAACTGGATAAAACCTTTCCCAGGCAGTGGTGTGCCACGGCTGAGGTTTTCACAAAGGACGGGAAGCGATATTTCACGAAGATTGAATTTCCCAAGGGCGATCCTGAAAATCCCCTCTCCTGGGAGGAATTGATTGTGAAGTTTCATGACCTGAGCGGCCATTTCTGGACAAAACAACGACGAGTTAAGATTGTTGAACAAGTAAGGAACCTTGAAAAGATTCGAGACCTGCGGGAATGGTCCTCTTTATTGTTATGAAATAGATAGCCAATCATAAGGAAGGAGAAAGATGTATGGAAGACGTTGGATGTAATTGTGCGAAGTGTGCGGTGGTGGAGAAGATCTGCAGGCTGGAGAAGGGAAGGGGGCCTTCGTCGTGTCCTACAAAGAAGGAAGGTCCAACCCTGACAGAGGCTCTATCAAGATATGATGATCCGGAGATCAAAGAGTTTGCGCGCATGGCTTCGGTTCAGGAAGGGTCCTGTTATGCCCAGCGGGATGCAAAGCCGTTTGTGATGATTCCCACCAAGAGCCGGATCGAGGAGTTGATCGAGTTCTCACAGAGGATGGGTTATAAGAAACTTGGCCTGGCCTTTTGCGGGGGACTGACCCTTGAAGCTTCGATTCTTTCAGAGATATTGGAGAAACATGGTTTTGAAGTCATTTCAGTTTCCTGCAAGGTGGGAGGCATTCCAAAGGAGAGGATCGGCATCAAGGATGAGGAGAAGATCCAAATCGGCAAGTTCGAGCCGATGTGCAACCCCATTGCCCAGGCAAAGATCTTGAATCGGGCCGGAACCGATTTCAATATCATGCTGGGACTCTGCATTGGCCATGATTCCCTCTTCTTGAAATTTGTGGAGGGCCTGACGACCGTCTTTGCCGTCAAAGACCGGGTTACAGGCCACAATCCGGTAGCCGCACTTTATACCTCACGATCCTATTATCAGCGGGTAATGAAGTTGGAATTCGGCAGTCCGGAGGAGATGAAGGGCAGATTAATACCCGAAGAGAATGGAAAATAGCAATCTTTTAGCTTGACAAATTTTCATAGAGGCGTTAACGTTAACGCATAAGCTAAAATGAATCGAGTTTAAAGAATGAAAGGAGGTTTAAAAATGGAGGGAATGGATAAAGTAGCAAGGAAGCCAATCGGGATAACAGATACAACCCTTCGTGACGGCCATCAATCCAATTTGGCGACACGCATGAGAGTCGAAGATATGGTCCCCATTGCCGAGGAACTGGATCAGGTGGGATTTCATTCTGTGGAGGTGTGGGGAGGAGCGACTTATGATGTCTGTCATCGTTTTTTAGGAGAGGACCCGTGGGAGAGGGTGAGAATTTTAAAGAAACTGATGCCAAAGACCCCCTTTCAGATGCTTCTCCGGGGACAGAACCTGGTGGGTTATCGTCACTACGCCGACGATCTGGTGGAGGCGTTCGTAGAAAAATGCGCTGAAGTGGGTATCGATATCTTTCGAGTCTTTGATGCGGTCAATGATGAGCGCAACTTTTGGACGGCCTTTAAAACGATCAAACGATGCGGCAAACACATTCAGGGAACGATCTGTTATTCTCTGACAGAGACACGGATGGGCGGGCCCATCTACAATATCAATTACTATCTTGACAAGGCAAAAATACTGGAGGATATGGGGGCAGATTCGCTCTGCATCAAAGATATGGCCGCACTGATCGCTCCGTATGACGCCTATGAGCTCGTTAAAGCGCTTAAAAAAGTCGTAAAAATTCCCATTCAGCTCCATACACATTATACGAGCGGGATGGGAACCATGACCTATCTGAAGGCGATTGAAGCTGGAGTGGATGTCGTCGATACATCGCTTGCCCCGTTTGCCCTCCGTTCTTCCCAGCCGGCCGTGGAACCTCTTCTTGTCGCCCTTCAGGGAACGCCCTGGGATCCGAAGATTGACCTTTCGAAACTCCTCAAATTAGGAGACTATCTGGAGTCGATTGCTCCCAAGTATCGCGACTTTCTGGATACGACAAAGATGTCCGTGATCGATACTGGAGTGCTCAAACATCAAATCCCCGGCGGGATGATTTCAAACATGGTGGGCCAGCTCAAACAGCAAAATGCCATCCACAGGATTTCAGAGGTCTATGCGGAACTGCCGCAGACCCGGAAAGACCTTGGGTATCCTCCATTGGTGACGCCGACTTCGCAGATCGTGGGGGTTCAGGCCGTGCTCAATGTTCTCTTCGGCCGTTATAAGATGCTGTCAAAGGAGACGCAGGACTATGTCTATGGCCTCTATGGAAAGTCTCCTGTTCCGATATCGGACGAAATCAAGAATATTGTTCTCAAAGGATATAAGAAAGGGAAGGAACCGATCACCTGCCGTCCCGCGGATGTTATCGAACCTGAGTTAGAGAAGGTGAAGGAGGAGTCGAAAGAACTCGCAAAAGATCTTTATGATACGTTGATTTACGCTCTTTTCCCCCAGACCGGGACTCAGTTCTTAAAGTGGAAATATGGCCTGGAGCCTGTTCCGGATAAAGTGAAGCCCAAAACGATGGAGGATGTGAAGCGGGAAGACGAAGCCATTGCCAAGGCAAAGGTAGAAGCTCAGAAAAAATAAGTCGAGAAGAGGGGAGGGGGGCAAGATAGGGCCCCTCCCCTCATGAACGCAACGAGATGAATAAAAAGGTCAATATAAAAGATATTGCCAGGATTGCAAAAGTTTCGCACACCACCGTTTCAAGAGCCCTCAATGACAAATCTCGAATTCGCAATGAGACCAAAGAGAAGATTCTCACCATCGCAAAAGAGTTGGGTTATCGGCCCAATTTTATCGCCAGAAGTTTGGTGATGAGGCGAACTATGACGCTGGGCCTTGTCATAACAAATATTGCCAACCCTTTTTACACAGAACTCGCACAGGGGATTGAAAAGACAGCCACAAAGTTAGGATATAGCATCATCCTCTGCAGCACCCAGTCCAACATCACCACTGAAAAGCAATACATTGAAATGCTTCGAAGCAAGGGAGTGGATGGAATCATTTTTTCCTCAGCCCACATGGAAGATCCGAACATCGTTGCTCTGGCAGAGGAGGAATTTCCCATTATCATGGTCAATCGAAGGACCTACCATCCAACCGTAAAAGAGAAGATCGATTATGTAGGAGTGGATAATATCCTTGGGGGATTTATGGCTGTGGAGCATCTGATCAGGCTCGGCCATAATAGAATCGGAGTGATTGGCGGGTCTGCGGAATCCTCAGTGGGCCTCGAACGTCTCGATGGCGGGAAAAAAGCGCTTGAGGCCTATGGGGTGGAACAAAGGGACGATTTTTTTCTCGAAGGAAATTTTTTAAAGAGGTCGGGTTATCAGAGAGCAAAACAATTTCTTAAAATGGCGGAGATGCCCACTGCCATCTTTGCCACCAATGATTACATGGCATTGGGAGTCTATCAGTCGATCCTCGAAGAAGGTCTCAGGATACCGGAGGATGTCGCCCTGATCGGATTCAACGACATCGAATTTTCCTCGATGCAGGGAATCGAGCTGACCACGATCGGCCAAAAAAAGTTTGAGATGGGAGCCATCGCAGTTGAGATGCTGGCCGGAAAGATTGAGGAGGGTGATGACAGGCCATCAGCCAAGGAGATTTTTCTCGTGCCCGAACTGATCATCCGGAAGACCTGTGGGTTTCATCTGAAAGGGTATCAAATGGAGTCGCGAAATGAACTCAAATACGAAGCACGAAATCCGAAACTCGAAACAAGCACGAATTTTCTAAATTCAAATGACCGAAACGGATAGATTGGAATTTGTTTTGAAATTTAAAGCATTTTGAAATTGTTTCGAATTGGTCCTAAGAGGACGCTTCGCCCGATTTTCGAATTTCGAATTTATTCTCTGAAAGGAGGGGATTTTATGGGAAGGAAGAAGATTTCGATCATAGGAGCCGGATTTGTCGGAGCTACGGCGGCACACTGGGCCGCTGCTAAGGAATTAGGCGACATCGTTTTGGTGGACATTCTGGAAGGGATTCCCCAGGGCAAGGCACTTGACCTCTTTGAATCAGCGCCGGTAGAAGGTTTTGATTCAAATGTAATCGGCACAAACACGTATGAAGAGACGAAAGGTTCGGATATCGTCATCATCACCTCAGGAGTTCCAAGGAAACCAGGGATGAGCCGGGAGGATCTGCTCGACATCAATCGGAAGATCATCGAATCCGTGGTCGCTGAGGTGACCTCAAAATCTCCGAATGCCATCCTCATCATGGTGACCAATCCTCTGGATACCATGACCTATTTGGCCGTGAAAAAGAGCCGTTTGCCGAAAGAGAGGGTGATGGGAATGGCAGGGATTCTGGATACGGCTCGGTACAGGGCTTTCATTGCGATGGAATTGGGCGTCTCTGTTGAGGATATTCAGGCGCTTTTGTTAGGAGGGCATGGGGATGAGATGGTTCCTCTTCCGAGATACACCACGGTCAGCGGCATCCCGCTCTCACAACTCCTTCCAAAAGAGAAGATCGACAAATTGGTGGATCGGGCCCGCAAGGGCGGCGGAGAAATCGTCAATTTGCTCAAGACAGGGAGCGCCTTCTATGCCCCCTCGGCAGGGGCAATCCAGATGGCAGAGGCCATCCTTAAAGATAAAAAGAGGATTCTTCCCTGCTGTGTTTATCTCAACGGGGAATATGGCTTGAAAGACATCTGCTTTGGAGTTCCGGTGAAGCTTGGAGAAAAGGGTGTGGAGTCGATCATTGAACTCGACCTGAACGAAGAGGAGAAAGGTCTGGTAGCAAAGTCCGCAGAAAGCGTGAAAAAGAGCATTCTGGAGTTGAAATTGTAATTAAGGGTTTAAGGAACGTCCTGCTTTGCAGGACTCGAGGATCGGCCTTCGGCCTTGAGGATAGAGGCAAAAGATAAAAACTCTCCCTCCAGCGAAGCGTTCCTCAAACGGAGTGCTCCTAAAGCGGAGCGATCCTTGACTAAAAGAGGGGAAAGATGCGAGAGATTGATGTCAAACTGATCACCGAGAAGGTGAGAGACCTCTGCATCGAGGCGAATACCGATCTGGGAGAGGATGTGCTTGAGGCCTTTGATCGGGTCATACAAAAAGAAGAATCTCCCCTGGGAGTGGAGATATTGAAGGAGTTGAAGGAGAATGCCCGGATTGCAAGGGACGAAAGAGTGGCCATCTGTCAGGATACGGGTTTTGCAGTGGTCTTCATCGAATTGGGGCAGGATGTTCATCTGGTCGGGGGAGGCCTGAAAGAGGCGATCTTTGAAGGGGTTCGTCAGGGATACCGTGACGGGTATCTTAGAAAGTCGATCTGCCATCCCTTCACCCGGGCAAATACCGGCGACAATACTCCCGCCATCATCCATACGGAGATCGTTCCCGGAGATCAGGTTAAGATCACTGTGGCTCCGAAAGGAGGCGGCAGCGAGAATATGAGCCGGGTGGTGATGCTTACCCCATCGGATGGGATTGAGGGGATCAAACGATATGTCGTCCAGAGGGTGAAAGAGTCCGGTTCGAATCCCTGCCCTCCGACCATTGTCGGAGTGGGAATCGGAGGGACATTTGAAATGGCTGCATTCCTTGCGAAGAAGAGCCTTCTCCGCCCTCTCGGGAGGAAGAATCAGGATCCGGAGCTGGACAAGTTGGAATCAGAGATCCTCGAAGAGATCAACAAACTGGGAATCGGGCCACAGGGTTTGGGAGGGCGAACCACCTCGCTGGCAGTTCACGTCCTGATGATGCCCTGCCATATCGCCAGCTTTCCGCTGGCAGTCAATATCCAGTGTCACGCCCAGAGACATAAGGAGATTGTGATTTAGGGAGATAGGGAGATGAGGAGGTGGGGAGATAAAAAAATCTATTAACACCCCATCACCCAATTCCCCTATCTCCCCATCTTTTTTATCCGGAGGATTTATGACTGAGCCTATTCGTTTGAAGACGCCCCTGACCGATAAGGATGTGGAGGGATTGGAGATCGGGGATCGGGTTCTGATCAATGGGGTGATTTATACGGGAAGGGATGCCGCACACAAAAGGCTCTCCGATCTCTTGAAAGAGGGGAAAAAATTTCCTTTTGACATTCAGGGACAGATCATATACTATGTCGGCCCGACACCCGCAAGACCCGGACAGGTCTTCGGGTCTGCAGGCCCTACGACCAGTTACCGGATGGATGCCTATGCCCCTGCTTTGATTGAGAAAGGTTTGAAAGGGATGATCGGAAAAGGGATGCGATCCGATGCGGTCAAAGAAGCGATGAAGAAACATCGAGCTGTCTACTTCGCGGCCACCGGAGGGGCAGGCGCTCTGCTGGCCAAAAAGGTGAAAAAAGCAGAGGTGGTGGCCTATGAGGATCTTGGCCCGGAGGCCATCCGGAGGCTCGAGGTTGAAGACCTTCCGGTGATCGTCATCAATGATGTTCGAGGAAACGACCTCTATATTGAAGGGGAGAAGAAATACCATAAAGGTTAAGGTCAAGGTTCAGGTTGAGAAAAATCTCCTTATATCAACTCCGCCCTCACTCATCTTATCACCAGGGATGTCTGATGATTAATATGTGAGCCTATTTTTGGAGAACAAGAAATGAAAATTGAACTTACACGTGAGAAAGTTCACAACGAATTTACGAAGAAGGTTGAGTTGATCAGCGGGCAGAACCTCTTCGCCTGTTATCAGTGCGGAAATTGTACGGCCGGTTGTCCGGTGGCCTTTGCCATGGAGGTCGGCCCTCATGAGGTCATCCGTTATACGCTTCTCGGTCTCGAAGAAGAGGCGCTTGGAGTCAATACCTTCTGGCTCTGCGCTTCGTGCCTCCAGTGCACGTCGAGATGCCCGAAAGGGATCGATATCGCAAGGGTGATGGACGCCTTAAGAATGGTGATCCTGAGGAAGAAGGACCGGAAGGATCATATCCAGATTCCGGACTTCCCCGAAGGCTTTCTGGAAAGGCTGCCGCAGATCGCCTTCGTCAGCGGATTCCGAAAATTTCTTTCGTAACGCTATGCGCTATGCCCTATGCGCTCTGCGGGTAGGAGTATTTATGGATTATCTTTATTTCCCGGGATGCACCCTCTACACCAAGGCCAAAAATTTCGATCAGACAGCCCGGGACTGTTCCCATCTCCTCGGGTTTGAATTGAAGGAACTTCCCAACTGGACCTGCTGTGGAGCGACCTTTCCATTAACCACAGACAATATCATGGCCCTTCTCCCGCCATCGAGAATTTTAGCCAAGGCGAGAGAAGAAGGGACAACGCTGACGACCCTCTGCGCCATCTGCTTCAATGTGATCAAGAGGACAAACCGGTTGATTCAGAACGATGGTGAGAAGCGAGAGAAGATCAACAACTTTATCGAGATGAACTACCAGGGAGACCTCCGGATCCTCCACTATCTGGAGATACTGAAACAGGAGATCGGTTTTCCTCAAATCAAAGAGAGGGTGAAGAAGCCGTTAGCCGGACTTAAGGCGGCGGCCTATTATGGGTGTATGCTCCTGCGGCCGTTTGATGAGATGGGATTTGACGACAAGGAGAGCCCCACCCTGTTTGAAGAGTTCCTGGAGGCCATGGGCGCAGAATCGGTTGATTTCCCTTATAAGATCGAATGCTGTGGGTCTTTCCAGTCCGTGGGTTCTCCAGAAGTGGCCACAGAGTGTAGCTATAAGATTCTGGGTTCTGCCATTAAGAACGGAGCAGAGGTCGTTGTTTCAACCTGTCCGATGTGCACTTTCAACATCGACCATAAACAGTCCGATATTAAAGAAAAATATCTGGGCTTCAAGCCCATTCCGGTCCTCTATTTCACCCAGCTCTTAGGTATGGCCATGGGACTCGATTATCAGTCTCTGGGATTTGAACAGAACTTTGTGGATCCCTTGCCTCTTCTAAAGGAAAAGGGTTTTATCTAAATGAAGGTATCAATTTAGCGGTTTGAAATAAACTTGTTAAAATCCCTCCCCACCTCCCTTTTCCAAAGGGAGGAGAAACATTTCCCCCTTTTGCCCTCCGGGTCAGAGACCGCTCTGGGTCGGAGACCAAAGGGGGATGAAGGAGGATTAGATAACTTTTTTCAAAGAACTAAAGTGTCACAAATGAAGAATAATGGAAGATTCATCAAGAGGGCGATGGTCATTGGCGGAGGCATTGCCGGAATCTCCGCATCCATTGACATCGGGAATGCGGGTTATGAAGTCGTTCTGGTGGAGAAGCTTCCCTCCATCGGAGGAAGGATGCTTCAACTCTCAGAGACCTTTCCCACGCTTGATTGCGCCCAGTGCACCCTGACTCCCAAAACAGTGGAGACAGGCCAGCATCCTCATATTAAACTTCTCACCTATTCTGAGGTGGACGAAGTGAAAGGAAAGGCGGGCGACTTTACCGTAAGGGTACGTAGAAAGGCGGCCTATGTGGACTGGGAGAAATGCAATGGCTGTGGCCTCTGCCAGGAGAAGTGCCCTTCGAAAAAACCTTCTGAATTTGACCGGGCCATGGGGCTGGGAAAGGCGATCTATACGCTATCGCCGCAAGCCGTTCCGAATAAACCCGTGATCAATCCCTCCAACTGCCGTTATTTCTTGGAGAAGAAGTGCAGGGTCTGTGAGAAGGTCTGTCCGGTCGGAGCCATTGACTACGAACAGCAGGACCGTTTTGTCGAAGAGAAAGTCGGAGCCATCATCGCGGCTGTGGGTTTTGACCTGATGCCAAAGGAGACGTTCGGCGAATATGGTTATGGAGTGATTCCGGATGTGATCGATGGTTTGGCCTTCGAGAGGCTCAATTCCGCGTCCGGGCCGACCACGGGTGAAATCAAAAGGCCTTCGGATGGCAATATCCCGAAGGAGGTCGTTTTCATCCAGTGCACGGGGTCAAGAGACCCGGAACGGTATATGCCCTACTGCTCGCGGGTCTGCTGTATGTATACAGCCAAGCATGCCAGGCTCTACAAGCATAAAGTCCATGACGGGCAGGCCTATATTTTCTATATGGATATCCGGTCAACAGGCAAGGGTTATGAAGAGTTCATCCAGCAGGGGATGGAAGAGGAGGGGATCCTCTATCTCCGCGGCAGGGTTTCCCGGATCTTCAGGGATGACGGGAAGATCGTGGTCTGGGGGGTCGATACGCTGACAGGAAAGAAGGTGGAGATTTCTGCGGATATGGTCGTTCTGGCCACGGCCATTCAACCCCAGGGGGAGGCAAAAGGGCTGGCCCAAAAACTGGGGATCAACACGGATGACTATGGGTTCTTCACGGAGGCGGAGAGGAAACTCCGGCCTGTGGAGACGAATATAGAAGGGATCTACATTGCAGGCTGCGCCCAGGGGCCGAAAGATATTGCCGATGCCGTGGCCCATGCCAACGCTTCGGCGAGCAAGGTACAGGGATTGTTTGCAAAACATTAAGAATGCTGGAGGATAGAGGAGCGGCCTTCGGCCTTGAGGGAAGAGGCAAAAGAACAAGAGAATTTGCCTTAAGTGAAACGCTCCTCAAGCGGAGCGATCCTCGAACCTTAAGCGAAGCGATCATGAAAAAACTTGGTGTTTTTATCTGCCATTGCGGAGTGAACATTGCGGGCACGGTTGATGTCAAATCGGTGGCTGGCAAAATGGGAGAAGTGAAAGATGTGAGCCATAGCGCCGATTACATCTATATGTGCTCCGAACCCGGGCAACAGCTCATCCGGGATGCGATTCGGGAGAAGGGGCTGGAAGGGGTTGTTGTCGCCTGCTGTTCGCCGAGCATGCATGAGAATACCTTCAGAAAGGCGGTTAAGTCGGAAGGGATGAACCCCTATCTCTGCGAGATCGCCAATATCCGGGAACAGTGCAGTTGGGTTCACCAGAAAGAGAAGCAGAAGGCGACAGAAAAAGCCGAAGAGATCATTCTGGCGACCCTGAAGAAGGTGAGAGAGAATGAGAAACTTGAAGCCATTTCGGTTTCCATTAACCGGAGCGTGCTGGTCATCGGCGGAGGGATTGCCGGAATGACTGCGGCCCTCGATCTGGCAGAGGGAGGTTATGAGGTGATCCTGCTTGAAAAGGAGCAGGCCCTGGGCGGACACATGACCCAGCTTTCAAAGACCTTTCCCGATCTTCATCCCGCGCTTCCGGATCTCTTTACAAAGGCAAAGGGGATTGAGATGCATCCGGGTATCGATCTCCATTGCTATTCGGAGATGGAAGAGGTGAAGGGCTATGTGGGAAATTTCGAACTGACGATCCGGAAGAAGGCCACCTATGTCGACTGGGAGAAGTGTAATGGTTGCGGTCTCTGCATCAGGGACTGCCCCGTAGAATATGTTTCCCAATTTGAGAGAGGGCTGGGCGTTCGAAAGGCGATCGATCTCCTTTATCCGAAAAGCGTTCCCGATAAGCCCGTGGTCCATCGCGTCCATTGCCGATATTTTATTGATGGAAGTTGCAGAAAATGCGAAGAGGTCTGCCCTGAGAAGGCGATTCGGTTCAACCAGGAGGATGAACGGATCGGAAAGAAGGTTGGAGCCATTGTCGTAGCCACAGGATTTGATCTCTATCCACGGGAGAAGCTGGGGGAGTACGGCTATGGAGAGATTCCGGATGTGATCGATGGCCTCACCCTGGAACGGATGCTCTCAGTCGATGGGCCCACCAAAGGAAAGATCATCCGGCCCTCCGACGGGAAAGTCCCAAAGGAGATGGTCTTTATCCAGTGTGTGGCATCGAGGGACCCGGACCGTTATATGCCTTACTGCTCCCGCATCTGCTGTATGTACACCGCCAAACAGGCGAAGATCTATAAAGAGCAGGTCCCGGACGGACAGCCCTATATTTTCTATATGGATATCCGGTCGGATGGCAAAGGCTACGAGGAATTTTTACAGAAGACGATCGAGGAGAAAGGGCTTCTCTACCTCAGGGGCCGTGTCTCCAGGATTTTTCAGGATAATGGGACGGTGAGAGTGTTGGGGGTGGATACCCTTACGGGCAATATGGTTGAGGTGGCGGCAGATATGGTCGTATTGGCTACAGCGGTTGTTCCAAGCGACGGAGTGAAGGATCTCGCCGCCAAGCTGAGAGCGACTGTTGATCGGCACGGATTTTTAACAGAGGCCCATATCAAACTCTATCCCGTGGAGAGTTCTACAAAGGGAATCTACCTGGCCGGCTGCGGCCAGAGCCCGAAAGATATCTCCGATACGGTCTCGCAGGCTTCGGCCACGGCCAGCAAGATTCAGGCCCTGCTTTCAACGGACCAGCTCCTTCAGGACCCCTTGATCGCTTTTGTTGACGAACATATTTGCAGCGGGTGCGGCATCTGCGTTGAGATCTGTCCCTATGAGGCCAGAGAGATGGACTCCCGCCGGGGGATCTCGGTTGTCCATAGCGCGCTTTGCCAGGGATGCGGAGCCTGTATTGGGGCTTGCCCAAATTTTGCCTGTGAGTTAAGAAATAGTTCATCCATCCAGACCCTTCGGATGATGGATACGTTTGTATAAACACGTGACACGTGCCCGTGACTCGTGTCCGGAAAAGAGAATGAAAAAAGAGAATATAGATGGTATGGCAAGGTTAACCGACACGGTCACGCGACACGGACACGAAAGTGATCTTAATGGAGGAATGAATGGAAGCCCTGACCAACATGGAAAAGGCTAACAAGACTTTTCTGGAGGAAGTTTCTAAACGGAGCGGAGAAAAGCTCAGCCTCTGCTATCAGTGCCTCAAGTGCACGGCTGGTTGTCCCACAGCCCCTAACATGGAATTCCGGCCCAACAGCATCATCCGGATGATCCAGATGGGGAAGAAGCAAGAGGTTCTGGGAAGCAGCGCCATCTGGTTCTGTGTTTACTGCCAGACTTGCGGCACACGTTGTCCGAATGAGATCCACATCGGGGTTCTCATGGATGCTTTAAGAGAGATGGCCATGGAAGAGGGGGTCCACGCAAAAGAGAAAAACATCCATCTCTTTCATGAGGCTTTTATCCAGAGCGTCCGAAGGGGAGGAAGGGCGCATGAGGTAACCATGCTGATGGAATACATCCTCCGGAGCAGAGACTTGATGAAGGGTTCTCTCATCCCTGGCGTGAAACTCTTTTTGAAGGGTAAATTCCCCTTGCTCCCCAGTTTTGTAAAGGGGAAAGGAGAAATCAAACGAATATTTGAGAAATGTAAAAAATAAGAACGAGGAATAATGGAACGATGGGAAAGGAGGTTTTTTTGAATTTCGACCCAATATTCCAGTATTCCAATATTCCATGAATTATATTTTGGAGGTTTTATAATGCGATTCTCATATTTTCCGGGTTGTACGGATCATTCTTCGTCTTATGAATACGGTCGGTCCACGGAGGCTGTTCTCGAAACACTGGGGGTGGATCTGGTGGAGATCGAGGATTGGAACTGTTGCGGAGCGGCGGCGACTCATAGTCTCAATCGCCTCCTTTCCCTCTGCCTTCCGGCCAGGAATATCTCCAAGGCGCAGTCGGCGCAGGTGGGGCCTCTGGTGGTTCCCTGTGCAGGATGTTTTAGCTATTTGAAAAGGACGGAGTATGTTTTGCAACATGATGAAGCGGAGCGAAAGGAGATAGAAGGGATCGTCGGATTTACCTATGAGCCTTCGCTTGAAATATTGGCGTTGATGGATGTGTTTCTGAATCGAATCGGTCTGGGGAAAATAGAAGAAAAGGTGAAGAAGCCTTTGAAGGGATTAAAACCTGTTTGTTACTATGGATGCGCTCTGGTTCGGCATCCTAAGATCACTCAACTGGATGATCCGGAAAATCCGCAATACCTGGATCGTCTGATGAAGGGCCTTGGAGCCGAGCCAGTGGATTGGTCTTATAAGACGGATTGTTGTGGCGCGGACCTTGCCATGACGTATGCGGATGTGGTTAAAAAACTGGTGGGGAAGATTGTATCGATGGCGAAAGAGGCAGGGGCTCACTGTATCGTAACTTCCTGTGGCCTTTGCCAGATGAATCTGGAGATGAGGCAGGACATCGGCCTTCCCATTTTTTACTTCACCGAACTGATGGGAGTGGCCTTTGATGTTAAGAACCAAGAGAAATGGTTGAAAAAACATTTAATCAATCCGAAAGGATTGCTGGAATCGTTAGGGCTATCATGACCTGGGTATCTCAAGGTTTTAACCTTGATCAGTATAAGAGATAGAGGCTTGATTCTGGATACTGGATGACCGGTTAATAACGGTCTCAAAATAGGAAAGACATCGATTTGTAAAATCCCTCCTGACCTCCCTTTGCGAAAGGGAGGAATTACCCCTCTTTGGCAAAGAGGGGTGAGGGGAGATTTTTCAATGTTCATGTCAATTCAATTATGAGACTGTAAATAATGTCAAGTATTCAGCATCAAGAATCCAGTATCATTTGAAATTATCAATTTATTAAACAGAGGATAACAAATGGCACAGGGAAAGATTAAGGGTGACAAAAGTTCGGCATTGGTTGTGGGCGCTGGGATTGCCGGAATGCAGTCGGCGTTGCTCCTTGCAGAGATGGGGAGGAAGGTTTTTCTCCTGGAACAGGGGCCGGCCATCGGAGGCTATTTTCCTCTTCTTGACAAGACCTTTCCAACGAATTCGTGCGGCGTCTGTTTTATGAGCCCCACGCCTCCGGCATTCTGTCCGATCTATGAGTGTCATCTTCACGACAATATCGAACTGTTGCCCTATTCGGAAGTGAAGAAGGTGGAAGGGGCCGCAGGGGATTTTAAGGTCTCCATCGTTCGGAAACCCAGATGCGTGGACCCGAAACGGTGCACCCTGTGCGAGGCGTGCATCAAAGTCTGTCCGGTGGAGGTGGAGAGGGAATTCGGAGGCGGCCTGGAGAGGAGAAAAGCGATCTATCTTCCCTATCCGCAGGCGATTCCTCACAGTCTTGTGATTGATCCCAAGACCTGTACCCGATGCGGAGAGTGCGTGAAGGTCTGCGCTCCGGGCGCCATCGATCTTGATATGAAGGAAGAGGAGGAAGCGATCGGGGTAGGGGCCATCCTGCTCGGATTTGGATTCGAACCTTTCTGGGCGCAGAAAAAAGGGGAATACGGGTTTGGCCGGCACGAGAATGTCTTGACCAGCATCCAGTTCGAAAGGCTCATCTCCACCTCAAGCCCCACGCAGGGATTTCCAATCCGTGTCTCCGATGGGAAGAAGATGGAGCGAATCGCTTTTATCCAGTGCGTGGGATCGAGAGACCCTTCCTGCGGTCAGGACCATTGTTCGACCATCTGCTGCATGTATGCCACCAAGCAGGCCATGATCGCCAAAGAAAGGGATCCTGGTTTGAATGTCACTTTTTTCTATATGGACATCCGGCCAATGGGGAAGGATTACGAGCGGTATTATGAGAGGGCGAAGGCAGAATACGGGATTGAATATATTCGAAGCGCCATTTCAACCGTCAAGGAGCTGCAGCAGACCAAGAACCTTCTCATCACCTACGTGAAGGAGGATGGAGCCTTTGAAGAAAGAGAGTTTGACAGCGTTGTTCTTTCCGTTGGATTTACGCCTCCCCAGAACATCAAGGATTTAGCCTTTGGGATGGGCCTCCGGTTAAATCCGCAGGGGTTTTGCGAAACCGATGAGTTTCATCCTGCCAAGACCTCGGTCAATGGAATTTTTGTCGGTGGTGCATTCCGGGGTCCGAGAGACATTCCGGAGACCGTTGTCGAGGGGTCAAGCGCGGCCGCGGCTGTCGCTTCATTTCTCGGTCCGAATTCCCTCCTGATTTCAACGCAGGAATATCCTGCTGAGGGAGCGCTATCCAACGAGGTTCCGAAGATCGGCGTCTTCATCTGCCACTGCGGCGGCGAATTGAAGGAAAGCCTCTCCATCCCTGAATTGATCGAGGGAACCAAACAGTTGGGAGAGGTCTCGCATGTGGAAGAGATGGGTCTGGCCTGCCTTCCTGAAGATCTCAACCAGATTAAGATGAAAATAGGAGAACAGGGAATCAACCGGATCGTCATTGCAGGTTGCACCCATCGGGAGATTCGAAAGACGATGGAGGAGATGGCAAAGGGGATGGGTTTTAATCCCTATCTCATCGAATATGCCAATATCCGGGAACAGTGCGCCTTTGTTCATCGGGATCTTCCTAAGTTGGCAACGGAGAAGGCAATGGCTCTCATTAGGATGTCCGTGGAAAGGGCGAGAAGGATTCAACCCATCCGAAAAGGGAATCAAAAGGTTGAAAGGAAAGGATTGGTCGTGGGAGGGGGAGTGGCCGGTATGACCGCCGCTCTCCGCATGGCTGAACAGGGTTATGGGGTGTATCTGATCGAGAAGGAGAAGGAACTCGGAGGCAATCTGAAAAATTCCTTCTATACCTTGAAAGGGTCCGATCCCCAGTCTTTGTTGAAGGATCTCATTCAAAAAGTGAAAGATCAACCCTCCATCCGTTCTTATTTAGAGACGGAGGTCATCGGTTTTGAAAAGAAGAATGGCCATTACCAGACGAAAATCAGGCGTCCGAATGGAGAGGAGATTCTGGATCACGGAGCCCTGGTTTTTGCCACCGGTGGAAGGGAAGTGACTCCGAAAGAATATCTCTTCGGGCAAGACCCCAGGGTCATCACGCAGAGGCAGCTGGAAAAGATGATACATCTTAAGGATGCGGGATTGAAAGAGATCCGTTCGGCGGTCATGATTCAGTGCGTGGGGTCAAGAGATGAAGAACACCCTTATTGCAGTCGCATCTGCTGCGGTCATGCGGTGAAGAACGCTCTTAAATTAAAAGAACAGGATCCGTCTGTCCAGGTGTATGTCCTCTACCGGGATGTGAGAACTTATGGATTCTATGAAACCTATTACCACGAGGCCAGGGGTAAGGGAGTGATCTTCATCCGGTACGACCTGGAGAAGAAGCCGAAGATAGCCGTTGAAAATGGCCGGCTTCGTGTTTCTCTCTTCGATCCGGCAATGGGAAGTCAGGTCACGCTTCCTGCGGACCGTCTTATCCTCAGCGCCGGTGTCGAACCCAATGACCACCTGGATCTGGCGAAGATATTCGATGTCGATCTAAACCCGGACGGTTTCTTTATGGAGGCCAACCCAAAATCTGCCCCTCTCGATTCGGTGGACCGCGGGAAGTTCTTCTGCGGACTCTGCCATTCTCCCAACGGGATAGAAGATGCCATCTCCCAGGGAAATGCGGCGGCGGCCCGGGCAGGGGCAATCCTTGCTAAGGAGACGGTGGAAGAGAAGGCCTATCTGGCCTATGTGATCAAACGACTCTGTTGCGGGTGCGGACTCTGCGTAACCACCTGTCCGTATGGGGCGAGGGTGCTTAATGAAGAAGAGGTGAAGGCAGAGGTCGTGGATGCGCTCTGCCAGGGATGCGGGAACTGTGTCGTCGCCTGTAGGAATGCGGCTTCACAGCAGAGAAATTTTGAAAAAGGATTGAATCTGACTGTTCTCAATGAAGCGATTGATTAACCCTTCACTCCCCTCTCCCATTAGGAGAGAGGGATAGGGTGAGGGGAAATGGAGGAGGTTAACATGGCAGACTTTGAACCGAGGATCGTTGCTTTTCTTTGTCACTGGTGCACCTATACCGGAGCGGATCTTGCAGGGACCACCCGGCAACAATACCCTCCCAATATCCGTGTCATCCATCTGATGTGTTCCGGAGCAGTCGATTCCATTTATGTGCTGAAAGCCCTGATCGACGGTGCGGATGGCGTCTTGCTCGGAGGATGCCACCCCGGCGACTGCCATTACCAGACAGGCAATTATAAGGCGCGAAGAAGGGTGGCGATTCTGAAAGGCATTCTTAACCAGATGGGGTTTACCGAAGATCGAATCTGGTTGAAATGGATCAGTGCCAGTGAGGGAAAACTTTTCGCTGATACGGTGACAAAGATGACCAACGATTTGAAGAAGATGGGACCCAATCCCATGAAACAGTTGTGGAACGCATAATCCTCGTTTACCCTCCCCCTTGACGGGGGAGGGCGAGGGTGGGGGTGAAAACGATTAACGCCCCCCACCTTCATCCTCCCCCGCAAAGGGGGGAGGAGATTTTGAGGGTGATTTTATAATAGGAAAGGAGAATGACCGAACATGGCAAAGCAGACAGTGTTGAAAGTTTCGGGAGGAAGGACAGAAGAGACCATCAAAGGTTTTCTTAAATCGCTTTTAGAAAAGGGAGTTGTAGAGGCCATCCTCATTCCCAAGAGGCTTCCTTCCGGAGATGGATTTGCTCAGACCTTGATCCACGATCCTGAAAAGATGGATGGCGCTTGCATCCTTTCCCTGACCATGCCCGTTCAGTCCGCAAAGGTTGCCTCCAATCTCTCCATAAAGAATTTAAACAAGAAAGTCGCAGCCGTATTGAAAGCCTGCGAGATCAGGGCCATCGTGGAACTGGCTAAATTTCTTCAGGTCAAACTGGAAAACCTTATTGTCGTCGGCGTCGACTGTCCGGGAACGTTTGAAGTTACGGACTATGCAAAGATGGTTCAGGAGGGGAAAGAAAGCGGTAAACTGGAGGCAGAGATGTTGAAAGAAATGGAGAAGAGAGGGCCGATGGCTCCCCAGGGATATGCTTTCCGGCCTGCCTGCCAGATGTGTGAATATCCTGTTCCAAAGGCCGATATTCATATCAAACTCTTCGGTTACAAAACAGAAGAAGAGGTCGGACTTGAGATTGGAGATAAATTGGAAAAAGAACTGGAGGAGAAAGGACTCCTCTCTGCTTCAGGAAATGAACCTTCTTCGAGAAAGGAAGTTGTGGACAGGGTGGTTGCAGAGAAAGTGAAGAAGAGGGATGCAGCTTTTCAAGAATTTAGCGGGGGAGTCAAAGACCTCCAATCCTTTCTGGACCGGTTCTCAACCTGCATTCGATGCCACAACTGCATGGTGGCCTGTCCGATCTGTTATTGCAAGGAGTGTGTCTTCAGGACGGCCATCTTTGAGCATGAGGGAGACCAATTCTTAAGATGGGCGGATCGCAAAGGGGGGATCCGGATGCCCACCGATACTCTCATCTTTCACCTCATCCGGATGACCCATATGGTCACCTCCTGTATCGGTTGCGGACTCTGCGACAGCGCCTGCCCGAGCCGGTTGCCGGTCGCCACTCTCTTCCGGAGCGTTGGAGATAAGATCCAGAAGATGTTCAACTATGTTCCCGGAAGAGATGTCAATGAGGTGCCCCCTGTGGCCACCTTCAAAGAGGATGAACTGAAGATCGAATCAGGAGCGATCTAATTAATCCCTCACAAATTCCCCTCTCCCCGGTAGCACAGGCGTGACGCCTGTGGCCACCAGGGTTAGGGTGAGGGGGACATGTCAGGAGGATGTCATGGAAGTCGAGGCCAATAAGAAGGAAGAACTGGTTCCCATCTTCATCATGGGAAAGAGGTATGAGGTGCCTGCCTCTCTCACCATTCAGAAGGCGATGGAGTATGCCGGATATCAACTGATCCGGGGATGCGGATGCCGCGGAGGGATATGCGGAGCCTGCGGGACGGTTTACCGATTTCCAGGAAGCTATAAGATCGAGGTGGGGCTTGCCTGTCAGACCGTTGTCCAGCCCGACATGTATCTGACCCAGATTCCCTTCTTTCCGGCTACCAAGAGCATCTATGACATAGAGAAGGTCAAGCCTGCGATCGAGACCTTGGTCAAAAATTATCCCGAACTCCTCCGGTGTCTCCAGTGTAATACCTGCACGAAGTCTTGCCCGATGGATATTGAGGTGATGGATTATATCGCCGCTGGGATGAGAGGGGATATCACCCGATTGGCAGAGCTCTCTTTTGACTGCGTCATGTGCGGTCTCTGTACCTCCAGGTGCCCCGCGGAAATCTGTCAGTATAACATCGCCATTCTGGGCAGGCGGTTATACGGAAAGTACGTTGCGCCCAGAGCGGAACATCTGGCCTCGATGGTCAGAGAGGTTGAGAAAGGGAAATACGAACAGATGCTCCGTCAGTTGATGGACACCGATGAGGAAACATTAAAAAACCTTTACAGCGCCAGAGAGATCGAACCAGAGCAGGGGGATGAATATTGGACCCCAAAGGATAAAACTTATCTGTAAAGATCATTGCAAATTGCAAAATGTAAATTACAAATTGGAAAATGGGGACCGCTTAAAAGAAGATTGTGAGAAATTTTGCATTTTGCATTGCTAAATTTGCAATTTGCACTGTTATTTTGGAGGAATTATGCCCTATACAAGTGAGTTGAACGAGTTGATCAAAAGGGTTGAGGCAACGCGCCCCGGCAGGGTGGAAGCCAAGAGAAGAGGGGAAGAGTTTCCTTTGCTTACCTTGAAAGAAAGGGAGGAACGGCTAAAAAAGTATCATCCCGATTTCAAAAAAGGTTCACGAACGGAGATTCGTGTGGGTGTCAATAAGGGTTATTCGATCTCCCCGGAAATTGTTCATCTTCTCGAAGCCAAAAGTCGTGTCAACCCTGATGTGATTGATCTGAATAAAATCGCTTATAAAACCGATATCCTTATTCTCGGCGGAGGAGGCGCGGGAACGGCAGCTGCGTTGACCGCGCAGGAAAATGGAGTTAAGGCCCTGATCGCTACCAAATTGAGGCACGGGGATGCCAATACGATGATGGCGGAGGGCGGCATCCAGGGAGCCACGAAGGGAACGAAAGACTCCCCCTATTACCACTACCTCGATGTTTTGGGGGGGGGGCATTTTAAAAATGTTCCGGAGCTTGCCTATACCCTTGTCACGGAGGCTCCAAAGGTCCTGGCGTGGTTGGAAAATTTGGGGTGTATGCTGACGAAATTACCGGAAGGGCAGCTGAAGTCACTTCATGGGGGCGGTACATGCCGGAAGCGGATGCATTACGCTGCCGATATTACCGGCGCCGAGATCATGAGAACCCTGAGAGATGAGGCAAGAAACCGGGCAGAAGACATTAAGGTTCTGGAATTTTCGCCGGCTGTGGAACTGATCTTGAATGAACACGGCCATTGTGCGGGGGCGGTGCTTTATAACCTGGAAACGGAAGAATATTTCATCGTAAAGGCGAAAGCGGTGATTATGGCTACGGGAGGTTCGGGAAGACTTCATATTCAGGGATTCATGACCACCAACCATTACGGTGCGACCGGGGATGGTTTGGTCATGGGTTATCGGGCAGGGGTGAAGTTATGTTTTCTCCATACCGTCCAGTACCATCCAACCGGTGCGGTCTTCCCTGAGCAAGCAGAGGGTCTCCTGATCACAGAGAAGTTCAGGGGGGCAGGAGCCAATGTGCTCAACATTGATGGCGAACAATTCGTCAACGAACGGGAACCGAGAGATGTGGAATCCGCCTCGTTCATTAGAGAGTGTGATGAGGTTGGAAAGGGAATCCTGACGCCTACGGGTAAGTTGGGCATCTGGCTTGATTCTCCGATGATCGACATCCTTATGGGGGAAGGGGCGGTGAAGCGGGAATTCCCGGGCAAATTTATTTTGTTTAAGCGATTCGGGATCGATATCTCAAAGGATCCCATGCTGGTTTATCCCACGCTTCATTACCAGAACGGAGGCCTGGAATATAACAGCCTTTGCGAAACATCCGTCCCGGGATTTTTCGCTGCGGGCGAAGTTTCGGGTGGAGTCCATGGAGAAAATCGTTTAATGGGGAATTCGCTTCTTGACGTCACGGTCTTCGGCAGGATTGCGGGAGTAAGTGCATCGCTCTATACGAAAGACAAAGCGAAAGAAGGAAAATTGAACCTGGACCATGTCCGAAGATATCATAAAGAACTGGAAGAAGCAGGAATCATCACAGATCGCGTGGCTCCCATGCTCCTTCCCGACTACTCCAATCCCAAAGTGAGAGAGCGTCAGTTAACCGCCCACTATGTAGGCACAATCCGGTAAAACGTATAGCGCTTCTAATTACCACTTCACCATCATAAAAAAATTCCCCTTCCTCTTGGAGACTTTGTCGCACTGTCATTGCCTGCCTGCGGTAGGCAGGCGAGGGGGTGAAGCAACCGAAGCAATCTCATAAGAGGCTTACCGGTGAGCGAGCCAGAGGCCGAGGACAACACAGGCAAGTCCCAGAAATAACATCATTGAAATTCTCTCCGCAAGAAACAAAGCTCCCAGCCCGGCTGCGGTAATAGGACTGAGCGACAGGAAAACGGTGACCCTCGTTGGGGTCGTGTTGTTCAAGGCCCACAGCCAGAGTAACAGTTTAGTCCTTATCTTATCCGTTGGCCGTCGAGAGATCAACTTGAATTATTATACAAGGCAGCTTGAGCCGTTGGGGTATCAGCAGTGAGTAGGGTTTGGAAAAACTTTCTTGGATGGACACCTTGCCTTCTGGCGGTTTGGACCAGAGAGGGAAGGATGCTGTGGGTTTTGAGTCCGCTTTGGGATCTTGATCCGAAGCATATCTTTCGGAAGATCACCAGATGTCTGAGAGACTGTTCTGCGTGATTGTTGGTGGGCGGTACACCGGGGCGCCGGAGGGACCACCTCGGAGGTCTTGATCTTGTCGCGCAAATCCTCATAGATCGGTTCTCCCCGCGTTGCCGCTCTGCGGTCGAACCCCAGGGCGGAAGCAGGAACAAACTCAAGGCCGAATAGCTCCCGGAACAACTCGGTTGTTTTCCGATAGGAAATCCCAATCCGATAGCGTAAGTAGATCGCCACGGACTTTGCGACCGGCCCGATAGGGGCGTTCAACAACTCACCCTTGCCTGCCTGAACCACCGGGCGATTGCAGTGCGCACAGAATGCCTGCCCATGCCGATAGCATGTGACCAGGGTCCGGGGCTGGATCACGATATCTTCCTGAACGTGCTCCGTCGTTTCTTGGATCGGCCTCAAGTCCTCGGATTGACAATGGGGACAGATCCTTGGAGCAGGCACATCAACGGTCCTATCAATATGGTCTGGCTTGGGCCGTACCCATCCCGGATGTCCTATCGGCGCTCCACGTTTTTTCTTCTTCCCCTCATGGGACGACGAGGGACTCTCAGCATTGTTTTCACCTGTTTCCACTTCTTTCTTCTTATTCGGCTTAAATTGCCGTCGATGCAATGCCTGAAGTTTTGCCCTGAGCTGCGCATTGTCCCGCTCCAGAACCCATATCCGCTCATCCCTGGCTTTTAAGTCGCCATCAAAGAGATCGATGATTCGTAGATGCTCCTGATACACCTCATGGGCCCGCCGGTACTCTTCCAATACCCACTGGGTGGACAATCCATCCAGATACGGGCAACTGTGCCTGTATAAACATTCAAAATCATGCGGCGGATAGGGGTAACGCGGCACGCCTACTTGTTCTCCAGGTTCAGGATCTCCCAGTTGACTTTGGAAAGCGCCTGGATAAGCACCCAGAGCCTCTGGTAGCGCCTGCCCATCTCCAAAGCCTTCGGAACAATGTCCTTTCGTACATAGAGCGTTACGGTTTTTCTTTCTACCTTGGTCGTCAGGCTATGGCCGCTCATGGAGGGCGACTTTGAGATCGTTCCGATCAGGAAACGATCGAGCATTGCCGCAATGTCCTCCCTCAGCCGGGCCTGGCGCTTCTTCAGGATATCTGCTCGGCTCATCTGGTCTCCCTTCTAATGTGAGTATTTATACTCATATATTTAAACCACAAAAATACCCACATGTCAAGAGAATTGTGGGCGCGTGATCAAAAATAATACAAAAGGACTAAACTGTTACAGACAGAGATAGCATTAAAGAGGGTCAGGTCTTTAATTTTGATGTTCATGAATTATCAAAAAGCAAGACTTGCCCCTAGGATTGCCATTTTTGAATGGATAAAGTTAAACGATATTGAAATATAGCAACCCCCAATCCTTTTCTGGGCGGCGAGGATGCGGTCAACCTTGGTGAAACGACCGCCGCCGCAGAGGATTTGACGCAATCGCCAGACTGCGATCGCGAAGTTTTTCCAGAATCTTGATCTTCTCAGAAAAAGGAAGTGTGGCGATTTGCTTTAGCATCTGCCGTTTGCTTTCCAAAACTTTGCGCATCCACTCGCTCATTTGTCATTACCAAAAAATCTGCGCCCGAATTGCTCCCATTTAGCAAACAACCCGTTTTGAGAAAGGATCGAGTCGAGCCTGTTTGTATCAAGGATGCTTTGATTCTCGAGTGTAATATACACCTTTTTTGAATTTTTTGAAGTAAAAATTTGGGAAATACTCCTCGGGGGCAAGATATTCAATTTATAAACCCAAAATACTCATTTCAATTTGGCCATCATTTTACCCTTTTTTAGGTTGATGAAATCCGTTATAATATGTCCTCCTATTTTTAAGAGGGGGAGGACGCAATGAAAATTCATGAGTATCAGGCCAAGGAGATTCTCAGGGGATACGGTATTCCTGTTCCAAAGGGAAGGGCGGCTGAAACGCCTGAAGAGGCGAGAAAGGTTGCTGAGGAGATTGGAGGAAAGCCGATCGTTGTCAAAGCCCAGATCCATGCAGGAGGCCGGGGCAAAGGAGGAGGTATTCGAGTTGTAAACAGTCCTGCAGAAGCTGAGAAGGCTGCGAAGGAAATTCTCGGGATGACCCTCGTTACTCATCAGACCGGACCTGCGGGCAGGGTGGTTCGGAAGATATTGGTCGAAGAGGGGGTGGAGATTAAAGAAGAACTCTATCTCGGTGTTGTGATGGACCGCTCCAGGGAGTGCCCGGTTATCATGGTCAGCCGTGAAGGAGGGGTGGAGATTGAAAAGATTGCCGCAGAGTCCCCTGAAAAGATTGTAAAGGAATGGGTGGAGCCTTATGTGGGATTAAGGCCTTTTCAAGCAAATAAGATCGGCTATGAACTCGGATTTGATCCCGGCCAGGTTGGAAAATTGAGAAGCGTGGTGAGCGGCCTTTATAAAACCTTTTACGAGAAGGATTGTCTTCTTGCAGAGATCAACCCTCTGGTACTCACCGGAGGCGGGGATTTGATCGCCCTCGATGCCAAAATCAATTTCGATGATAATGGCCTTTTCAGGCACAAGGAGGTTGCTGCCCTCAGGGATCTTAATGAGGAAGCCCCTCTGGAGATTGAAGCCTCAAAATATAATCTGAATTATATCAAGCTCGATGGAAATGTGGGATGCATGGTCAACGGTGCAGGGCTTGCCATGGCCACCATGGACATCATCAAGGTGTTCGGAGCTGAACCAGCCAACTTTCTCGATGTCGGCGGAGGCGCAACGGTCGAGATGGTCAAGAATGGGTTTAAGATTCTCATGTCAGATCCGGCGGTGAAGGTCGTCTTTATCAACATCTTCGGCGGGATCCTTCGATGCGATACGCTTGCCAGGGGAGTGACGGAGGCGGTTGAAGAGGTCAAGGTGAATGTACCTATTGTGGTGAGATTGGAAGGGACGAATGTGGAAGAGGGAAGGAAGATCTTAAGGGAGTCAGGTCTTAATTTCACCGTTGCCTCCGGCATGCAGGAGGGGGCCCAGAAGGTGGTGGAAGCGTTGAAAACAAAAGGTTAAGGTTGAGGTCAAGGTTAAGATAACGAATAATTTCCTGGCTCATGCATATCTCAACCTAAACCTTAGTCTAAACCTAATTCCGGAGGAATTCTATGAGCATTTTAGTTGATGAGAATACGAAAGTGGTGGTTCAGGGGATTACAGGTAATGAGGGCCTTTTTCATACGAAACAGATGACGGAGTATGGAACAAAGGTTGTTGCCGGAGTGACTCCGGGTAAGGGAGGTCAGAAGGTTGAGGGAGTTCCTGTTTTTAATAGTGTCATGGAAGCGGTTAAGAGTACCGGCGCAAACGCTTCAGCTATCTTTGTCCCTCCCGCCTTTTCTGCTGATGCGATCATGGAAGCCGCTGATTCAGGGGTATCTTTGGTTGTCTGTCTCACAGAGGGGATCCCGACGCTCGATATGGTGATGGTTCGAAAATATCTCAAAGAGAAGGGGACGAAGTTGGTTGGCCCAAATACTCCAGGAATCATTTCTCCAGGGAAGTGCAAAATCGGAGTAATGGCTGGATATATTCACAAACAAGGAACAGTGGGAATTATGTCCAGGAGTGGAACACTCACTTACGAAGTGGTGGATCAATTGACGAAGAAGGGGATCGGGCAGTCGACCTGTGTGGGTATCGGCGGGGATCAGATCATCGGTCTGAACTATGTGGATTTATTGGACCTTTTCGAAAAAGACCCAGGCACTGAAGCCCTGATCATGATTGGCGAGATCGGGGGAACGGCCGAAGAAGAGGCAGCCCAATTTATTGAGAAGCATGTGAAAAAACCTGTAGTCGCTTTTATCGCGGGATTGACCGCTCCTCCTGGCAGAAGGATGGGGCATGCGGGAGCCATCATTTCCGGAGGAAAAGGCACAGCCGGAGAGAAGATGAAAGCATTAGAGAAAGCAGGGGTCAAAGTCGTCAGGAATCCCGCATTGGTCGGAAGTGAACTTTCGGGTTTGCTGAAAAAGGCTTAATCTATATAAAAAACAATAATTATTTTAATAAGTTCTTAAAAAATGTTTATCTTTTTTTTAATTTATGTTATTTTAATGCTAAGAATTTAAAAGGAAGGTGATAGATATGATTGTTGAATTGAGAGACCGTTTAAAGGGACTGAGCAATCGCCTTGAAATTCTTCGGGGCTATCTTTGACATTGCAAAGAGACATGAAAAACTCGGTGAAATTGAAAAGATGATGCTGGAACCTCATTTTTGGGAAGGGGGTGAGGCCACACAGAAAATTTTGAAAGAAAGAACCTCCCTGCTTGATGGCCTATCGCCATGGGAACAGGAGAAAAAGGGGCTTGAGGAGATGGAAATCCTCCTCCAGTTGATTGAGGAGGAGAAAGATGATGGGGAAGCCCAGGAATTATTGGATAGGATAAAGAGGAGTGAAGAAGCGATTGGCCAGATGGAATTCAAAAGAATGCTGGGCGGGGAGAATGACGAAAGAAATGCGATTGTCAGCATCAATGCAGGCGCAGGCGGTACAGAGGCGCAGGACTGGGTTGAGATGCTCCTTCGAATGTATCTGCGGTGGGCGGAGAATAAGAGATACCGGACTGAGATCATCGATATCCTTTCCGGTGATGAGGCGGGATTGAAGAATGTGACCTTTACGGTCAACGGGCAATATGCCTACGGATATTTAAAGGCAGAGGTGGGAATCCATCGGCTCGTCCGGATTTCGCCCTTTGACGCGGGGGCAAGGCGACATACCTCATTTGCATCGGTTTTTGTCATTCCAGAGGTCCCGGATGATATTATGATTGAGATCGATGAGAAAGATTTGAGAGTTGACACCTACCGGTCGAGCGGGGCAGGGGGGCAACATGTCAACAAGACCGATTCAGCGGTCAGGATCACCCATCTTCCAACCGGAATGGTTGTCCAATGCCAGAATGAGCGATCTCAGCATAAGAATAAGGCGACTGCCCTGAAGATATTGAAGGCCCGCCTATACGAAAAGCAGATGGAAGAGAAGTCTGAGAAATTGGGGGAACTTCACAGCAACAAGAAAGAGATAGCCTGGGGAAGCCAGATTCGTTCTTATATTATGCATCCTTACAAAATGGTGAAAGATCACCGGACCGATGCGGTCATCCACCAGGTGGATCGGGTGATGGATGGAGAGATCGACGGGCTGATCCGGGCCTATCTGCTTAGCCCCTCTTGATTTAACATAAGAGAAACAATTGACTTTCTATGAATGAAGACATATCATTAAAGGGACCATTAGAAAAGACGATGCCGGAAGAGGAGAGAAATCTATTCGGAGCGCTGGAGGAAAAGATCGGTTATCTCCTGACGAAATATCAGGAGCTAATAAAGGAAAAAGACCGGTTGGCGGCTGAGGTCGATGCGGAAAGGGATAAGAGGGTTCGTTTGGAGAAGAGGATGGAACTCCTCTCCCAGGACAGGGAAAGTGTCAAAACCCGGATTGACCAGCTCCTTCACCGTTTACGAAGCGTCGATCTATAAGTTCTCTGTATAGTTATTGAGATTTAAGACCTGTGATCGAGTCGGGCGAGAAGGTTGGGTGATGGGAAAAGAGAGGTCGGTTGAAATTAAAGTTTTCGGGCAAACCTACACGGTAAAGACGGATGCCGAAGAGGGCCATATTCAGGAAGTGGCCAGGTATGTGAATGATAAGATGAACGAAGTTCTGAAGAAAACGAGAAGCGTCTCTACCTTGAATGTGGCGATATTGACGGCCCTCAATATTGCCGATGATCTTTTGAAGGAAAAAGATTACCGAGCGGCGATTCTTCGAGAAATTGAAGTAAGATCAAAAGACCTGGCCGATAAAATTGATATCCAGATAGGAGGAAAGGAATCAGGGAAGATTAGCATTACAGGCTAAAGTTCCCCTGGGGTGGTTATGATGGCCGGACAAGCCGAAATAAAACAGCCCGAAAAGGGAACCCTCCCCAATGGGTTGTTTCGGGCGGCCGACCGGATGACACCTCACGGGGAATTGCAAGGAACACCGTCGTGAGAAGATTGAAGGTGTGATGGGATAGAGAAGAGGATTGAGTTTTGAATCCTGAGGCGAGAAGAGAATGGCTTTGATACGGATTTTGATTTTGAATATGATTGAAATTCTTGGCAGGTCCTTCCAACCGAAGGTCCATCTGGAAAAGCGTCTCCGGGATGTGAGGAGATTAACAAACCAGAGAAAGCGTCATATTTTCCCCTTGGGAAGGCCGGCAGAATTTCATGATATAAAAAAGGCGAGATGGAAATTCCCCCCGGGATTTTCCATGTTACTTTCTCCCTCTCGGATAACATCAAACCCTGGTTATTCTCTCTCCAATCTTCATTGCCTTTCTCCTCTCATTTGACGAACCTTTTTTCAGCAAAGAAAAGGAGGTGAGTTAAACGTTGAACCTATCCGTGGGATTTTATATCATTGTGGTTTTAGGTATGGCTTTTCTCGGAGGAATCATCGGATTTCTTCTGAATAAAAGGTACTCTGAGGCTAAAATAGGCGCAGCCAAAGAGGCTGCTAAACGGTTGATCGAAGAGGCGAAGAAAGCGGCTGAGATCTTAAAAAAAGAAGCTCTGCTCCAGGCCAAAGACAAGTTCTATCAGGAGAAGGCAGAGTTCGAAAAAGAGACCGTAGAGAAAAAACAGGAACTCCAGAATCTGGAGAGAAGGATCATCCAGCGAGAGTCCCATCTGGACAAGAGGATCGAACTTCTTGATTCAAAAGAAAACGAGATCACACGCAAAGAAAAGACGATGATTCTGCAGGAGAAAACAATTCAAGAACAGGAGAAGAAGGTGGCTGAACTGATTCAGAAACAGCGAATCCAGTTGGAAAACATAGCCAAGATGTCTTCTGAAGAAGCTAAGCGCCTCCTGATGGAATCGATGGAGGAAGAGGCGAAACATGAGGCAGCGAAAGGGATCAAGAGGATTGAGGATGAAGCAAGAGAGACGGCTGACAAGAAAGCAAAAGAAATTATCAGCTTAGCCGTTCAACGTTATGCTGGAGAATATGTGGCTGAACAGACGGTTTCTGTAGTCAGTTTGCCAAACGAAGAGATGAAGGGGCGAATCATCGGCCGGGAGGGTCGGAATATCAGAGCCCTTGAAGCGGCTACAGGAATTGATCTGATCATCGATGATACCCCTGAGGCTGTCATTCTTTCGGGATTCAATCCTGTCCGCAGGGAGGTCGCCCGGGTTTCCCTTGAACGATTAGTGAGCGATGGCCGAATCCATCCTGCAAGGATTGAAGAGATCGTCCAGAAAGTGGAGCAGGAGGTGGAGACCACGATGCGCGAAGCCGGCGAACAGGCCACCTTCGATGTAGGAGTACATGGCATCCACCCTGAATTGATCAAACTGATCGGGCGCCTTAAATATCGTACGAGTTATGCTCAGAATGTCTACCAGCACTCTCTGGAAGTGGCGTTCCTTACCGGAATCATGGCCGCAGAGTTGGGCATCAATGTGAAACAGGCCAAGAGAGCAGGGCTTCTCCATGATATAGGGAAAGCAGTAGATCATGAGGTGGAAGGACCCCATGGCCGGATCGGAGCGGATTTAGCGAGAAAATATGGAGAATCGCCTGCGATCGTACACGCCATTGCCTCCCATCATGAAGAGGAAAAACCGGAGTCGATTCTGGATGTTCTGGTAGAAGCCGCGGATGCCCTTTCGGGCGCGAGGCCAGGGGCAAGGCGCGAGATGCTGGAGACCTATGTCAAACGGCTGGAGGATCTGGAAAAGATTGTCCAGTCGTTTCAGGGGGTGGAAAAATCGTATGCCATTCAAGCGGGAAGAGAGATCCGGGTGATGGTCCAGCCCGACCGGATCTCAGACGAGGCCTCTGCGATTCTTTCAAGAGACATCGCCCGCAAGATCGAAAAAGATCTCACCTATCCCGGTCAGATCAAGGTGACAGTGATACGTGAGATGAGGGCGGTGGAGATCGCCAAGTAATTAAAGTGATCAGTCACCAGTAATCAGTGACAATGACGTCAAATACTGACGACTGATTACTGATAACTGATCACTGTTTTCAAAGGATTTAGGCATGCGTATTCTTTTTATCGGAGACATTGTCGGGAAACCTGGCAGGCAGGCGATCGATCGACTTTTAAGAAAAGTCGTCAGTGACTATGGAATTGAGTTTGCGATCGCCAACGGGGAGAACGCCGCAGGGGGAATGGGAATAACCCCTGCCATCGCCCTTGAGATTCTGGAGCAAGGAGCGGACCTTCTGACTTCAGGAAACCATATCTGGGCCAAGAAAGAGATTTTCCCTTTCCTGGATAAGGAGAGCAGGATCTTAAGGCCTGCAAATTATCCGCCTCATGTCCCGGGTCGAGGTGCGGGTGTTTTTCAATCGAAGAACGGGGAAAAGATCGGGGTGATCAATCTTGAGGGAAGGGTCTTTATGAAACATCTTGATTGTCCCTTCCGCGTTGGAGAAAAAGAGATTGAACCATTAAGAAAAGAGACTCCCATCATCGTGGTCGATTTCCATGCGGAGGCCACTTCTGAGAAGGTGGCGATGGGATGGTTTTTAGATGGTAAAGTGACGGCTGTACTGGGAACCCACACTCATGTTCAGACCAGTGATGAAAAGATTCTGGATGGAGGGACAGCTTATATAACAGATGTGGGGATGACCGGGCCGCTGGATTCGGTCATCGGGATACGAAAACAGGTGGCTGTAAATCGGCTCTTAACACAGATTCCGTGGAAATTTGATGTGGCAACGGATGAGGTTGAAATGCAAGGGGTGATCGTTGAAGTTGACCCACTGACAGGGAAGGCAAAAGGGATTCAGAGGATCAGAATTTCCTTGGACCAACGGAGCGGATTGCCATGAGCAGAGTCAAACATAACGGAAAGATAACGGTTTTCGACATTTTTAAAGAGAGGGGCTTCATAGAGCAGGTGACCGATGAGATAAATGTTCCAAAAATATTGGGAGGCAGGATTACCTGTTACATCGGCTTTGATCCGACGGCTTCCAGTTTTCATGTGGGAAACCTGGTGCCCATTATGTCATTGGCTCATATGCAAAGACACGGTCATCGACCGATTGCATTGGTAGGGGGAGGGACAGGTCTTGTTGGAGATCCCAGCGGAAAAGATGAGATGCGGCAGATTTTAACCTATGAAGAGATTAATAAGAATGCCGAAGCTCAGAAGAGGCAATTTTCACGGTTTTTAGATTTTTCAGAGGATAAGGCTCTTCTATTAAACAACGCTGACTGGTTAACCCGGCTGAACTATATCGATTTTCTTCGAGATATTGGCGTTCACTTCAGCGTCAATCGGATGTTGGCAACAGAGTCGATAAAGACCCGGTTGGAGACAGGGCTCTCCTTTATCGAATTCAATTACCAGCTCCTCCAGGCCTATGATTTCTGGCATCTTTTTAAGAATTACGACTGTTTGATGCAGATGGGGGGAAGCGATCAGTGGGGGAATATCGTAGCCGGAACCGATCTGATTCGTCGTCTCGAAAGCAAACAGGCTTATGGAGTGACTTTTTCGCTCATCATGACCGCAGACGGAAGAAAAATGGGCAAGACTGAGAAAGGAGCTGTCTGGTTAGACCCTGAACGCACATCTCCTTATGAATATTATCAATTCTGGATCAATACGGATGATCGGGATGTGAGGAGATTTTTGGCTCTCTTCACTTTTCTCCCGATGGAAGAAGTTGAGGAATTTGGGAGGCTAAAAGGGGCTGAAATTAGAAAAGCCAAAGAAATTCTTGCATTTGAAGCGACAAAAATTGTTCATGGGGGAGAACAAGCAAGCAAAGCAAGGGCAGCATCCAGGGCCCTTTTTTCCAAAGAGAAAACAGATGAAGGCTCAATTCCAACTACCCATCTGGGGGAAAAGGAATTTGTTCAGGGAATTCCAATATTTAAGTTGTTTGAGACAACCAACCTCTCAACCTCTGGTTCAGAAGCAAGGCGATTGATTGAACAAGGGGGGGGGTATTTAAATGAGAGGAGGATTGAAAAATTTGACCTTATGGTAACCCTTGAAGATTTCAATGAAAAGGGCGAGGTCCTGTTAAGAGCAGGAAAAAAGAAGTTTCATCGAATAATAATACTTGACAATAATTAAAAATTAATTATAATTATAAGGTTTTGGTTAAAGTTGAAATAGAATAGTTTGAGAAATTTTTCTCCTTGACAAAAAGGTGGATTTGGTTTATACATTAAAATGGTTTAGAGTCGTTCTTTGAAAAGAGAATAGGGGTTATTGATTCTGGGTTCTTGTTATTTCTTTTGAAACGGATCAAATTTTTTTGGTATAAATTGGAGAGTTTGATCCTGGCTCAGAACGAACGCTGGCGGCGTGCCTAACACATGCAAGTCGCACGAGAAATCCTGGGCAACCGGGAAAGTAAAGTGGCGCACGGGTGAGTAACGCGTGGGTAACCTGCCCTTGAGTTGGGGATAACCCCGCGAAAGCGGGGCTAATACCGAATAATATGTCAGTTTCTATGGGGATTGAAATCAAAGGTAGCCTCTGCATGCAAGCTATTGCTCAAGGATGGGCCCGCGTACCATTAGCTTGTTGGTAGGGTAATGGCCTACCAAGGCAACGATGGTTAGCTGGTCTGAGAGGATGGCCAGCCACACTGGAACTGAGACACGGTCCAGACTCCTACGGGAGGCAGCAGTGGGGAATCTTGCGCAATGGGGGAAACCCTGACGCAGCAACGCCGCGTGGGTGATGAAGGCTTTCGGGTCGTAAAGCCCTGTCAGGTGGGAAGAAACATGCCGATGCGAATAACATCGGTATTTGACGGTACTACCGAAGGAAGCACCGGCTAACTCCGTGCCAGCAGCCGCGGTAATACGGAGGGTGCAAGCGTTGTTCGGAATTATTGGGCGTAAAGCGCGTGTAGGCGGTTGAGTAAGTCAGATGTGAAAGCCTTCCGCTCAACGGAAGAAGCGCATTTGAAACTGCTTGGCTGGAGTACGGGAGAGGAGAGTGGAATTCCCGGTGTAGAGGTGAAATTCGTAGATATCGGGAGGAACACCAGTGGCGAAGGCGGCTCTCTGGTCCGATACTGACGCTGAGACGCG
>Ga0208244_100334_pt1:0-2500 | contig 50906 bp, 37 predicted proteins | sample SubbioCR12Aug_5A_FD_184828 | JGI IMG/M metagenome (GOLD analysis project Ga0208244, IMG submission 184828) | Serpentinite rock and fluid subsurface biosphere microbial communities from McLaughlin Reserve, California, USA - CR12Aug_5A (SPAdes) | ecosystem: Environmental > Terrestrial > Deep... | reverse complement strand
TGGGAGATAACTTCCGTGGACGAGAGGGGAACATCCCAGACCGTCAGCTAAGGTCCCTAAGATATGCTAAGTGGGAAAGGATGTGGAAACGCTCAGACAGCCAGGAGGTTGGCTTAGAAGCAGCCATCCTTTAAAGAAAGCGTAATAGCTCACTGGTCGAGTGAGTCTGCGCCGAAAATGTAACGGGGCTTAAGCATATTACCGAAGCTACGGATTCCGATTCTGTCGGGATGGTAGGGGAGCATTCCATTGTAGAGCGAAGGATGACCGTGAGGACATCTGGACGAGATGGAAGGGATCATGCAGGCATGAGTAGCGATAATGCTGATGAGAAATCAGCACGCCGTAAACCTAAGGTTTCCTGAGCAAGGTTAATCCTCTCAGGGTTAGTCGATCCCTAAGCCGAGGCTGAGAAGCGTAGGTGATGGAAAACAGGTTAATATTCCTGTACCACCGGATTGGCGTTTGAGCGATGGGGGGGTGCAGAAGGGTAGGTCATCCAGGTGTTGGACGCCCTGGTTCAAGCCCGTAGGTGGGAATTCCAGGCAAATCCGGAGTTCCAATTATAAACACCGAGAGGTGATGACCATTTCCTGAGCAATCAGGATTGAAGTGATTGAGCCCATGCTGACAAGAAAAGCCCCTAGCGAGTCTATCAGGTGATCGTACCGCAAACCGACTCAGGTAGGTGAGGAGAATATCCTAAGGCGCTTGAGAGAACCCTGGTTAAGGAACTCGGCACACTAACACCGTAACTTCGGAAGAAGGTGTGTCATGATTCGTGAAGGGACTTGCTCCCGGAGCGGATTGTGATCGCAGTGAAATGGGGGTGGCGACTGTTTAATAAAAACACAGGACTCTGCGAAGTCGAAAGACAATGTATAGGGTCTGACGCCTGCCCGGTGCTGGAAGGTTAAGGGGATTCGTCATGTCGTAGCAATACGGCAGAAGCGTTGAACCGAAGCCCCAGTAAACGGCGGCCGTAACTATAACGGTCCTAAGGTAGCGAAATTCCTTGTCGGGTAAGTTCCGACCTGCACGAATGGCGTAACGACTTCCCCGCTGTCTCAACCAGGGACTCAGCGAAATTGTATTGACGGTGCCGATGCCGTCTACCCGCGGCAAGACGGAAAGACCCCGTGCACCTTTACTACAACTTGGCAATGAATTTCGGAATAGTTTGTGTAGGATAGGTGGGAGACTGTGAGATCCCGGCGCTAGTCGGGATGGAGTCAACCTTGAAATACCACCCTGATTGTTTTGGACTTCTAACCTAGACCCGTTATCCGGGTCGGGGACATTGCCTGGTGGGTAGTTTGACTGGGGCGGTCGCCTCCCAAAAGATAACGGAGGCGCGCAAAGGTTCCCTCAGGCTGATTGGAAACCAGCCGTAGAGTGTAAAGGCATAAGGGAGCTTGACTGCAAGACCAACAAGTCAAGCAGGTACGAAAGTAGGCCTTAGTGATCCGGCGGTTCCGCATGGAAGGGCCGTCGCTCAACGGATAAAAGGTACGCCGGGGATAACAGGCTAATTTCTCCCAAGAGTTCATATCGACGGGGAAGTTTGGCACCTCGATGTCGGCTCATCGCATCCTGGGGCTGTAGCAGGTCCCAAGGGTTTGGCTGTTCGCCAATTAAAGCGGTACGCGAGCTGGGTTTAAAACGTCGTGAGACAGTTTGGTCCCTATCTGCCGTGGGCGCAGGATACTTGAGGGGAGCTGTTCCCAGTACGAGAGGACCGGAATGGACGAACCTACGGTGTTCCAGTTGTGACGCCAGTCGCAGCGCTGGGTAGCCGTGTTCGGAAGGGATAACCGCTGAAAGCATCTAAGCGGGAAGCCCACCCCAAGATGAGGTATCCCTCCTGATAGCAATATCGGGATAAGACCCCTTGGAGACTACAAGGTTGATAGGTCAGATGTGTAAGTGCCGAAAGGTATTTAGCAGACTGATACTAATAGGTCGATCGGCTTGACCATAATTGAATTTTTAAAATCAAAGCCTTCATCCATATTCTAAATACAAAAATCCGAAGCACGAAATCCGAAATTCGAAACTCTATTTAGAACATTTGGATTTTGAGCATTCGAGATTGTTTCGGATTTCGATATTCGGATTTCGAATTTACGTATGAGAGTTTCTTGGTGACCTTGGCGAAGGGGTCACACCCGTTCCCATTCCGAACACGGAAGTTAAGCCCTTCAGCGCCGATGGTACTGCATGGGAAACTGTGTGGGAGAGTAGGACGTTGCCAGGATTAAAATCTGCGCTTGCGAAAGCAAGGCTCAAAAGCCCATCAGAGATGATGGGCTTTTTTGTTTTGAAAAGCAAAAAATATCTTGCTGTTTTCGTTTTCTGGGTATATGGTTATTCGTATCACTTTAGCTCTTTGAAAAAAGAATAAGCTGGCAATTTAAGATCTCGTCCGTTGACCGAGCTTTCAATGCCTCTTTTGCGGTAGAGAGGATGATTTCTACCGGGTTGTGACCTTGGAGTTGGG
>Ga0208244_100333_pt1 | contig 50951 bp, 43 predicted proteins | sample SubbioCR12Aug_5A_FD_184828 | JGI IMG/M metagenome (GOLD analysis project Ga0208244, IMG submission 184828) | Serpentinite rock and fluid subsurface biosphere microbial communities from McLaughlin Reserve, California, USA - CR12Aug_5A (SPAdes) | ecosystem: Environmental > Terrestrial > Deep... | reverse complement strand
AGGGTAACAATGCTTTTGATTGGCCTTCACCCAATGGGTGAGTCATGATCTCTTGCATAAGCGCCTCATTCTCAATTGATATCAATTACTTAAGATAGTTTAGCAAGTTTTAACTGCTCTTTTTAGGATGAAGGTTTTGATAATCCGGTAGAGGTTAAACGGTTCTTTATTATTTCAGTGCCAGTGACCATGCCATAATGTTCCGTTTCCAATGCTTCAAGATGTCCGGTCTGAGTGCCGCTAATAATGAATTGACCTGTTGTGTTGTCTGATTTGAAACTGATATTGCCAAATCCGTATCCGCCGTATCTTCCAGGGTCTTGACCGATCAGTCCTAGCCGGTGAAATAGTGTTCGCCAGGCATTAACAGGACACAGGTCAATTCCGGCAGGTAAAGGGGCATGAGCATGATGAAGCTCAAATTTGATGACGCCTTCTGGTTCGTTCATGGTGTCGAAGAATGGATGATCGCTTTCAAAAAGCGTTGTAGTTTAACCAATGCAGACAAAGGTTGAACAATTTTCAGAATTTTAAGGTTAATTAATATAAAATGTTCGGTTTTAAACGACTTAGCCACAAGCAGCTTTACTATTGGTAGTTGATTATGCGATGTCCATTTTGTGGGACACAAGACACCCGAGTCGTTGATTCAAGACTTTCTAACGAAGGCGACCAAGTCCGCAGGCGGCGTGAATGCATTGTCTGTAAAGAACGATTCACTACTTATGAGTTTGTCGAATTAAGCTTGCCAAGAATTGTAAAACGGGGCGGGGCAAGAGAACCTTTTGATGAAAATAAGCTGCGTTCCGGCATGTTGAGGGCACTGGAAAAAAGACCGGTAGGCAGCGATGCTATTGAAGCGGCGATCAACAGGATCAAAAAAGAGCTGATGGCGAAAGGCGAACGTGAAGTGACCGCCAATGAGTTGGGCGAAAAAGTCATGCGAGAATTAAGCGAACTGGATCATGTCGCATTTGTTCGTTTTGCCTCTGTCTATCGCAGTTTTCAGGATGTCAGTGAATTCACTGATATGATCAATCATCTACAAAAAAAGTGAGAAGATCTGTTGCTGGATAGTGATACTGAGTTGATGGCGCGGGCTATCAAGCTTGCCCAAAAGGGCTTATATACAACCGATCCAAATCCACGCGTTGGTTGTGTCTTAGTTAAAGACGGGCAGATTTTGGGTGAAGGCTGGCACAAAAAGGCCGGTGAAGGACATGCTGAAGTAGAAGCGCTTAACAATGCAGGAGACGTATCCGGCGCCACAGCCTATGTGACCCTGGAACCCTGCAGTCACTATGGCAAGACGCCACCTTGCGCGGAGGCATTGATCAGTGCAAAAGTCGCTCGTGTTGTTGTCGCCATGCAAGACCCCAATCCGCTGGTATCAGGACGAGGTATTTCAAAGTTAAGAGCGGCGGGCATTGAAGTTCGTTGTCATGTTTTGGAAGAAGAAGCTCAAAAGCTTAATCCTGGCTTTATCAAACGGATGCAGACGGGGTTGCCCTATATTCGCAGTAAATTGGCCATGAGTCTGGATGGGCGGACTGCGCTGGCCAGCGGTGAAAGCAAATGGATTACCTCGCCACAGGCCCGGACCGATGTTCATAAGCTTAGAGCGAGAAGCTCAGCTATTATGACCGGAATCAATACCGTTCTGGCTGATGACCCGCAATTGAATGCCCGCATTGATAAACCGCTGGTGCAGCCATTACGCGTGGTTCTGGATTCGCAGTTAAGAATGCCAGTCAACGCGAACATGTTAAAACTGCCTGGGCGCACCGTTGTTTTAACCTGTTGTGATGATGAAAAAAAAGCACAATTACTGGAACAGTCCGGCTGTGAAATTGTCAGAATCGGCCAACAAGGTGCAGTTGTTGATTTATCTGCCGCATTAAAATTTTTGGGGACCCTGCAAATCAACGAGTTGCTCATCGAGGCGGGGGCAATTTTAAACGGTGCCTTACTGAAGCAAAACTGCGTCGATGAATGGATTGTTTACCAGGCAATGTGTGTATTGGGCGATAAAGGTCGGGGATTATTTTCGCTGCCCGAGTTGGCCGGTATGGCCGGAAGAAAACAACTCAAACTGGTTGATGTTCGGCCTGTTGGTCCCGATCTCCGGCTCAGTTTGACTCAATTAATTTAAGCAATAATAAAGAAGCCATGTTTACAGGTATTATTTTGGCAATAGGGCAGGTGTCGGCCATTACGCCTAAAGAGGGTGATGTCCGTCTTAAGATTCAGACGGGCAAGTTGCCAATGGCGACGGTTCAACTCGGCGATAGTATCGCGGTTAACGGTGTTTGTCTGACAGCGGTAGAGCTGGGTACTGATTATTTTATTGCGGATGTGTCCAATGAAACACTGTCTCGCACAACACTAAAAGACGCTAAAACAGGGTTGCCTGTCAATCTTGAATTGGCATTAACGCCATCGACTAGGATGGGCGGTCATATTGTCAGTGGTCATGTCGATGGCATAGGCACGATTGTCGATAAAAAATCAGACGGGCGTTCCTGGCGTTTTCGTATCAAGGCCCCCGATAAAATTGCCAAATATATCGCCGAAAAAGGATCTATCTGTATTGATGGTATCAGTTTAACGGTTAACGAAGTTGACGGCGCTGTGTTTGGCATTAATATCGTGCCTCATACACTAAACGAAACAACATTGGGTACCAGTTACATAGGTACGAAAGTCAATCTGGAAGTGGATCTTCTGGCTCGTTACATGGAGCGCTTACTCCAGGGCGGCAGTGCCGAGCCATCAGAATACACGGGCGGCGTTACGGAACAATTGCTCATGAACAGCGGATTTTTTAAACATAAATGAATAGCATTGAAGAAATTATAGAGGACCTGCGCCAAGGCAAAATGGTCATTATCATGGACGATGAGGATAGGGAAAATGAAGGCGATCTGGTCATGGCTGCCTCGTTCGTCAGATCTGAAGACATCAATTTTATGGCGCGTTATGGCAGAGGATTGATTTGTCTGACCTTAACGGCTGAGCGGTGCAAACAATTGCGACTGCCGTTGATGGTCAATGAAAATAAAACGGCCCATTCGACTAATTTTACCGTCTCTATTGAAGCCGCTACCGGAGTAACAACCGGTATTTCTGCCGCTGACCGCGCCAGAACGGTTCAATGTGCTGTGGCAACTGATGCAAAAGCCGAGGATTTGGTTCAGCCGGGGCATATTTTTCCATTAATGGCACAATCCGGGGGCGTGTTGAACCGGGCTGGTCACACTGAAGCGGGGTGCGATTTGGCAAGGCTTGCAGGCGTGGAACCGGCTTCCGTGATTGTTGAGATTTTAAACGATGACGGCAGCATGGCAAGGCGTCCTGATCTTGAGAAATTTGCCGCCCAACATCAATTAAAAATCGGCACCATCGCCGATTTAATTCATTACCGGATACAAAACGAAAATACACTTGAGCGTATCAGCGAATGTAATTTTCCAACTGAGTTTGGTGATTTTCGTCTTTATGCCTACCAGGACAGGAATGATAATAAGTTACACCTTGCGTTGGTGATGGGTAAAGTCGCAGGGGATGAACCGGTTCTGGTCAGGGTCCATGCGCGCAATTTACTGGATGATTTATTCTCATCAAAGCGTAATGAAAATAGCGTGTCGCTGCGTGAAGCGATGCGGATTGTCTCGGCGGCAGGCAAAGGTGTTATTGTTGTTATCCGCCAGAATGAAGACAATAAATCCCTGGTGGAACATATTCATCAATACCGGATGCAGGATAATGGTATTGCTCCGCAACCTGCTATGGCAGGCACAGATAATTGGCGCATGACAGGAACCGGCTCACGCATTTTAGCGGATCTGGGCGTCAGAAAGTTAAAAGTGATAGGAACGCAGAAAAAGTATCTGGGATTGTCCGGTTTCAATCTGGAAGTGACCGATTATGCAGATCAGGACAGTTAAATAAACCGGGCGCATTAACAATTATCACACTAATGCTTGCCCGCTTTAGACATTTTTTAAATATAAAACTTAGAGAGTATCCATGTCGGCTATAAAAACCTTTGAAGGGCAGTTGTCTGCTAAAGGCGGAAAATTCTGTATCGTTGCCTCAAGATTCAACAGTTTCATTGTGGAGCAATTGGAAATGGGGGCTATTGATACACTGGTTCGGCATGGTGCCGATAAAGCCGATCTCTGTTTGATCAAGGCTCCCGGTGCATTCGAACTACCCATGGTGGTGCAGCGAGCAGCCGCCACAAAAAAATATGATGCAATAATTGCACTCGGTGCCGTAATACGCGGCGGTACACCGCATTTCGAGTACGTTGCTGGCGAATGTGTGAAAGGTTTGGCGATGGTGTCTCTGCAATACGATATACCCGTCAGTTTTGGCGTATTAACCGTCGATACGATTGAACAAGCCATAGAAAGAGCGGGAACAAAAGCCGGAAATAAAGGGGCTGAAGCGGCTATGTCCGCATTGGAAATGGTCAGTTTATTTAAGAATCTGGAAAACGCTTAATGAGTCAGGCTCGAACCAATGCTCGTAAATCAGCTGTGCAGGCCTTGTATCAGTGGCAGATGACCGGCCAGAATCTCAGTCAGATTGAGCTGCAGTTTCACGAAGATGACCGGCTCAAGGATGCCCAGAAGAGCTATTTTCATGAGCTCTTTCATGGTGTTCCTGCACAACTGGATAAAATTGATGAAGCACTGGCGCCGTTTGTCGACAGACCTATTGAAAAAATTGATCCTGTCGAGCGGGCTATTCTGAGAATTGGTGTGTATGAGTTGCTTCTGCGTCTTGATATGCCCTATAAAGTTGTTATCAACGAGAGCATCAATTTAGCCAAATGCTTTGGCGCTGAAGGCAGTCATCGTTATGTAAACGGTATTCTGGATAAAGTCGCTCAACAACAGCGCGCAGTAGAGATAAAAATAAAAAATAGTGGGGCAAAAAAATCAAGTGGCGCTGACTGAATTCGGTTTAATCAGCCGTTTTTTTGCCGGTAAAACACACTATCGCTCATCCACGCTTCTGGGTATTGGTGATGACTGCGCTCTGCTGAAGGTGCCCGATGGTCACCAATTGGCCGTGACCACGGACACGATGGTGGAAAATGTTCACTTTTTGCGTGGCACAGATCCCAAGCAATTAGGATTCAAATTACTGGCAGTCAATTTAAGCGATTTGGCCGCGATGGGTGCAGAACCTATCGCAGTGAGCCTGGCCTTGACGATGCCGGAAGCCGATGAGCAGTGGCTGTCAGAGTTTTCGGCGGGTTTTCAGGCGTTGGCTTCGCAATTTGGCGTTGACTTGATTGGTGGTGATACAACCACCGGGCCCCTGACCCTGACAGTTCAAGCCATGGGATTGATACCTTCAGATCTTGCTTTGCTCCGTTCCGGAGCTAAGCCCGGTGATTTGATCTTTATGACCGGCAGTCTTGGGGATGCAGGCTTGGGTCTCAAAATGGCCCAACATCTGACTAAAATAGACTGCCAAATAGCTTTGCAACGCTTTAATTGTCCAATGCCCAGAGTGCAGGAGGGCATTGCGTTGCGCACTGTTGCCAATAGCTGCATCGATATTTCCGATGGCTTGGCGGCCGATTTGGGTCATATTCTGGAGCTGAGTTCAGTTGGCGCGAACCTTGATTTTGAAAGGATTCCATTATCTGTTGGTGTTAATCAATACCTGAAGGAAAGTGGCGACTGGGCATTTCCTTTATGTTCGGGTGATGATTATGAGCTTTGCTTTACCGTTGCACCTGAGAAAGCGGATCTTCTGAATTTTGCTTGCACACAAATAGGCATCATCGAGACGGAGCCCGGAATAAGAATTTCACGTAATGGCTTGATTGATACATTGAAGGTAAAAGGTTTTGAGCATTTTTCTAAATGAAGCCGGACGAAATAAGTTATCGCGATCAGAAATTTTGCGGGACCCCCTTTTGTTTCTTGCCTTTGGTTTCGGTTTGGGGCTTTCCAAAAAAGCGCCCGGCACAATGGGAACACTCGCGGCTATTCCGATCTATTGGGCGCTGTCGGCCTTAGATCCCTGGCTTTATGGCTTTCTGGTCATTTTAATCAATCTGGCCGGAATCTATTTTTGTGACTATGCGGCCAAAAAATTGGGTGAGCACGATTTTGGTGGGATCGTCTGGGATGAAATTGGCGGTTTTTTAATTACGCTGTTGTTTATTCCGCCGTCATGGATGGCGGTCTTAATAGGTTTTGTGCTTTTTCGCTGGTTTGATATCTTCAAGCCTTGGCCGATCAGCTGGGCTGACAAGAAAATCAATGGCGGCCTTGGTATCATGCTTGATGACATCCTTGCAGGCGGCATATCCTGCCTGATAATGCTCTTTATTTTTAATGCCCAAGCCGTTATTCAACCGGTATAAAATAAATGAGTTGCTTAATCTGAAAAAGCGCTTATAATGTGTAAATCAATCGCGGGGTGGAGCAGCTTGGTAGCTCGTCGGGCTCATAACCCGAAGGTCGTAGGTTCAAATCCTGCCCCCGCTACCAGATATTAAAAGGCCCCTTTTGGGGCTTTTTGCTTTTTAGGGCTTTTGCTTGAGCCCTTGATATTTTTTAAGGAAGAGCCTTTGGCTCTTTTTTTATGTGCGAGAGAAAATGAGGCAGCAATATGAAACAGGCTCCTGAGCATTTGGTTAATTTAATTGAACCAATTGTGGAAGGTCTAGGCTATGAATGCGTTGGGATTGAATACAATCCTCATCCTCGCCATGGCCTGTTGAGAATATATATCGACAGTGATCAAGGCATTCTGGTTGATGACTGTTCCCGGGTAAGCCACCAAGTCAGTGGCATGCTGGATGTCGAAGACCCCATACAAGGAAACTATCAACTCGAAGTTTCTTCGCCGGGTGAAGACAGACCCTTTTTTAAAGTGGAACAATTTGAACGTTTTATAGGCAGTCTGGCGCAGGTTAACCTGTTCAGCCCTATTCAAAAAAGAAAAAAAATAACAGGTCTCATCATCAAAGTTGAAGGCCAAAACATCTTTCTTCAGGAAGATGATCAGATTTTTGAGGTTCCATTTGAAGCGATGAGTAAAGCGCGTTTGGCACCTGAGTATTTAAAAAATAAAGGAGTGCGCAGTGGCAAATAAAGAAATTTTATTAATGGTTGATGTATTTTCCAATGAAAAGGAAATCGATAAGGAAACAGTTTTTCAAGCCGTAGAATCGGCACTGGAGGCTGCAACTTCCAAGCGCTACAGTCACAACATTAGATCTCGGGTCAGTATTAATCGCAAAACAGGTGACTACGACACTTTCAGATGCTGGGAGGTCGTAGAGCCGGATTCACGATTTGAAAATGATTTGGAATTTCCCCACACCCAACTATTGCTGGATGATGCCAGGAAAATAAAAAGCGATGTCGAAGTAGGCGATGTCATCGAAGAACAGATTGACTCGATAGAGTTTGGCCGCATTGCCGCTCAAACGGCCAAGCAAGTCATTATCCATAAAGTGAGAGAAGCCGAGCGTCAAAAGATTGTTGAAGCCTATAAAGACAGGGTGGGTGAGCTGATTACAGGCATCGTCAAGCGCATTGAAAAAGGCAGCGTTTATCTCGATCTGGGTGGACACGTAGAAGCGTATATTTCTAAGGAAGATATGATTCCCAGGGAATCGGTTCGGATTGGCGACCGGGTAAGAGGGTATTTAAAAGCGGTACGCTCCGAACAAAGAGGCCCCCAATTATTCGTCAGTCGTGCGGCGGCTGAATTATTGATAGCTTTATTTAGATTAGAGGTGCCTGAAGTCGGTGAAGGCATGATTGAAATCAAGGGCGCAGCCAGAGATCCCGGCTCACGCGCAAAAATTGCAGTCAAAGCTAATGACCCGCGCCTGGACCCTGTCGGTGCCTGCGTAGGTATGAGAGGATCCAGAGTTCAAGCGGTGTCGAATGAATTGGCCGGTGAGAGAATTGATATCATCCTCTGGAATGACAGCGAAGCCCAGTTTGTAATAAACGCAATGGCGCCGGCCGAAATTGAATCCATCATCATTGATGAAGACAAGCACTGCATGGATTTGGCGGTAAAATCAGATAATCTGTCACAGGCCATCGGACGAGGCGGACAAAACGTCCGGTTAGCGACAGAGCTAACCGGATGGGAATTGAATGTAATCGATGCATCCAAAGCAGAAGCTTCCAGTGGAGCTGAAGCTGAAATAACCAAGAAATTGTTTATAGATGAATTGGGTGTAGATGATGAGGTAGCTTCCATCCTGGTTGAAGTAGGTTTTAATTCAATCGAGGAAATTGCCTATGTACCGGTCAATGAAATGCTTGAAATTGAGGAATTTGACAAGGAATTGGTTGAAGAGCTTAAAAATCGGGCCAAAGATGCACTTTTAATTAGCGCAATTGCTTCAGAGGAGAAAATTGAGGCTGCCGAACCAGCAAGCGATTTGCTTGAAATGGAAGGCATGGATAAAGATTTGGCTTATGAAATGGCCAGTCACGGAATTTTGACCATGGAAGATCTGGCGGATCAGTCAGTTGATGATCTGCTGGAATTCTCTGATGTAAATGAAGAACGAGCGGCAAAACTAATTATGAAGGCACGAGAGCCTTGGTTTGCTGGAGATCAAGGCGTATAGGACGAGGGTAAGATATGAGCGATAAAACAGTACGGCAGTTAGCCGAGGTAGTAGGCATACCTCTTGAAAAATTATTAGAGCAACTGAAGGAAGCAGGTTTGTCTGCAAGTGCCCCTGATGATGTCATTCAAGAAGATGAAAAGGTCAAGTTATTGATTCATCTGCGTAAACGACATGGCAAGTCCATTAGCGAAATTGAAAGCACGCCCACCCGCGTTACACTCAAAAGACGTAAGGTAAGCGAAATCAAGCAAAATACCGGGCCGGGTAGTGCAGCAAAAACGATCAGCGTCGAAGTACGTAAAAAGAAAACCTACATTAAGCGCACTGATACACCCAGCTCCGATGACCATAAAGAGACAGCGGCCGAAAAAGCTGATTTATTAGAAGCATCACCTGAGATTGTTGCCAAATCAGTTAAACCCACTGTTGCAATTGAGGTGTCGGCAGAAGATAAAACAGTTCATTTATCGCACCCTACCGTTGCTTCACCCGAAACGGCAGTGCAATCCGAAACTCCCGGATCCGTTGAGCCTGTTGCTAAAGAGGAATATGACGAAGAGATTATTCCCGCGGCAGCAGAAGAAGTCGTTCCTATCATTGAAATAAGCAAAGAACAAAAAGAGAAAAACAAAAAAGCCGAAGAAGAGCGCAAGAAGACAGTTGACCGTCAAAAACGGCATGAAGAAGCTGTCGAGCGTAACGCTGAAAAAGTCAGGCAACTGGCTGCGGCTAAAGTGGAAAGCCAGAAAAAACGTAAGCCCGTTATTCAGGAAATAGATAGCGAGGGTAGACGCACCGGCAAAAAGAAATCGAAACAGAAAGACCGTGGAAACCAATCGGATGCAAAGCATCAATTTGAAAAACCGGTTTTACCGGTAGTCAGAGATGTGACTATTCCGGAACATATCATTGTTTCCGATTTGGCTCAAAAAATGAGCGTCAAGGTGGCTGAATTAATTAAACAATTGATGAAGCTGGGTATTATGGCGACCATTAATCAGGCAATTGATCAGGATACAGCCGTCTTGCTGGTTGAAGAAATGGGGCATAAAGCCATCCTGCAAAGCGATGATGATCTTGAAGCTGAAATCCTGGCCGAATTGAAAGAAGAAAATCGCAGGGAATTGCCCAGAGCGCCGATTGTCACGATCATGGGCCATGTCGACCACGGTAAAACCTCGTTACTCGATTATATTCGTGAAACGCGGGTGGCTGCCGGCGAAGCGGGCGGTATTACGCAGCACATAGGTGCTTATCAGGTTGTTACTGACCATGGCTCAGTCACTTTTCTGGATACTCCGGGTCACGCGGCGTTTACCGCCATGCGGGCTCGCGGCGCAGAACTGACCGACGTTGTTATTGTTGTGGTAGCAGCCGATGATGGCGTCATGCCGCAAACCAAAGAAGCGGTTGAGCATGCCAGGGCAGCCAATGTGCCTATCATTGTAGCGGTCAATAAAATTGACAAGCCGCAGGCTAACCCTGAAAAAGTCATGCAGGAAATGTCCGTCATTAATGTCATACCCGAAGAATGGGGTGGTGATGTCCAGTTCATCAAGGTTTCTGCAAAAACCGGTGAAGGGATTGATGATTTGATCGAGGCATTGATTCTCCAGACTGAAATTTTAGAGTTAACCTCTCCGGTTGAAGGCTCTGCTTCGGGTATTGTGATTGAATCACGGCTTGATAAAGGACGGGGAGCAGTCGCTACCGTTCTGGTTCAAAAAGGTACTTTACAGAAAGGTCAATTTGTCCTTTGCGGTTACGAATATGGCCGTGTCAGAGCCATGTTTAACGAAAATGGAAAAAACCTTAAAGAAGCCGGGCCCAGTACGCCAGTTGAAATTTTAGGACTCTCCGGAACACCCAACTCAGGTGATGAGTTTTTAGTGGTTCAAAATGAGCGTGCTGCCAGAGAGTTGGCAGAACACCGTGAGGATAGAAGTAAAACCAGCAGAATGGCAGCTCAACAGGCCGCCAAACTCGACCAGGTATTTTCCCGCATGGCTACCGGCGAGATCGCATCACTTAATCTGGTGATCAAAACCGATGTTCAAGGCAGTTTGGAAGCATTAAGAGAATCGTTGGTTAACTTGTCAACTGAGGAAGTTGAAGTTAAGGTCATTTACGGTGGTGTTGGCGGCATTAACGAAGGCGACGCTAACCTGGCTCTTGCATCCGGTGCAATTCTGATTGGTTTCAATGTGCGTGCCGATGCTACTTCACGCAAGCTGATTGAAGAAAAAGATATCGACCTGCATTACTACAGCGTGATTTACCATGCGATTGATGAAATTAAAAGCTCAATCAATGGCATGCTGGCACCGGAGATCAAAGAAAATATCGTTGGTTTGGCCGAAGTGCGCGATGTGTTCCGTTCCCCGAAATTTGGTGCTATCGCAGGCTGTATGGTGATTGAAGGCAATGTTAAGCGCAATCTTCCTATCCGCGTATTACGGGATAATGTGGTCATCTATGAAGGACAGTTAGAGTCACTGCGCCGGTTCAAAGACGATGTCAGCGAGGTCAAAATGGGCATGGAATGTGGTATCGGTGTAAAGAATTACAACGATGTTAAAGCCGGAGACCAGATTGAGGTATTTGAACGTATTGAAGTCAAACGGGAATTGTAACGAGAATGGCTAGAGAATTTGGTCGTAACGCCCGTGTTTCATCACAGATTCAAAAAGAACTGGCTTTGATTCTTCAAAGAGAGTTGGACAGGATTCGTTTGGGTTTTGTGACGATTAATGATGTTGAAACAAACAAAGATCTGGCTGTTGCTAAAATTTACGTCACCATCCTGAATAAGGAAGGTGACGAAAGAAAGCAAAGTATGAAGTATCTCAATGACTCGGCGCCCTTTATAAGAAGTGAGCTTGCAAAACGAATGCGGTTGCGCATAGTACCGGAGCTCAGATTTTATTACGACACGTCTTTTGAAAACGGCATGCGGGTCGCTGAACTGCTGAGTGATTTACCTGACACCAAGCAAGATTGATGTTTGATGGCTAGACGAAAATCAGGACAGGCAGTTCACGGCATCATATTGCTTGATAAACGCAGCGGCGTTTCATCCAACAAAGCCCTTCAGGAAGTAAAAAGGCTTTTTGATGCCAATAAAGCGGGTCATACCGGCAGTCTTGATCCATTAGCGACCGGACTGCTGCCGCTGTGTTTTGGCGAAGCCACCAAAGTGTCTTCATTTATGCTGGATGACAACAAATGCTATCGAGTTGTAATCCAGTTAGGCGTTGTAACCGAAACGGGAGACAAGGAAGGGGCTGTTATTCAAACAGCCGTCGTGCCGGTGCTTGATGATCAATTAATCAGGCAGTGTTTGCTCCATTTCACGGGTGAAATAGAGCAAATTCCACCGATGTACTCCGCTTTGAAACATCAGGGAAAAAAACTGTATGAGTTGGCAAGGAAAGGTGTCACCGTTGAACGTAAAGCCAGGCGTATCACCCTTTATAAAATTGATCTGCTTGATAAAACAACCGATACGCTGACCCTGGATGTCTGGTGCTCAAAAGGAACTTACATAAGAACGCTGGCAGAAGATATCGGCCTATACCTCGGCTGTGGCGGGACTGTCAATGAACTGCGCCGTTTGGAAGCCGGTTGCTTCAACATTGACGATGCCTTGACGATAGAACAGTTGCAGGACATGTCATTGGAAGGCTTAAGGCTTGCACTTGTCCCAATGGACAAACCCCTTGAATTTATGGACTCCGTTCAAGTGAGCGAAGAACAAGCCGAACACTTAAAACAAGGAAGAGCTGTCAACTTTGACGAACATCGCACAGGTAAGGTTCGTATCTACAACATGCAAAACTTTTTAGGGTTGGGTGAATTATCTTTGGATGGTAAACTAGCGCCTAAAAAAATATTTAACTTAAACTGAATACCCGGTATTCACTTAACAACGGGCTCTGATTAATAGCAGACCCCAAAAAACATCTGTTTCTACACCCTATTGTGGAAACAATGTGAACCTCAGTCATGAAAAAATGACTTTTTTTATTTCGTTAATCTATAGGGATTATCAATGCCATTTACTGCTGAACACAAAAAAGCAATCGTTGAAGAATATCGTTTATCAGAAACCGATACCGGTTCTACTGAAGTCCAAGTCGCCTTGTTGACTGCGCGGATTGTTCATTTGACGCCTCACTTCGCAGAACACAAAAAAGACAATCATTCACGTCGCGGCTTATTACGTCTCGTTAATCAGCGTCGTAAATTATTAGACTACTTGAAGAAAACAGATCTGAATCGCTATCGTTCATTAATAGATCGCTTAGGTTTGCGTAAATAAATGATCAGACTTAGAACGGCACCTGTGTGCCGTTCTTTGCGGTTACAAAATGACTTAATTTATAACCTTTAACATAAAGGAACCTTATAGTGACTCTTGTTAGGAAAGAATTTCAGTACGGCGACCAGCTCGTCACACTTGAAACCGGTGAAATAGCCCGCCAGGCCGACGGTGCAGTAATTATTAACATGGGAGGGACAACCCTTCTGGTCACAGTCGTTGGAAAAAAAGATGCAAACGTTGGCGGAGATTTTTTTCCATTAACTGTGAACTATCAAGAAAAAACCTATGCCGCAGGAAAAATTCCAGGTGGTTTTTTCAAACGTGAAGGACGCCCCAGCGAGAAAGAAACGCTGACTTCACGCTTAATCGATAGACCTATCAGGCCGCTTTTTCCTGACGAGTACACCAACGAGGTTCAAATCGTTGCAACGGTCATGTCTCTCAATCCTGAGATTGACCCCGAAATTCCTGCATTACTGGGTTCATCAGCCGCATTAGCTATCTCCGGCTTGCCGTTCAATGGTCCGGTAGCAGCAGCTACAGTGGGCTATCAAGATGGTCAATATTTGTTGAATCCATCAGTTACGGCTCTTAAAGGATCGCAATTGTCCTTAGTTGTTGCCGGTACCGAACATGCTGTATTGATGGTTGAATCAGAGGCCCAAAGCTTAACCGAAGAAATCATGCTCGGCGCTGTTCTGTTCGGTCATGAACAAATGCAACAAGCGATAACCGGCATTAAAGAGTTTGCTCAAACAGTCAATAAACCCTTGATTAACTGGCAAGCTCCGGTCGCGAACAGTGAATTGGAAAAATTAGTGTCCGATTCGATTGAAGCTGATATTAAAGCGGCCTATCAAGTTGCTGAAAAACTGACCCGGCAAGATCAATTAAAAGAAATCAGAAGCGCTGTAGTCGCTAAACTGACGGCTGACGATCAATATTCAGAAAAAGACATTCGCGCAATCATCGAAAAGCTGGAAAAGAAAATTGTCCGCAGTTCGATTATCAACGAACACAAGCGTATCGATGGTCGCAATCTGGACAGCGTCAGACCTATTTCAGTCCGGACCGGCGTTCTACCTCGCGCCCACGGCTCTGCCTTGTTTACTCGCGGTGAAACCCAGGCCTTGGTTGTAGCCACACTGGGAACAGAGCGTGACTCACAAATTATCGATGCATTGGGCGGCGAGTATAAAGAAAGCTTTATGCTGCATTACAATTTCCCTCCGTATTGTGTAGGCGAAACCGGTTTCGTCGGATCACCGAAACGTCGTGAGATTGGTCATGGCCGCTTGGCTAAGCGTGGTGTTCAAGCCATATTACCGAATATGGATGAATTCCCCTATGTCATCCGTATCGTTTCGGAAATTACCGAATCGAACGGTTCCAGTTCCATGGCATCCGTGTGCGGAAGCAGTTTGGCCTTAATGGACGCCGGCGTTCCTACCAAAGCACCTGTGGCCGGTATTGCTATGGGATTAATCAAAGAAGGCGACAATTTTGCTGTTTTATCCGACATCATGGGCGATGAAGATCACTTGGGTGACATGGATTTCAAAGTAGCAGGTACGGAAGACGGTATAACCGCCTTGCAAATGGATATCAAAATTGATGGTATCACTGCGGAAATTATGAAAACCGCTTTGGATCAAGCCAAAATTGGTCGTATCCATATTCTGGGCGAGATGAATAAAGCGCTTTCTGAAACCAGAAAACAGATGTCAGATTTCGCTCCGCGTATTATTACCATTAGAATTGACCCCAGTAAAATTCGCGAAGTCATTGGTAAGGGCGGGGCGACAATTAGAAGTTTGACTGAGCAAACCGGAGCCAGCATCGATTTGACCGATGACGGTATCGTAAAAATTGCCTCGGTTGATAAACAGGCAGGAGAAGAAGCGCGCCGGTTGATAGAAGAAATCACCGCTGAAGTCGAAGTCGGTAAAACCTATGAAGGAAAAGTTGCCCGCTTGATGGACTTTGGCGCATTTGTAACTATTTTGCCAGGCAAAGACGGTTTGGTTCATATTTCTCAAATTTCAGATGAACATGTTGATAAAGTCAGCGATAAACTGAATGAAGGCGATGTTGTCCGGGTTAAAGTTTTGGAAATTGATCGCCAGGGCAGAGTCAGACTCAGCATGAAAGCAGTCGATATCAGTGAGTGATGATTTCGAATTAGCGAGTTAGCAAAAAGGGCCTTAACAGGCCCTTTTTTTTGCTTTTCTTATTCTCAGTTGAGTTGTACCTCTGCGTTTGGAAGCTGGGTAAAGGCCGGATTATTTAAGGCTATGTTCGCGTTAATAGTAGGCGTCGCCCCGGCAGGGATTGCCGGGGTCCAGAAGCCATGGATGGCGTTGGGCTTTCACATCCTTGTGACCTGGATTCCGGCAATCCATGCCGGAATGACGGTGTTGATCTACTTTCTACTACTAAAGCGGACATAGCCTTATTTAACCTAAACCAAAGCACCCATAAACAACAAGATTCAGGATAGTGAAAGGCAATTTAATCTATAATACGCGCCAAAAGTCGATTCACTCTTTTTTTAGCATAATGCTTTGACTGATTGAACTATCGTTTCACGACCTCTTCTGAATGTCGCGTAATTCGAATGTTAAGTATTTGCGTCGCTTCCTTACGAACCTTTTTTGTCCCTACTTTTTAATAATTATTTTGTGGTTGTGATTGATGGCCAGGACCTTTAGTACCAAATGAAAATTGCATTACTTTCAAGAAATTCAAAACTTTATTCCACGCGAAGACTGATTGAAGCCGCTCAGGCCAGAGGGCATGAAATTCATGTCATTGATGCTTTACGTTGTTACATGGAAATAACGTCCAACAGACCCGGCATCCACTATAAAGGCACCATATTGAGTGGCTTTGATGCCGTCATACCTAGAATAGGCGCTTCGATTACTTTTTACGGAACTGCTGTGCTGAGGCAGTTTGAAATGATGGGTACTTACACGCTAAATGAATCGGTCGCCATATCCCGTTCAAGAGATAAGTTGCGTTCATTGCAGTTATTATCACGAAAAGGTATAGGTTTGCCCGTCACCGGTTTTGCTCATAAGCCCGATGATGTAGAAGATTTAATTAAAATGGTAGGCGGAGCGCCCTTGGTTATAAAACTATTGGAAGGTACGCAAGGTATCGGCGTGGTTATGGCGGAAACACAAAAAGCGGCTGAAAGTGTTATCGAAGCATTTATGGGTTTAAAGGCCAATATTTTAGTTCAGGAATTTATCAAAGAAGCTGACGGTGCCGATATACGTTGCTTAGTTATCGGTGACAAGGTCGTTGCGGCTATGAAAAGACAGGCTAAAGAAGGTGAGTTTAGATCCAATTTGCACCGCGGCGGAACGTCCTCTTTAATCAGAATATCGCCTGAGGAGCGCTCAATCGCCGTTCGTGCGGCAAGAACCCTGGGATTAAATGTTGCCGGAGTGGATTTACTGCGTTCCAATCATGGCCCGGTCATCATGGAAGTCAACTCATCACCGGGCTTGCAAGGCATTGAAACGTCAACTGAAAAAGATATAGCGGGTATGATTATTGACTTTATTGAAAAAGATTCAGTCAACAAATCCACCCGTACCAAAGGAAAAGGATAAATCCGGCTGCCATGGAATGATCCCAATAGCCGGATTATCAGGATATCTCGATTTTTTGACCGATTTTGGGTAAGTTGGCAGGCCAACCCAATCGATTAAAACAGGTCTGTAAGGAATGAGAGGCGCTTGTTTCTCCGTGAACCAAAAACAACCGGGGTTTGGGTCCTTCAAAGTGATTAGCCCAGGCAAGCAATTGACTTTGGTCGGCGTGAGCACTAAGTCCACCCAACGTATGGATTGTGGCTTCTACATGGATTTTGCTGCCCAGTATTTTTAAATCTTTCTGGCCGTCAATCAAGCGCCTGCCCAATGTACCTTGAGCTTGAAAACCGACGAAAACGATGTGTGCATTGCGTCGCCACAAGTTGTACTTCAAGTGGTGACGAATACGCCCACCCGTGCACATTCCGCTGCCAGCAATGATAACAGCGCCGCCAACAATCCGGTTAATCGCCATCGAATCTTCTGCAGTTTCCGAATAAGATAGACAGGGAAGCCAAGCTTGCCAGCCTTTTTGTGTTATTCGATTAAATTCAGGATCATCCTTGTTAAACAGGTGCTTATAATCAAAATAAATTTCACTGGCATTGATGGCCATAGGGCTGTCCAGAAAAACCTGCTGTTGCGGCAATGAACCTTCACGGTAAAGTTTGCCCAGCCAGTACAGCAAATCCTGAGTACGACCGACAGCAAAAGAGGGAATAATGACATTGCCACCGCTGTTGGCGGCTAACTTAAGTATCACTCTCAGCTCATCCAAGGTAGGGTCTAACGCTTTATGATCCCTGTCTCCATAGGTCGATTCCAGCAATAGCAGATCAGCATGTTTAACCGTTTCCGGATCAGGCAAAACGGGGGAGGCGCAATTGCCGAGATCCCCCGAAAAAACCAGTGTTTTGTTTTTACCGCCATCCTGTAGTTCAAGCTTTACGATTGATGAACCTAAAATATGTCCGGCGTCTAAAAACTGAAGCTTTATGCCGGGTAATACATCAATTGCCGTTCGGTAAGGAAAAGGTTTTCTCAATGTCAGTAAAGCTTCAACATCTTCAAGCGTAAACAGAGGATCTAGCAGCTTTTTTCCGGCTCTCTCGCGCTTTTTATTTTCCCATTCGGTATCTCTCAGCTCCAGAAATGCCGCATCTTTCAGCATCAGTTCCAGCAACTGGTAGCTGCCTTCCGTCAGGAACAGATCACCTCGGAATCCTTCTTTAACCAGCTTGGGTAAACGCCCGGAGTGGTCCAGATGCGCATGGGACAAAACGACAGCATCAATTGTTGCCGGATCAAAGGGAAAGTCTTCGGCGTTGAGCCGTTCTGTTTCCTTACTTCCCTGAAATAAACCACAGTCCAGTAAGATACGGTAGTGGCCTGTTTCCAGCAGGTAACAGGATCCTGTTACCTGCTCTGTGCCACCCCAAAAGGTCAGGTGAGTCATTGAGTAGCCTCTTTTGTCTAATACAGCGGCTCAGGTATTATGGCTGAATCAACTTTTGAGGCGCTCTACGATTCGCTGATAGGCGGTGTTGAGTTCATCAGCAATCACTTTGGTTTTGGCTATCAATTCATCTGTCGTCTCTTTGGTTTCATCCTTGATTTCGTCCGCTTTAATTTTTAGCTCATGCCATTTTTCTTCAGCTTTGTCCCACTCGGATTTCGCATCAAGTCCGGCCAAGTGCATTTGCACCATGATTTCATCGCGTTGAGTTTTGACTTTGTCTGAAATGTGTTCTAACTCTTTCAATAAATCCATTGTTATCTCCTCATGTTGTTTTAATAATAAAAGGTCTCAGGCTATTTAAGTGACCCAAGATTTTTGAAGTTAAAATGAAAATTTAAAAAATTGGTCTATAAGTTGGGGTTCCATTTTTGGATCATAGTCCTGTCTACCCTGACTAGGCAAATTACATTTCATTCGTTAAATCCTAGTTATGGAGATTTATTCAGTATCTATTTGATATTTAAGATCAATTCTTTGAGTTTCACCCGCTCTTGTCTGCAAGCTGAAATGTTTGCTTAATTGCTTTTTCAGCAGCACCGCATAGTTATTGGAAAAGAAACCCAGCGATAAACCGATATAAAAATCAGGACTGATGAATTTTCCCAAGCGCACGGCTGAATCTTCCAATCGCTCCTTTTCCTCGAACTCCAGCTCGTCAATGCCCAATTTGGCATTGAGCCAGGAAAGCTGACCGGCGCCATAGCTTAATGCTGCTTTTGCCAATGCTTCAGACTGACTTCCTCCGGCTGATTCCAGCGATCGTCCGGTAATGAGATACGCCAAAGCTTCCGATTCCGGCAATACGGGCTGACTGCTGACTTTTGTCTGCGGAGACTTTAACGGACCGGAGACTTTGAGAATCGCGGTAATGTCTTCGCTGGTTGCTTTGCGGGTGGCTTCGATATTCAACCAGGGATTATCCAGCGGTCCATTGAACAAAAACTCACCTTTGCTGACCGTCAAGTCTTGTCCATAGGCTTTGTATTTTGCCTCATTCATAGCGACCCGGCCTTGCATGCGTTGCTGATCGGGCAGACTGGTGTAGCGTAAACGACCGCTGAGATGGGTTGACAAGCCAAAACCATCAAATGTTATTTTGTCACCCAGCAATAATGAAATATCGGTTTTTAAGTCGATAGGATTTGACTTGACTGCGGCAATTTCGGTTTGTCCCAGAATAACTTCATCCTCGCTGGGTTGTACGGCATGTTCCGGCAATTCGTCAATCTTAAGGATGGCTTCGTCCAGGGTCACGTCGCCTGTAATCTCAATTCGATTATCTTTATGTATGACATTAAGCGTGGGTGATACTGATATTGCCGCTTCAGGTACACGGGAAATTTGAAAATTATTGCCGCCGATCTGAATGTCTGCAGGGAACCCCTGATCAGCATAAGGTGACATAAAGCCGGATAACAAAAGGTTGCCCGATCCTGATTCCATTTGCCCCGCTATTTTTAAACGGCCTTGTTGTGCATTGTCCGGGGTCAAAGCCAGCTGGATATTTTTGATTTGGATACCGGCTGCGGGAATATCCATCGCGGCATCGGTCAAGCGAATCAGCCCTTGAATAGCCGGGCGGTCGGTTGGGCCTGAAAAAGTGACATCGGCGGTGAATTGTCCCTTTACCTTTTCAATTTCCGGAACCAAAACATCCAGCAATGTTAAATCCCGTATGAGTGCTTCAATGTGGCCGTCAAGGGCGTGGTCAGGTCCGGATATTTGCGCCTTGATAAAATCCTGGCCTTCCAGCAGCATGACAAGATCGGCATTGATTTGCTTCCGCTGATAAGTTGCTGTTAACGTTGTGGATGTTAACTTGAAATCGATCGGCGGTTTGTCCGGCAAATTAAATTTAACGCCTGCACTTTGAATTTCCAGGTCCAGATTGGCGTTGATATTTTCACCTTTAATTGTCGAGTTGAGCTTTGTATTGAGCAAACCTTGGGTAACCCACTCTTCCGGCAACCAGAGCTTCAAGATGCTGAGATCCAGTTTTTCAAGTCGCGCCTGCGCCGTTAAGTCTTTTTTCAAATCCCCCTCCAGCTGGAAGCACAAGGCAGCTTCTGATCGGATTAAACAGGCTTCACTCATACGCAGAAAACCGCCTTGCCCAAACTGGCTCAAGCTCAAATTAACGGTTTGATCGAGCCGCCAGACATCCATCTTGGGGTGATGCAGATCTAATTGAGTTATGGAGCCTGTCCACCTTTCGTTAGCCCAGGAGCCATTAAAACTGGCCGTGACATTAGAAAAATTCGAAGCCACATTTAGGTTAACATGATGGCGATTTAATGGGCCGCTGCCTTTCAAGCCTAGCCTTTGGATCTGTTGACCGTTCAACAGCAAATCATTCGCCAGTAAATCAAGCGTTAATGGTTTTTGAGCAATTCCGGGATAGTCCAGCTTCAAGTTGATCGTTTTTAATGAGTAAGCAGCCTTATATTTTAAATCTGCTCCGGACAGATCCAGCTTGATTTGAGGCGTCTGGTAATTTCCATTCAAATCGATCAATCCTATTAAACTGCCGCCCAGTCCCGGCCAGAGTGAAGCAAGCACCGGCGCGTTGACTTTGGCTTCCAGCTGCATTTTGGATTGTGCCAAAATGCCATCGGCTTCCAGCTTGTTTCTGCCGGATTGTAAATGCAATTTTTCAATCGTCAGTTGATCATCTTTGAAGGCTAATTTTCCCGCACCTTCTATTGGGTTTTTGTGCAATGTGCCGCTCAGCTTGTTTAGCGTAAAGTCGCCACTCAATCTCCCGTCGGTTAGCGTGCCTGAAGTAGCGGCATCCAAATTAAGAGAACCCGGAACCTCTGCAATAAATTCCGCCGGATTGATGGCTTTGGCTAATAGATCCAGCGCATAACTGAAATGATCAGCCCAGGACAAATGACCCTTTATAGTTAATGATCCGGATTTTGGCTCCAGGGAAAGCTCGGCAATATCCAACGATTCTGCGTTGCCGGTGCCGTTCAATAGGAGTTTAAAAGGTGGTAACTGCTCGTTTTTTACCTGAGTGTTCAGTGTGATTTGATAGGCATTGGATGTTCCGCTAAAAGAAGTTTGCCCGGATAGGATCTGCAATTGGGGCGGGCCTGATAACGGCCATTGAAGCGTCTTCCAGTGGCCTTTTAGTTGGAAAGCCGGTTCAGATTGTCCCCAATTGATTTCACCGGTGAATTCGGCTTCTCCTTTTTCGGGTTTTATACGCAAGCTTTCCAAAGTAAGCGCATCGATGCCGCCAAAGCCTTTAAGATCAATAGTAATAAGCGATTTTTCAATCTGTAGGGGCGATTTAAGCTCAATAGTATAAGCTTGGCTGGTGCCTTTAATGTTCATCCGACCCTCGCCGGATTGAAGCGAAGGTGTTGATTCCGTCAATGGCCATTGAAGTTTCTGCCATACCAGGGCGACATCAAACGCCGGACTTGCTCCGGACAATTCGATCTGAGCATTATGTTTTATCGATAAAGGGCCGCTGACATCGCCTGATATCCTTAATGAATTTAGGTTGCCAGCTATTCGGATACCACCGTTAATCGGTGGCGTTTTCTCCAGTTTTAAACGCCAGTTCAATTCAGTTTGTAACGGAAAATGTTCGGCCAGCTCAACCACCCCGTGACCAGCGGTTTCCAATTGAGGTGTAGAAACCCTCAGATAAGCAACTGTGATTTGCTGATTTACTAAAGAAGCGCCTGTTTCCAGACGATTAATGACAGTTTCGGCATCCGCTGTTTTATAAGTCAGTTGTTCAACCAGAAACTGATTCAGATAGATTTCTATGGGGATGGCCGGAATCTTTAGCGCTACATCTTGTTGTGTTTCTGACTCGCCCTCGAAACCTGAAATGGCAAGGGCTCTTGCTTTGATTGATTCAATATGAAGCTTGCCCGCCAATAGCTCAATCGGTTGCCAGTCAAGTTGAAGACTGCCGATGTGTATAGCATCATTTCCCGATTGATACGCTATGCCTGTTAATTCGAGTTTTCCCAGCAAGGTCCCGTTGACTTTATCGACAGACACATTAAAATTCGACGTCAACACGCTGTTTTTCAACAGCCAGCGGGTGCCCGGTTCGGTTCCAATCAAAGTGAACGCCGCTCCAACAAGCACCAATAAACAGAGCAATAGAGCGTACAGTAATCCCTTGGCTAAACGCTTCATAGGACTGACCCTGCCGCAAAATGGATCTGAAATGATGATCCGGATTCATCGAGGGGTACTGCAAAATCAATTCGAACCGGACCCACCGGCGAAATCCACCGAACGCCTAAACCGACCCCGGTATTCAAACTGAAGTCATCGGTATCGAAGGCATTGCCGCTATCTATGAAGGCCGCGACGCCCCATTTGTCGCCGATAAATTTTTCATACTCAACACTCAAAACCCCTAACATAGGACCGCCGATGACCTCGTTGTCCTTATTTTTAGGGCCTAATTCCTTATATTCATAACCTCTTATGGTCTGAGCGCCCCCGGCAAAATAGCGAAATGAGGCCGGTAATCGGCTAAAGTCGCTGACCAGTGTGCCGCCTAATTCTCCGCGGGTTATGAGGCGCCCTTCCCAAGGCATCGCCGTCAGCCATTTAAACAGTCCGCTTGCCTGAACAAAACTGACATCGGAAAGCAGAGACTCATGGGCTCCCGAAACACCGAGATTGAGGTGGTAGCCTTCAGTGGCTCTGACTTCTGAATTGGATTCGGTATATTGAACGCGCCCCCCAGGCACCAGCAATAAAGAACTGTTTGCAGTATCAGCAGAGACATAATCCTCATAGATTAAATCCAGTGACAGGATGCTTTTCCATCGGTTTTGATGAATTTTCAAGCGCTGTCCAGACAATTTGAAAAGGTCTGAACTGAAGGTGTCCGGTTCCTCGTGTTTGTAGCCCAATCCCAGATTGAAACTGTCGGTGGTCGGATTCTGCAAAGGGATGCTGTAACGGGCTTCCACGGTTGATAAAACCGGCGAGATATCCAGGGCGGCAGAAACAGAATGACCGCGCAGATTGATGCGGCGATTGACGTATCCGGCACTGAATAGAGGGCCGTAGTTAGTGTCATAGCCCAGACCTACCTCATAGGTATGTTTTTTTCTGGAGTGCAACTGGATGACAACAGGCACTCTGAAATCGTCGGTGGCTTGATCGATTAACGGCTGGATCTCTATGCTGCTGAAATACTCGTTGCTGGAAAAGCTGTTATGAATTTGAGCCAGTTTTTTACTGGAATAGTATTCATCTTCTTCCAGGTTAACAAAGCGGGCCACCAAGTCCGGGTTTAAAAAATCCTGTTCGATCTTAATATCCCCAAAATAAAACCGCGGACCGGAATCAAAGCTGATTTCCACAGCAGCCTGGTGTTTTTCCAGGTCTATCAGCAAACGGCTTTTATTAAAACGGTTGGTTAAATAACCCCGCTCCAAAGCCAAAGATTGCAAATTACTTTTTAAATTTTCATAACGGCCATGATTTAGAGTTTTACCCGTTTCCAACGGATTTTTTGCCAATAAACTTTGAAAGGCGGGATCGGTTTCAGCAGAACCGGTTACTCTGACATCCACTGAAGTGAGTTTAACCGGTAAGCCTCGATCAACCGTAAATTCAGCGGTCCAACAATCGGAGGTGAATGCCAGCGTTTTAGTAATTTCCGGCTGGTAATAGCCCAAAGCTTTTAACGCACTACGAATATCATCATCCGCTTGTTTGAATAAAGAGTTAATCCGCCATTTAGGCGTAGAACACTGTTCCTTTGCCAATCTCAAAAAAGCGTTAACGTTTTTGTATTGGCTGCCCTTAAGACCCATGACTTTGATATCGGGACGTTTATCTTCAGCCTTACCCGCTTGAATCATTAAAAAAAACAGGAAGAGGGTGAGTAGTGCTTTTCTCTGCATCAAAAAAGGTTAATAGGCCACAGGCTTAATCTTCTAGAGGAAATACTTCTGTTGAATCGGCTGGCTGGACTGGGACTGGGGTAACTGCCGGTTGGGGGGGCGGAACTGAATTGACGCGTTGGCGGTAATCATTTTCACTTTCGCTGATCAGTTTTTTTCCTTGCTCGATTAATTTGTTGCCCTCAGTGATTTGAATATTACCTTTACTGATCAGTTTGTTGCCTTCGTTTACGTTATCACGGCCTTGGGCAATCATGTCGTTGCCAAATTGAACCAACTTATTGCCTTCATTCCATTTTGTACCCACATCGATGAGGTGAGGGCCTTGATTCATCATCAGATCTCCTTGGGTTGGTTTATTAGCCGGGCAACCGGCTAATAAATTTAGCACGAATAAAAGTCCGATCAATTTGAAAACTGTTTTTGCTAACATGGTATGACCTTGATAAAAATGGAGGTTAAAGCACTGGCAAACCTATTTAAAAAAGCATTGTTCGCGTATGGCTTGGGCGTCATCCCGGTGGGGATTGCCGGGATCCAGGATCCAGGGACGTGCTAAGCCATTGCCATCCATGGCTACTGGATTCGCTTACGCGGTATAAAACTACTAATGCAAACAAAGCTCTCTAACAAGCCTGGATAACCCTAAAAAACGTGGAAACTTCAGATTATTAATTTATGTTACCAATAACACTTGTTAAGTTAAAACTTAAATTTGTTTTATAGGTAGTTGATGTTTAAGGGTAGTGTAATTTTTCTCATGCCGAGAAGAGCCGCATTATGGCAATGAATCAGAACAGCTATCGAATCTAGCTGACATAACGTTTACACTCTTTATCAGACAAGAAGCGCCATTAGCCGCCGCCCCGCTAAGAACTTAAACGATTTGAGAGGATGCCAAGCCAATGCATGATGATGAATTTAAACCCATAGCCGAAGGTGGACTATTGGATAGACGTTTGTTTCTTAAAAAAGGACTCACTTTTACCAGTATTGCATGGTTAGCTCCCTCTGCTATGGCCGAAGCAGTGCGTAGCGATGCAATGTCTACGCCAGGGCGGGCTTTATCAAATTACGGCAACCCATCCAATCACGAAAACAAAGTAATACGCTGGACGATGGGTAATGCCGCAGCTCCGGTCAACGGGGTTTCATGGACGCCGCTGCATGCTTTGGAAGGGATGATAACGCCTAATGGTTTACATTTTGAGCGTCACCATAACGGCGTTCCGGATATTGATCCCGATAGTCATCGTTTATTGATTCATGGTCTGGTGAATCGGGCACTGGTTTTCAAAATAGAGGATTTATTACGTTACCCAATGACCAGCCGTTATTGTTTTATTGAATGTGGTGGTAACAGCAATGCCGGTTGGCATGCAGAGCCCATGCAAACCGAAGCGGGGTATTTTCATGGCATGGCCTCATGCAGCGAATGGACCGGCGTTCCGGTCAAAATGCTGTTCGACGAAGCCGGTATCAAAGGCAGAGCAAAATGGGTAATTGCCGAAGGCGCCGATGCCTCGATGATGAGTATCAGTTTGCCGTTGGAAAAACTGCTGGATGATTGCCTGTTGGCTTTTTATCAAAACGGTGAGCGAATCAGGCCGGAGAATGGTTATCCGGTTCGTTTATTGGTGCCGGGCTGGGAAGGAGTGTTGAATGTCAAATGGTTGCGTCGGTTACGTTTGACTAACAGACCGGTTATGGCAAGAAATGAAACGGCGAAATATACCGAATTGCTACCCAACGGCAAAGCAGAGCAATTCAGTTTTGTAATGGGTGTTAAGTCCCTGATTACTCGTCCGTCCTACGGCCAGCAACTTAATAAACCAGGCTTGTATCAGATTACCGGTCTGGCCTGGAGTGGTCATGGCAAAATCGTTAAAGTCGAAGTATCGGCGGATGGGGGGAAAAGCTGGGCGGAAGCGCAATTACAGGAACCGGTTTTGTCACGCTGTTTCACTCGTTTTCGCATACCTTGGCAATGGGAAGGAAAAAAGGCCGTATTAAAAAGCCGTGCAATTGATGAACAAGGCAATCAGCAGCCTGAGCGGCATGAACTTATCCAGGCAAAAGGTCAGCAGGGCTATTTTCACTATCACGCCATTGTCAGTTGGGCGATTGCCGATGATGGGAGTGTCAGTCATGTCTATGCGTAAAACTCTGCTATTCTTTTTTAGTGTTTGCTGGTCTGTGGCTGTCATTGCTGAGAGCAGTCCTGACTTGGGAGAAATAGCCACTGTTGATTTTCTCGAACAAGGCCGCTATGACGTATTTCCTGATGGCGAGGGTTTACCGCAAGGATCAGGCAATGCAACTCAGGGAGAAGCCGTTTACAACCAGCATTGCCAAACCTGTCATGGCCTCAAAGGGGAAGGGGGCAGCGCTGAAGAATTAGCCGGTGCAATGCACGGATTAACTGATAATCCGCCCGATAAAACTATCGGAACTTACTGGCCTTATGCCACGACTTTGTTTGATTTTATAAGACGTTCCATGCCTTTATCGGCGCCTGGATCGTTAACTGATGATCAGTTATATGCGGTGACCGCTTATCTTCTATACATTAACCACATCATCAAAAATGAGGATGAAATAAGTGCGAAAACCCTTCCGCGGATTACCATGCCCAATCATGAGGGCTTTATTAACGTATTTGACGGGCAAGAATGAATTCACACGTTATTAAAGAAACAGGCGATCACAACAGTTTGAAGAAAGTGGCCTGCCAATTTCAATTACACCGCATTCATCGTATTAGAAGCTTTTAGTTGCAATTTCATTAATTCATTGATCAAGTAACCTTTATGACTTATCTCTCAATATCTGACTTGTCGATTGTTCTGATCGAGCCTTCGGTAACCCAGCTGAAAATCATACTCAATCATCTGCATGAGGAGGGAGTCGTTAATATTCAGGGTGTCTCATCCGGTGAACAAGCGATGGCCGTGCTTGAAAATTATCAACCCGATTTGATCATCAGCAGCATGTATCTTCCGGACATGACGGCAACCGAACTTTTTTCATCGATAAAAAATTCGCATCAATTTGAGAACACAGTCTGCATGCTCATTTCCAGCGAAACCAATTTAGCGGCGCTGGAACCTATCAGGCAATCCGGTGTAGTAGCCATATTGCCAAAACCCTTCAGTCATTCGGATTTAAAGCGGGCTTTACGAGCGACCATAGAACTGGTCGAACCTGAAGAAATACATCTCGATTCATACGACATAGAGAGTATTCGCGTGCTGGTTGTCGATGACAGCATCATGTCGCTTAAACACATCACACGAATTTTAAACAACATGGGCATTACCCATGTATCGACAGCAAGAAATGGCAAGGAAGCATTGCAGATATTTTCGGATAACAACGAATCTTTCGATCTGATCGTGACTGATTACAATATGCCGGAAATGGATGGAGAAGCGTTGATTAAATCAATCCGAGATACTCTGGATAACCGTTTTGTGCCCATTCTGATGGTAACCAGTGAGGCCAACGAAAAAAGGTTGAGCCGAGTTCAACAGGCCGGTGTCTCAGCCATTTGTGACAAGCCTTTTGAGCCGATGAACATACGTGAAATGTTGTTTAGGCTGCTGGAACAGCATTAGTTTATGAGAAAAAAGCTCCTTATCTGACTTAATTTGACAGGAAAACCTGGAAAGTAGTCTCTGGCGTAGACGTGGATAAAGCAAAGTGAAATCCGGTCATTGACCATCTACTGCCTCCGCACGCCTGCAATGGCATGGGGCCGGGCAAATTCCAACCAAAACTAAACAGCCACCCGTAAAAGCGGGTGGGTTCGAATAACGGACTAAAAGTTCGGACAAAAGCAAGAAGACCCTCGAAGCAAACCCCATAACGGAAAAGCTGCCGTAAACTGTGCGGCTACATTTTTTTAAAGGGCTCTTGTGCTTACTGCCACCTTGGCAATCCGGTGAGACGTGACGAGGAATATCCCATAAAATTTATTCAAACTATTGGACACCGCCAGAGTATGATGATCAAGTTTCGTGCGTTTCATTGCTGAGAATGACATGACAAAGAGAAAAAATGACCGGATCAAACAGGCTGAACACTCGGGGAAAACAATAACCACCCTGCCGCCTGAGCGCTCCGGAGACGCCGACAATGCCATTGCCGCTAAGCCTTCGGCTGGTCAGTGCGCTGATGACTTCCCCATTGTCGGCATCGGTGCATCAGCCGGAGGTCTGGCGGCATTTGAGGCTTTCTTCTCCGCCATGCCTGCAGACACTCAACCGGGCATGGCCTTTGTGCTGGTTCAGCATTTGGCCCCGGATCACAAAAGCATCCTGGCCGACCTGATCCAGCGCTACACCCGCATGCAGGTCTTTGAGGTCCAAGACGGCACGTCGGTGACGCCTAATTGCGCCTATATAATCCCCCCCAATCGCGACATGGCCTTTTTGAATGGCTCGCTGCAACTGCTCGAACCCGCGGCCCCGCGCGGCCAGCGACTGCCCATCGACTTCTTTTTCCGGTCGCTAGCCCAAGACCAGCACGGGCGGGCCATCGGTGTGGTGCTTTCGGGCACCGGCAGCGACGGTACTCTGGGGGTGCGAGCCATCAAAGGAGAGGGCGGCATGGTAATGGTCCAGACCCCGGAGTCTACAGAATACGACGGCATGCCGCGTAGCGCCATTGCCACGGGACTTGTGGATTACGAACTGCCGCCGGCAGAGATGCCTGCCCAACTCATGGCCTATGTAACGCATGCCTTTGGCAAGCCGCCCCTGCCCGCTACTCCGCCCCCCAAGACCGAGAACGCACTCAAGAAGATCTTTGTCTTGTTGCGCGCCCAGACTGGCCATGACTTTTCTCAATACAAGCCCTCCACCATTCAGCGGCGCATCGAACGGCGTATGGCCGTGTACCAGATCGAAACCATGGATGGCTACGTCAAATTTATCCAGCAAACGCCCGAAGAAGTAGAGGCTCTGTTTCGCGACATGCTGATCGGTGTGACCAGTTTTTTCCGCGACCCCGAAGCCTTCTTAGCCTTAGAAGAGCAGGTCATTCCCAAACTATTTTCCGGAAAGGGCTCGGATGCCCCGATACGTATCTGGGTGCCCGGCTGTTCCACCGGCGAAGAGGCGTATTCTTTGGCCATTTTACTGGCAGAGCGGCAGGAGGCTCTGAGACAGAGCCCCGAGATACAGATCTTTGCCACGGACATCGACAGCCGTGCCATTGCCGCGGCCCGTGTCGGCATTTATCCGGCCTCCATCGGCACAGACCTCACGCCGGAGCGACTGACGCGCTTTTTCGCTGCCGAGCCGAGCGAATGTGCCTACCGCATCCACAAAAGCATCCGCGACATGTTGATTTTTTCGGAGCAAAACGTAATCAAAGATCCGTCCTTTTCCAGGCTGGATCTGATCAGTTGCCGTAACCTGCTGATCTACCTGGGCGGTGATCTGCAAAAAAATCTCATCCCGCTATTCCACTATGCCCTGAACCCAGGCGGTTTTCTTTTTTTGGGAACCTCCGAATCCGTTGGTGAGTTTGACGATCTTTACGCTGTTCTGGACCGCAAGCAGAAAATCTATCGACGCAAGGAAGACCACTTCGGCAAACAGCGCGCTAGCCTGGTAAGGTTCTTACCACCCATGATGTCGCCTGATACAGGGCCGCCGCGCACCGGCGAAAAAACGACCCTCATAAAGAAATTACCGCTGCGCGAATTGACCGAACAGGCCATGCTGCAACAACTTATCCAGGCCGGGGCGCTGGTCAACGCCCAAGGCGATATTCTTTTTCTTCACGGCCGCACCGGCATGTACCTGGAGCCCGCCCCGGGGGAATGCGGACCCAATAATATTCTGAAGATGGCCCGGGAAGGGTTGCGGCGAGACCTGACCACGGCGTTGCACAAAGCCGCGCAAACCGGTGAAACCATGGTGTATCCGAGTGTGCGTGTGAAGACCAATGGCGACTTCACCAACGTCAAATTGATTGTCCGTCCGGTGGCCGTTGCCCCGTCGGCTTCCCCCGAGCCGCCTTTGTACCTGGTCATTCTGGAGCCGGCACAAGAGCCCATGATCGGTGATAAGCCATCACTATCCGCTGATCCGCCCGGCAAATCGTCATCAGAAGACCTGTTAAGCCTGGATGTCGACGACCGCATCGCGGCACTGAAGCTGGAGCTGCGGGCCAAGGAGGAGTATCTTCAGACTTCCAACGAAGAACTGGAGACCTCTAACGAAGAACTCAAGTCATCCAACGAAGAGCTGCAGTCGGTGAACGAGGAACTGCAATCCACTAACGAGGAGCTGGAAACCTCCAAGGAAGAGTTGCAATCGGTGAACGAGGAACTGGCTACCGTCAACGCCGAGCTGCAAACCAAGGTGGCCGACCTTTCGCGCGTCAACAACGACATGAACAACTTGCTGGCCGGCACCGGCATTGCCACGCTCTTTGTGGACCACCGGTTGCGCATCCTGCGCTTCACACCTGCTGCCACAAAAATCATTAACCTGATCCAAAGCGATATTGGCAGGCCGGTGTCCCACATCGTCTCCAACTTGTCCGGCTATGACAGCCTGAAGGAGGACACGCAGGCCGTACTCGATACGCTGATCCCAAAGGAGCACGAAGTGCGAAGTTCCGTGGGCCGGTGGTACACGATGCGCATTCAGCCCTACCGCACCCTGGATAACGTCATCGAAGGTGCGGTCCTCACCTTTGTGGACATTACGGTAGCACGCAAGCTGCAAGAAGAGCTGCGGATGAACGAAGAACGTTTGCGGGTTGCCATCAGCAGTTCTGCAATAGCAGTATTTAATCAGGATCTGGACCTTCGCTACACCTGGATTCATAACCCCAACCTAGAAATCAATGCGGAATCCGTCATTGGCAAGACCGACGCCGATCTTCTTCCGACACAGGAGGCCGCAACCCTGACGGCTCTCAAGCAACAGGTACTGGACAGCGGAAAAAGCCTACGCCAAAACGTACAGATGACCCTTCAAGGCAAAATCGGTGTGTATGACCTGACCATCGAGCCGCTTCTTGATTCCAGTAGCCACATAGTCGGAATCACTTGTTCTTCTCTGGAGGTTAACAGCCCAAAAAGCCGGGAACGCGCTGATTCCGAAACAAAGGGTTCTTCGACATCCGAAAATATCGGAGGCAACCCGTGACTAACCCGGAAAGCCGCCCCATTAACCCTGAGGAGTTACGGCGAAAGGCTGAAATACTTGCCCAAGAACGGGCTGCCCGAACGCAGGAAGACAGCGAGACTCTCTCCCCCGAAGCAATCCGGCAAACACTCCACGAACTGCGGGTGCATCAGATAGAACTGGAGATGCAAAACGAGGAACTGCGCTCGGCCCAGATCCAGCTCGAAATCGGGCGGGCGCGTTATTTCGATCTTTATGACCTTGCCCCGGTGGGCTACTGCACATTGTCCGAGCAGGGACTGATTTTAGAGGCCAATCTGACGGCCGCCACTCTTTTGGGCATGCCTCGAAGCGCGCTGGTGAAGCAGCCGTTTTCACGCTTTATCCTCAAGGAAGATCAGGACAGCTACTACCTTCTCCGTAAGCAGCTTTTTGTTGGGAGCCAACCCCGGAAAGGCGAGTTACGATTGACCAAACCGGACGGCACGCTCTTCTGGGCGCAACTGTCGGGAATCGCTGCCCAGGCGGAAAACGGAGCAGCGGTCTGCCGCATGGTGATCAGCGACATCAGCGAACTCAAGCGGGCGGAGGACGCGCTGCGCAGGAACGTGAAGGATCTGAGAGAATCGCAGCGAATTGCCCATGTCGGCAGTTGGCATCTGGACATTGCAACCAATCAGGTCGTTTGGTCTGAAGAACTCTACAAACTTTATGGATTCGATCCTTCGTTTCCGCCCCCGCCTTTCAGCGAACCTATCAAATTGCTCACTCCCGAAAGCTGGGAGAGGTTGACCACGGCTATGGCCCACACCAGGGAGACCCGAATTCCCTATTCGCTTGAACTGGAAACTGTCAGAAAAGACGGAAACAGCGGATGGATGTGGGTGCAGGGTGAGGCCGAAATTGATTCTACAGGCGAAACGGTAGGCCTTTGTGGGACGGTCCAGGACATCACTGAGCGCAAGCGGCGAGAGAAAGAACTTCATTCTTTGTATGAGCGTTATCGATTTGCAAATAAGGCGGCCAACGATGTCATATGGGACTGGGATGTAATTAACGATACGCAGCAATGGAATGAGGCCGGAACAGCCGTGTTCGGCTGGACCGAGATTGTCGAGCGACCGGTGAACGCCCAATGGTGGCTGGATCGTGTGCATCCGGATGACCGAAAAAGTTTGCACGATTCGTTCTTTGCCGTTTTGAACTGTCCCGAACTGAATGTCTGGCATGACGAATACCGTTTTCGAAAAGCCGACGGTACCTACGCAGAAGTCATGGATAGAGGTTATGTGCTGCGCGATGAACAAGGCCAAGCCATTCGAATGATCGGTGCCATGCAGGACATCACCGACCGCAAGCATGCGGAGGATGTGTTACAGGAGAGCGAGGAACGCTTTCGCAGCTATTTCAACCTGCCGCTGCTTGGTTTTGCCATCACCTCGGTGGAAAAAGGTTGGATTGAGGTCAATGAACGGCTCTGCGAAATTTTCGGCTATCCTCGAGAAGAATTGGTAACGCTGACCTGGACGGCGATTACGCATCCTGAGGACATAGCTCGCGATGTCGCGCATTTCAATCAGGTACTCGAGGGCAAGACCGAGGGCTATTCGCTGGACAAACGCTTCATTCGCAAGGACGGTTCCGTCATCGATGCTTCGATTTCTGTGTGCTGCTTACGCAAACCCGACCGGACGATTAACTACTTTGTTGCGCTGGTGCAAGACATCACCGACCGCAAGCGGGCCGAAGCCGAGCTGGAACAGCACCGTCATCACCTGGAAGAACTGGTGTTGTCTCGCACCCTCGAACTGTCCCACGCCCGTGACGATGCCGAAGCAGCTAACCGCGCTAAAAGTATCTTCCTGGCCAACATGAGCCATGAGCTGCGCACACCGATGAATGGCATCCTGGGCATGACTGACCTGGTTCTGCGCCGTGCCACCGACCCCCAACAGATTGACTGGCTGAACAAAAGCCAGGGTGCGGCAAAACATCTGCTCGACATCATCAATGATATTCTTGATCTATCCAAGATCGAATCAGACCGGCTGACGCTGGAAGAGAAAGACTTTTCGCTGGCAGAAGCCATTGACGGCGCTTTGCAGATGCAGGACATGACTGCCCAGGCCAAGGGTTTGGGCCTGTCATGGCATATCGATCCGGCTTTGCCCGAGCGGCTGTGTGGCGACGCTATGCGGCTGCGTCAGATTCTACTCAACTTCACCAACAATGCCATCAAGTTCTCCTCACGCGGCCAGATCACAGTTTACGCCAGCATTGAAGAGGAAGACAGTCACAGCGTGTTGGTAAAGATCGAGGTCACCGATCAGGGCATAGGCATCAGCACCGAGCAGCAAGCCATGCTTTTCCGACCCTTTACCCAGGCTGATGACTCGATCAGTCGTAATTACGGTGGCACAGGACTGGGCCTGATCATCTCCAGACGCATTGCTCGCTTGATGGGCGGCGATGCGGGGGTGAGCAGTCAGGAAGGCACCGGCAGCACCTTCTGGGCGACCGTCAGGCTCAGGCGGGCGATTGACTCAAAGCCGATGGCGCCAATGGAAACCGCCGAGCTTCCGTGCGATGCTTTGGCCCGTCTGTTCCCCGGTGCCCGTGTGCTGCTCGCGGAAGACGAGCCGGTAAACCGCGAAGTGATGACCTACCTGCTTGAGGACGCCGGCCTCGCACCTGATACTGCTAACAATGGTCAGGAAGCGTTAGAGAAGGCGGGGGCCGGCTATGACTTGATTCTGATGGATGTGCAGATGCCGTTGATGGACGGACTGGAGGCCACCCGCGCCATCCGTTTGCTGCCCGGTATGGCGAAGATTCCAATTTTGGCCTTGACCGCCAATGCCTTCGTTGAAGATCGCGAGATCTGTCTGGCCGCAGGAATGGACGCCCATATCAGCAAACCGGTGGAACCGGACGCTCTCTATGCGATTATCCTGCACTGGCTGCGGAAGTCAGCCAGTAGGGTTCCAATTAAAACGTAACTGAATGGTTCGTCGTATTTTTCCGGTTAAGTGCTACTCTTATGTCACATGTAGCAAGGCCTTTTGAGAAAACACTTTGCAAGAAGACTTAATTACAAATTTATCGGTACTGGAAAGCCACCTGGATGGCGTGCTCGGCAGAGTCAACCAAAACAGCCGGTCATTTAAAAAGTTACAAGACTTTGAACGGCAGCTGATCAATGCCAGTTCGCTGGCTGAGATGATTTTGTTGGTTTTGCATGAGGGCAAAATCTTTTTTGATATTGATGTGCTGACGTTCAGCATCATTGATACTGACGGGGAATTAGCAGAAAGCCTGGCTGAAGAGGGTTTGGAATCCGACAATATTAAAGATTTGATTTTGTTGCAAGATAAAGAGTTGTTAAACCATACGTTCAGTTTAGCAATGAGGCCGTTTATAGGGCAATTTCGGCCTGATAAATGCGGCGATTTTTTTGCCAAAGTCGATGAAAAGCCTGTTTGTGTTGCTATTATCCCGCTATGCCGCCGAGGCACTGTCATGGGTGCGCTAAACTTTGGCAGTTATCAGTCTGACCGCTTTATTGACAATATGGCGACTGATTTTCTTGAACATATGGTCTCGGTAGTCAGTATTTGTCTGGAAAACAATCTGAATTATGAAACCATGCGGCGCACCAGTTACATAGATACGCTGACCCGGGTAAATAACCGGCGATTTTTAGAGCAACGGATGAGCGAGGAATTGGATCGCTGCCAACGAAGCAATGAAGCGCTTTCGTGCCTTTTTTTAGATATAGATCATTTTAAACAGGTCAACGATACTTATGGTCATCAAGCGGGTGACTATGTTCTAAAACTCGTCGCAAGCACCATTAAAAACCTGCTCAGAAATAATGATGTACTGGCAAGGTATGGAGGGGAGGAATTTGTTGCGCTGCTTTCCCATATCGATGATAAAACGCTAAAAAATATAGCCGAACGTATTCGCGCCACTATTCAGGGATTAACCATTGTATTTGACGGCCAAGCCATCTCCTTGACCCTATCCATTGGAGCTTCATCGTGTATTCCTTCCGAATCTAAATCATTAACAGGTCCGGTTCTTGCTGCTAAACTTATCGAGTCCGCTGACAGTGCCCTGTACAAGGCTAAGAACAATGGCCGTAACAGGGTTGAAGTATCGGAATGCGTCTCTGATTCATCTGAAATACACTGGAAACGTGCTTGAGAGGATTATTCTTGACGTCCTTGTAGTGCATAAATGCAATTAGCTTTGCTGATTTTAAAGTGTAAATCCGTCCAAAAGCATTAGAATATTTATCACTGTTAATATGATCTATCGAGATAAAACATGATTGAGCAAATGGTCAAATACTGCAACATAGTCTCAATAGTCGGAAATATTATCACTGTCCGAGTCAGTCCTTCCAATGAAAACTCTGAGATAAGAACCCGTTTTGGCGATTTGGCAAAAGTTGAAGACACGAACGGCACAGTCTCACTGGCGCAAGTCATAAAAATCGATGATCGCAACATCTCGCTGCAAGTTTTTTCCGGTACACGGGGCATTTCAACCGATGCTTCGGTTCGGTTTTTAGGGCATGGCCTGGAAGTCACTTATTCGGAAAATATATTGGGTCGCATATTCAATGGCGTTGGCAACCCTATGGATGGCGGATCCGATTTACAGCCTGACCCTAAAGTATCAATTGTCAGTGCTTCGGTAAATCCTTTAAAAAGGGTTTTGGCATCAAGAATGATTCGAACCGATGTGCCGATGATTGATCTGTTCAATTGTCTGGTGGAAAGTCAAAAAATTCCTATTTTTTCAATAGCGGGTGAGCCGTTTAATGCCTTTCTGGCGCGGATTGGTATTCAGGCGGATGCTGATATCGTCGTTTTCGCTGGATTAGGCCTTATTTTTGATGACTTTCATTATTTTAGAAACCAGTTCGAAACAGCCGGTGTTTTTGCCAGAACCGTGATGTTCTGTAATCTAGCTTCAGACCCCATCGTCGAACGCTTGATGGTCCCCGATCTTGCCTTAGCGGTTGCAGAGCGGTTTGCGGTCGAGGAGGGGAAGCGGGTATTGGTGCTGATGACCGACATGACCGCGTATGCCGATGCGATGAAGGAAATCGGCATTTCAATGGAGCATGTGCCGTCAAATCGTGGCTATATGGGCGATTTATATTCGCAATTGGCCAGGCGTTATGAAAAAGCCTGTGACTATAAAGGCGCGGGGTCGGTCACCATTTTAGCCGTCACAACCATGCCGGGTAATGATGTCACTCACCCTGTACCCGACAATACGGGATATATCACTGAAGGACAGTTTTATCTGCACGATGGAATGCTGGATCCTTTTGGATCGTTATCACGGCTCAAACAACATGTTATCGGTAAAGTAACCCGGGAAGATCATGCCCAGATCATGAACACCATGATCCGTTTTTACTCTGCGGCCAATGAAGCAGAACAAAAGCTGGCAATGGCTTTTGATTTGTCCCCGTTTGACAACAAACTGCTTAAATTTGGCCAATTATTTCGAAAGCGGTTTATGGATATTCAAGTTTCGATGACCCTGGAAGCAGCCCTGGACTTAAGCTGGCAAACGCTTGCCGAATGTTTTGATGAAACCGAATTGTTAATGAAACAAGTGTTGATAGACAAATATTTCCCTAAAGACCGGCATGAGCAAGCTATTACTGAGTAAGGCTTCTTTACATAAAGAAACCCATAAGTTATCGGTCTACCGGCAATATTTGCCTTCGCTGGATTTGAAGCGTCAGCAACTGATTATTGAAAAAAAAAGAATTGTTGCTGAAATGGCCGAAACGGAGCATGAAATTGCCGTCTGTGAACGCTTCGTGATTGAAAACCTTCCCATGCTTTCGAATCGTGATTTGGATTTGTCGGGATTGGTTAAAATAACCAAAGTCACCGTAGGTGAAGAAAATATCGTCGGTATTCAACTTCCCGTCATTACTGAAGTGGCACTGCTGACCCGGCCCTATTCGAATTATTCATATCCGCATTGGGTAGATCGGTTGGTCAAGGAGTTGGCGGCCATTCTAAGGCTTAAAGTGACGTTGACTGTGCAGCGTAAGCGTATGGAAATCATGGAACAAGCCGTTAAAAGATTGACGCAAAAAGTTAATCTTTTCGATAAGGTTTTGATTCCCAAGGCCAGTCAAAATATACGAAAAATACGTATATTTTTATCGGATACTGAGCGCGCGGGAGTGGTTAGGGCTAAAATTACCAAGCAAAATCGACAGCTCAGAGATCTTTAATGGCTATTGTCAAATTAAAAAAAGTGACCTTGTGCGGTTTAAGTGATGCAAAAACGCAAGCGCTCATTGATTTGCAACGTATTGGAATTCTGCATCTGATTCCAATGCAGTCGCCGCTGTCGTCAGAAAGCACCGAATGTTATCAAGCCGAACAGGTTATCGAAGCACTTAAATACCTGAATCAGTGCCCCCACAAACGGCATCAGATGCATTCATCGGACCAGTTCGATTTGGATGCCATTACGCAGGAAGTGCTCAGCGTCAAGTCAAGTATTCGATCGCTCTCCGATCAGCAGGATGCGCTTAAAAAGCGAATCGAGGAAATTGAACCCTGGGGTGATTTTCAGTTGCCTGGTCCGGAAGAAGTTGCCGGTCTCAAGCTTTGGTTTTACATTGTGCCCAAAAGATTGATGACTGATATTGCTGACAGTCTTATTTGGCAGTGCGTCTATCAAAACAATCAATTCGCCTATGTTGTGGTGGTTGCAGAAACTGAACCGCACAATTCAGCTATGCCGGTTGCAAGAACCCATACCGGCAGTATTTCTTTGTCGCAATTACGGCATCAGTTGAATGAAGTCACACTGGCTCTGGAGGACCTGCAGGCAGAGCGTGAGTCATTGACTCGCTGGATTGCGGTGATGATATTGCATTTGAATGAAGCGACAGATAACAGTGAACTGGCGCTAGCAGAAAGAATGACTTTATATGAAAGCGGCGTTTTTGCGGTACAAGGCTGGCTTCCTGAAAAGGACTTGGACCGCTTAAAAGCGTTTGCCGATGAACGGCAACTGGCTATTTTGATAGAAGAACCCACTGCTGATGATAAACCGCCAACGCTATTGGATAACCCTGCTGAACTGGCAGGAGGAGAAGACGTTGTCAATTTTTATCAGACTCCTGCTTATCAAGGCTGGGACCCTTCGGTAGCCGTATTCATTTCATTTACACTCTTTTTTGCCATGATTCTGTCCGATGCGGGTTATGCGGCAGTATTTGGTTTGATCCTGTTATTGAAATGGAAAGCTTTGGGACAAACGGAAAAGAAAAAACGCTTGCGTTTTTTGGCTGCAACTACGGTTGGCGTAGCTTTATTTTGGGGTGTTTTAACAGGCGGCTATATGGGCTACAGCCCCCCCAGCGATAGTTTTTTGGGTGGCATTAAATTATTCGATATCAATGACTTCGATCAAATGATGGCTTTGTCTATGGGCGTTGGCGTCATTCATATCAGTATGGCTAATTTGATTTTGGCGTATCAGCACAAACAGTCGTCATCGGCTTTTGGCTCAGTAGGTTGGGTATTGATAGTTTGTGCAGGCTTTGGCTCCTGGTTTTTGTCACGCTACGACAATCCATTAGTAATAGATATCTGTTATGGCGTTATGGGAGCTGGGTTTGTCATGTTGATATTATTCAGCAGTGAAAAACCTTTTGATTCATGGAAAAATCTCGGCGGGCGCTTGCTGGACGGCCTAAAAAATACGATAAGAATCACTCAGTTATTTGGCGATGTATTGAGCTATATGCGTTTATTTGCCCTCGGTTTAGCCAGCGCATCACTCGCCTTGACATTTAACCAACTGGCAATTCAGGTCTACCATGCCATGCCTGGATTGGGTTTGTTATTCAGCATAATCATTCTTTTATTTGGGCATGGATTAAATTTGGTGTTATGTCTTATGAGTGGCGTAGTTCATGGTTTACGTCTGAATTTTATTGAATTTTATAATTGGAGTGTGTCTGATGAAGGTTATCCTTTCAAAGCGTTTGCCAAAAAAGGAGGCCGCTAATGGCTGAACTGATGGTAATTCTCGGTTGGATTGGTTTGTATGCTCCCATGGCCTTGGGTGCAATTGGCAGCATTATCGGTTGTGCGGTAGCAGGACAAGCCGCTATCGGCGCGATGCTGGACACAGAAAGTGGTTACGGGCGCTATATAGGCGTATCGGCCATGCCTTCTTCACAAGTTATATACGGCATTGTGGTGATGTTTACCCTTAATAGACCAATAACTGCCGATGTTGCGCCCGGTATTTTTGCGATCGGCGTTTTGGCCGGATTAGCGCTGATGTATAGCGCCATCTATCAAGGTCAGTGTTGCGCTTCGGCTATCCATGCATCAAAAGCCAAGCCGGAAATATTTGGTTTATCCATAGCGCCCGCAGCAATTGTTGAGGGTTTTGCTGTTTTTGCATTTATATTTGCGTTGGTTATCAGCGGCGGTATTGTTCAATCGTAAGGGATTGTTTTCATGAAAGCAGAAAAAACCCATGTTGCCTCTTCCGGCGTTGAAGAGCTGATTAAACGTTTAAGGGATGAAGCGGTTAATGCCGGTCAGGAAAAAGCAGAAACAATCATTGTCGATGCTCAAAAAAGAGTCGACTGGATGCTTGAAGAAGCCAAATCTGAAGCACAAGCAATACTGTCAAAAGCTCATGCAGAAGCCGAAACCATCAAATCGGCCGGTAATGATGCCTTAAGACTGGCGGGGCGAGATGCCTTGATCAAATTACGAGACACCTTGCTGGGCAGTTTCAGTAAGGAATTGAAAGGCGTTGTGGGCGAACAGATGGCAAAAGAGGCCTTCATTGAACAGTTGATAATGGCTTTGGCTGTCAGAGTTCGAGAAAAAACCGGAATGGATCACAACAGCCGCATCACCTTTCAATTACCTGAAGATGTTATAGGGGTTGAAGCCTTAAAAAAGAATCCGGAAGAATTGAATCAGGGGATTTTATCCCGATTAACCGCAGCGATAGCGGCTGATCTTTTGCGAGAAGGCGTCAAATTTGAGATTTCGGATCAGTTCAGTGCAGGAATTCAGGTCAAACTCGACGATCAGGACATTGTCATTGACTTAACGGATGAGGCCGTTTCGGCTTTATTGCTCGAGCATTTACAGCCCAGGTTTAGGGCGTTATTGCAAGGGATTGTTAAATAATGCACGACCGCTTCAAATACATACTGTTACTGAGCAGTTTGCCTCTGCATCCTAAAAGCTTCATAAGCGCGAAACAAACGCCGTTATCAAGAATTCAGCTGGATAAGCGTTTGGCTTTGTTATCAGAAAGCGATGCGGCTGAGTTAGCCCGTATCGAATCAATCTTGCGTTGGGGAAAAAACATCGATGAAACCGATCAGTCCTCTGTTAAAGCCAATACTCAACTGCTCGCGTTAATTAAAAATCCTATCCTTAATCACATTGTCAGCTGGCGATTGGAATTGCGTACCGTTTTATCTGCTCTTCGCATACGTCAGGCAGGAATAAGTCCGGCAACAGCTGACGGGTTTTACGGATATGGTAAATGGCCTGAGTTGATTAAAAAAAACTGGCATGAAAAAGAATTCGGAATAGGTCATTTGATTCCCTGGTTACCTGAAGCCAATAAGTTATTTGAAGCCGGTGATTCATTGGAATTGGAAAAATTTATGTTGGATTTGGTTTGGCAATACTATGCCCGACTCGGAAACGATCATTACTTTGATTTCGTTGCTGTGGTCATCTATGTTTTGCGCTGGGATTTGATCAGTCGGTGGTCAAGTTATGACAGAGACGAAGCTAAACTTCGGTTTGATGAGTTGGTTAGCGCCGGACTTGTCGATTTTTAACACAAAATAAATAATCTTCAATGGAAAATCCAACCTCGGATAAAACATCGATTACAGCGCGTGTTATAGCTGTTCAGGATGATATTGTTTCAATTGAAACATTACCTGACAGTCATAAGCCACTGACCAAAAATGAAGTCATTTATATTCTGCCTTCTCGAACTGCAAAGACGCACCAAGAACATTTGAAAGCTGAAGTGCTGCGTATCAACGGAAATAGAGCCGATGCCCAGGTCTATGAAAGCACCATCGGAGTCGGTGTCGGTGATCCGGTCATACAAAGTGGTGAATTATTATCGGTGGAATTGGGGCCGGGATTACTGGGACAAGTCTACGATGGCCTGCAAAACAGACTGGATCTTCTCGCGGCTGAATTTGGCTATTTTTTGCCTAGAGGCGTTGAATATTCTGCTTTGGATCATAATGCCAAATGGGCTTTTACGCCCACTGTAAAAGTGGGTACTCAGCTCAAAGCAGGCTCGGTTCTAGGCAGCGTTCAGGAACGGCGTTTTTGCCACAAGATCATGGTTCCCTTCGATTGTGCCGGTGAAGTCACGGTGACATGGATTCAAGAGGGAAATGTGACTGTTGATGAGCCGGTAGCTAAAATAAAATCAGCGAACGGCAAAGAGCGATTAGTTACATTAAAACAGCGGTGGCCGGTGCGAAGACCGTTGCCTCAACAGATGCTGAAAACCAATCTTGCTACCCGTATCTATCCCGTCGAACCGCTGATTACTCACCTGAGACTGATTGACACTTTCTTCCCCATCGCACTGGGTGGAACAGGTTGTATTCCCGGACCTTTCGGGGCGGGCAAAACAGTCTTGCAGTCACTCATATCAAGAAATTCCGAAGTGGATATCGTCATTGTGGTGGCCTGTGGTGAAAGAGCCGGCGAAGTCGTAGAAACCATCACCGAATTTCCAATGATGACCGATCCTAAAACGGGTGGATCGTTAATGGATAGAACCATCATTATCTGCAATACCTCATCCATGCCCGTTGCCGCAAGGGAAGCCTCCATCTATACAGGGATCACACTCGGAGAGTATTACCGGCAAATGGGTTTGAAAGTTTTATTGCTGGCCGATTCAACTTCTCGTTGGGCTCAAGCGATGCGCGAAACATCAAGCCGTTTGGAAGAAATTCCCGGCGAGGAAGCCTTTCCTGCCTATCTGGATTCGGCGATAAAGAGTGTCTATGAACGTGCCGGGGTTATCAGAATGCATGATGGAACCACAGGCAGCATGACGTTAATAGGGACAGTTTCACCTGCCGGCGGTAATTTTGAAGAGCCGGTGACTCAGTCAACATTGAGTACGGTAAAGACCTTTTTAGGTTTGAGTGCCGACCGTGCTTACAAGCGGTTTTATCCTGCGGTTGATCCTTTGCTTTCCTGGTCCCGTTATTCGGAACAACTTAAAGTCTGGTATGACGAAAATCTTGATGCAGGCTGGACTGAGCGTGTTAGTGAAGTGTTGGCTTTGCTTAGACGAGGAGATGCCATTTACCAGATGATCCAAGTGGCAGGTGAGGAGGGTATTACTCTCGAAGACTTCATTCTTTACCAGCAGTCCTTGTTTTTTGATATGGTGTATTTGCAGCAGGACGCGTTTGATAAAGTCGATGTGTCAGTGCCTTTAGACCGGCAGAAAGCCGTGTTCAACTTGATCTATACGCTGATTTCATATCCCTATCATTTTTCTGATCAGGAACAAGTGAGAAGCTATTTTACCCGTTTGACCGGTCTATTTAAAAATCTTAACTATGCGCCCTGGCAATCAAAAGAATATGATCAGTTGATGGCTAAAATTGATCTGCTTGCCAATGAAAACGTGATTAAGTAACTCCCCTATTAAGGCCATGCATAAAGCTCTTATCATGGCGGCAAACAAAAAAGGCTTTGAATCATTCAAAGCCTTTTTTGATTTAAACAATGAAAAACATTGCCTGAAATTTTCAGTTAAATTTTAAACTGTCTAACAGCCTCTCTTAGCTGATTGGCGAGAGCTTGTAATTCCCTGCATGCCGTTGTGGTGTTTCTCGCGCCTATCGAAGTGTCGTGAGATACCGCGCTGATATTGCTGATATTACGATTAATTTCTTCTGCAACTAGACTTTGCTGGGCAGCAGCATTTGCAATCAGGTTATTCATATCATTAATGGTATCAATCTTCTGGCTGATGCTTGATATGGCTTCTCCTGCAGACGCAGCCTGTTCTACACTGTTAGTGGCCTGTTTTTTACCGTTTTCCATCACTTTAACCGCTTGTTCGGCCCGGGCCTGTAAGCGTTCTATGGTCTTCTGAATTTCCAAGGTCGAATTTTGTGTTCGGCTGGCCAATGTCCTGACTTCATCTGCTACAACGGCAAAACCTCTGCCTTGTTCACCGGCTCTTGCCGCTTCAATTGCTGCGTTTAAGGCGAGAAGATTTGTTTGTTCAGCAATGCCCTGAATAACTCCCAAGACCTCACCGATACTGTTACTGTCCGACTGCAATTCATGGATAACCTGAGCGGCATTTTCAACTTCCGAGGCCAACCGGTTAATGCCATCCACTGAAGCTGTGACTACATTTTTTCCGGACAATGCTTCAGCATCGGCTTTTGACGCTGCTTCGGAAGCTCTTACCGCATTCCGCGCAACTTCCTGGACAGTTGCAGTCATCTCTTCCATAGCCGTTGCTACCTGGGTAGTTTCAGACTGTTGTTTATCAACGCCTCTTTCGGTTTCTTCCGTAATGCTGGATAAACGAACGGAAGCTTGGGCCAGTTGATCGCTGGTTGAACTGATGCGCTCAACCGTTTTGGCTATCTTTTTGACAAAACTGTTGAAGCTGCCTGCCACCCAGGCAAATTCGGATTTGCCCGTAGTACTCAGCCTGGCTCTCAGATTTCCTTCGCCACCGGCGATATCTTGTAGCTTTAACGCCAGATCGGTCAGAGGGGCAATAATAACGAAATTCATTGTCAAAGCCCCAATAAGTCCAACAACAATCAGTGCTGCGAAGCTAAAACCCACTGCAATCATAAGCTCGCGTTTTAATTGGGCATTGATTTGGCTTAAAGGGCTTATTATTTCAAAAGCGCCGTGCAAATCACCAGCCCGTTTGTTTTCCATGGGGTAATCAAGAATATCAACCCCTAGAACATTTCCCCAGATCGCTTCAGAAGTTGCAGGGTCGCCATGACAAACTTCACATTGTTTGCTAAGTTTTACCGGTCTGAAAAAGCGCAACTCTTCTTTATCTTCATCGATATAAACGAATTCTTTACTGTCTGGATTATTTTGAAAAAAGGTTAAAGCATCCTGTTCAATGCTGTCAGCTTCATTAGCTGAATTTCTCGCCCCTATACGGGGAGCTTTAAATCGAAACTTTCCTTCTTTGGCTTTGGATTGTATGACGTCCCAAGCATTCATTACCGGGACTGTAGCTAACACCTTGTCCTTTTTTTCTTTTCCGGTACTGTTTTGAGCGATCTGCTTAACCAGTTCGGTTGAAAAAATTCCCTTTTCCCACTTGATGTTGGTGTTTTCTCGAACCGATTCAGATAATAAAATCAGATTTCTAGCGTTTTGAATTTCATTACTAATGAGCTTTTCTTTTTCTGATATGCCATAAATAAACAACAATACTACTGCGATTATCGCTAACGCTGTTGTGGTAATGGCCACCACTTTAACGCCAACTGAATGCCAATTCATGATCATATGTTTCTCCGGCTCATCCTTTTTATTCAATCTAAATTGGTTTTAAGGATTGGCAATTTTGGTTATAAGGTTAGTTCAGAGTCCCTTTGTTTATTGGAACGCCTCAAATTTTAATAAAAGGATAGCTGATAATTTTAGGTCGTCATTTTTTTTGAAGGAAATAAGAAAATATCAACATTATTTCGCTGAATCGATCAATTACTGCGATAGATATAACCTGCATTAATGGGCATAATAGCTATTTATACTTTGTAAGATTTCAGGTTTCACATGACCGAAGGTCGTTATTCCGGCATGGATTTCCGGAGCCGTTAGACCGCGTAAGCGAATCCAGTGCCATGGGGAGGGTTCGAATCTCGCCATCCATGGCACTGGATACCCGTTTCCGGGCGGTTATGATGGTCTTTCTTCTAATCTGACAAAGTAGAATTAAACGGCAGGTTAAGTTTTCCAATTCTAAAATTATTTTTTTATCATGAACCAAGTAAAAGTGTTATTTGTTTGTATGGGCAATATCTGCCGATAAAAATACTACTATGTAAATCAATCTCTTAGTGATCGCCCCAAAATTGCCCCAAAATCGCCCCAAAATAACCACTCTATTTGACGGCTATTTCAAGCCATTCAGCACCTCTTGAATCGTGATATACGTCGGTCATTTTCGCGGATTTGTGACCGAGTAGGCGTTGTGTATCTATACCTTGATCGCGATAGAGACGCTCAGCAAGTGATCGTTGTTCATGAAACGTCGGCGGCGAGCCATCCCATACCAATCCTGATTTTTGACGAGCTTTCTGAAATCCTTTGCTAACAGTATTAAGATGGACGGGGTCGCCAATTTCCTGATTTACTCCGCGGCGGGTGTGATGAACAAGGTATTGAGATAGGGCGTGCTTTCTGCATCTTGTTACGACATCACCCAGGCTTGTGTCGATGCATTCCAAACGAAGTGCTAATGGTATTTTGATCAATGCACGAGTCTTTTGTTGAGGCACATGCAAAAACTCACCGTCAATGAAGGTATAAGGCTTGATCGAATGAGGTTTTTTCTGAATGAATGCCGAAAATGCTGGCTCCCAGTCAGAACCGCGTTTGAAGCGTGCCAAGGCAATATCTTCGAGGCGTTGTCCAGTAAGGATTGCCAATAGCATGGCATTCTGCACCCAGGGTTGTAGTGACTCTGCGGAATCAAAAATTGTTTGCCAAGTTTCGAACGTCAACCTAGCGCGTTTCACGCGTACGGTTTTATTCTTTGTCATGGTTGCAGGGTTGGAATCTAACTCTCCAGCCTGTATGGCTTCTGCAAAAACATCGATCAACGTCGAACGTAAAGACTGTGCCATGCGCTCTTTTCCAGTGGCGCGGTACGCATCCAGATTTGTTACGATTTCTTTAACCGTGATTCCCTTTATTCCTTTGTCGCCGAAAATCTCCCCTAAACGTTTGACTAAATGGATTCGGGTTCGATAGGTGTTTGGTTTAATCTCTCCAGACTGCAAGCGGTCGTGGGTGATTTTCAGGTATTCGTCCACCCATTTTTTGAAGGGTATGCCCAAAGATTTGATGCGCGGCTGTTCGGCCATTATGCAATCGGTTGTTGCGGTTTGAGCTAGTTGGGAATAAATTGCCGCGTTGAGTTGTTTAGCGCGATTTTTAGCAGTTTCCTCGTCTGGACCAAGCCCCCAAAACTTCCCGTTTCGCGGGTCTTTGTACTGAAATGATAGCTTACCTCTTCGTTTGTCAAATTTTCGGTAGAGGTTTGGTATCTTGTTTAAATCTCGATTCGTTGTTGATCTTTGTCGAGGCGACATAATCTTATTGCCTACTTATTCAAAATAGCTAAAACCAATGGATCTACAGGCGATATTTCAAAATTCACATTGTTAGGAATTACAACAGGCTTTTGAGGCTTTTGGAAGATGGCGTCGCTTTGTACAAGCCAATCACGCCCTACTTTCTGAGCTGGAGGCTTGATATAGCCGTTCCTCGCCCAGACACGCAGGGTTTTAAGCGTATAACGCCCTCCGAATTTTATTGCGTTCCACTGTTCTAGAGGTACTAGCACGGTCATATTGTTACTCAAAGTCGCAAATGTTTCAGCTCAATTGTTAATTTTTTTCCAGGTTTTTTTAGCGTCGTCTAGATTTTGTAGCCATAGCCTCGGTACAACCGAAACCATGGCGTACTTTTGACTGCTAACCCGTTAAGGAATATCTGCCGTACCGAATTCTGCTAATAAAGCTAAATAAGTAGATACTTTCATGAAAATATTTCTTTCAACTTTTACAAACGCAGCAAACATTCTGCTGCAGCTCATTATTAATCAGTTTGGCGCTTCGGCAATGGTTACATCGCACCAGCTTTAAAATCCCACACTCTGACCATTTTGCAATCATCCAAGAATCAGAAAAATCGAAAACTGGTCTGACTTTATAAACAGTCAATATATATGCCTTGTATCGGCGATACGCATTAATACATCGCTGAATGAAGTCATCATGGATTTCAATACGAAAAAAAAACACAAATAATGTGGCTTCCTTCGTCCTTGAAAAGCTTTTATAGATAAAATTCGAGTTGAACTTTAACGGTCCTCTCGGTGGGGATCGTTTGTGCATATCGACAAACGCTTTGCGTAGAATCTTAGGTGACAACCCTGTCTCATCGGAGATGATGTTAATTCTTGCTTCAAGCGACAGAAGTTCAATAGCGGTAGCATAGCGATCAATGATATTCAGACTCATAAACCCCTTCCATGTCTATACTACCGATGACATTCAAAAATACGTCGATTTCATCTCCTTGTAAGGCAGCCAGTTTCGATGCGAACTCGGTAGTAAATCGTGGTTCAAAACAAATAACGCCAGAAGACGAAATTCGACGAATTTGTTCAATATCCATATTCGCAATGGACTCTATCATTCCAGAACTCAACCCAAAAATAATATGAGCCGCAGATGGATCGCGGCGTGATAACTCCCTGGCCTTAATAAGCAAATCACAAGTGATATCCGATATGTCGCCAAATGTTTTGCTGTCCCGAACTGCAACCCTGTCCAAATATTGGAAGGACTTTAAAAGCGCTTCTTCGTAAGCCAAATGATGGTCATCTGACAAATTCATCAAATGAACCCTGCTTTTTATGGTTTCGCTCCCAAACTCAAGAACCAGCGGGAACAAAAAATCTTGAAAGAAAACTACTGTTACTTTAGCGATTGAATCGAAATCTACTCGACAAATCTGATCAGAAGTCAACAATCGTTCAGTAACGACTCGGGAAAGATCAGATCCTTCCGAATTAAGCATTTTTCGTCTATATAACTTCTTTAACAAAATCACAACGCCTCCGAATGAAACGTATATTTTGAAAATATATCGTTAGCGTTTTTCTTGTTAACGTTCAGGTTAGGCGTTTTCCATTTTTGACGACCACTTGAATCAGTAATTGAGTCGCATATTGGACAAAGTTTATAAAGCTCTGGGTAATCTCGAATGGAAACATATGACGAATTGCATAGGGCGCAGCTAATTCCACCTATGTAAGCCATGGCAATCTGCTGTCCAATGTGCCAAGCCCGATTGATATTTAGTATCTTAGGATTGCCCCCAATAATTTGCTCATAGAGCATATAGGAAGCAAGGAAGATTTCGCCTTTTGTCGCATGTTTTGCGGTTTCGTTTTCGGTATTTTTTTTGGGGTCGAGGCTGCTAGTTTCCTTGTTCCCGACTTTGCCGATAGACGAAATATCTTGTTTCTCGCCATTGATCGCCTTTTGTGAAATCGTTTGAAAAACATTGAAATAAATTGAAGCATGTAGGCAATTTTGTGGCGCTTTGACTATCCAGTCAGGATCATAGGGCAATAGACCGGCTGAGGGCCCTTGTCCATGGATCTCTTTATGGAATTGAAGAGCGGATGCTTTTGATATCTGGCAAACAGCTCTCACAATCGAAGGTCGCCCCCCTTTTTCAATGATGCCTTTTGCCAGATCTAATTTGCGTTTTAGACCTAAAATGTCTGTCTCTTTGGGTGTAAGCCGCAAGTGAGATTCCGTTATCACTTAGCCCCCTTTAAGCCTGTGCGAGCGACGCAATTGGTAATAAGGCTGCGGCTATACTTGATGTAATACCGTGCGGCGCTGGCATGACGGACGGCATTCTAAAGACAGCCCTGCCGCATTCAGACAGGCTTTTGATTTCTTCCAGCGTCATGCTGGCAATTTTCTCGATTTCTATGTCATTAAGATTAAACCTCCAAATAGCCTCCATGGGATTATGCCGGGCGCATTCCCTGGCCAGCATCAAAAATTGGAAGTTAATAGCTTTTAAATCATCGTTAACAAGATTCATAATTTTAATCACATCTCCATATTATTTTTTTGGGTGAATTTTGGCTGAGGCATTAAAAATGCCATAGCGCGAAAAATCACCCAAAAGGGCAATAACCCGCGCAAGCCATGATGCGCAAGGTATGTAGGGTCACACATCCCAAATGCTAGTCACCCCAAAAATTATGTAATCAAAAAACCTTGTTGACGAAATATGTAAATATTGATCTACACAGGCGCGCTCCAATTCAAGAACCGATTGTGGTCAATTCGTCCTCTCTACACCCTCCAGAAATATCACGCATTTAGGGTCAACGAACGCTCAAAAATCGAAAGAGGCCGAAAAACAGCGTCTTTTGTGCCGATGGAAAAAAGCTGTTTCTCGTAAGATTTTTTCAACGTTAACCGGAAGAAAAATTGATGAGAAAACAATTAATAACCTGTGCTCTTGCTCTTTGTATGGCTTTGGCCAACCCGTCCCAGGCCAGAGAAATAAATTCAAAGTCTGATAACGATCAAACACTTAAAGCGTCCAAAACCTACTCTTCAAGGTCTTTTCCGCCAGAACTGATGATCGTCAAATTGATTTACAAGGGAGATAAACGTGCGTAGTTTTTATGGTTCGCACGCTATCTTGACGCTAGTCTTGATCGCGGTTTTTGTAACAGATGGGATAAAAGATGCTTTTCTAGTCTTAGTGCTGGCGATACTGGAAATAAGCCTCTCGGTTGATAACGCCGTCGTGAATGCCGGTGTGCTAAAAAACATGGAACCGATATGGCAGAAGCGTTTCCTTACATGGGGCATGTTGATTGCCGTATTTGGCATGCGCCTGGTTTTTCCAGTCTTGGTAGTGTCATTTGCAACAGGATTAAGTGTTCATGATGTGATCTTGCTGGTGATAAATTCACCCGAGCAGTACGCCCATCACTTACATCAGGCTCATCCGATGATCGCATCGCTCGGTGGCATGTTTCTGTTAATGGTCGGATTGAGCTTCATGCTTGAAGAGACGCGTGATGTCTTATGGATCGGGGCCATCGAAAAACGTCTTCAATCGCTGGGCAAAATCGATGCAGTAAAAACGACAATCTCGCTCGCTTGTCTATTGATCATTAGCGCCACAGTACCTTCTGAAATCAAGGCCTCGGTTTTGATCGGTGGTATTTGGGGTATATTCCTTTACGGATTCGTGAGCAGTTTGGACAGTCTGTTTGCGGTTTCCGAAGATCAAATGTCAATCACGCAAACCGCTAAACGAAGTGGTCTCATTGCGTTTTTGTATCTTGAATTGCTCGACGCCTCATTTTCCTTCGATGGTGTCATTGGGGCTTTCGCAATATCTCAAGAAATCCTAATCATCACGCTTGGCTTGGGGATTGGAGCTCTATACGTTAGATCACTGACCATTTACCTGGTCAAAAAAGGCGTACTCGATCAATACATTTACCTCGAACACGGCGCTCATTACGCCATTCTCGCACTGGCAATGCTCATGCTGGCCAGCATCGTTCATGAGATACCAGAAGTGATAACAGGAGTTACCGGCGCCGTCTTGATTGGTCTATCTCTCTGGTCCTCAAATTCATACAACAAACAACAGGCATTGCTTATTGCTCCGGAATCGCTCAAGCAGCGTTATCCCAACCTTCACAACAATTCTTAAACTTATAGGGGTAAAAAATGGCTTTAAGTTTGACCAAAGGCGGGAATATCAACCTGTCAAAAACGGACTCTTCATTAAAAAACATCATCGTCGGTCTAGGAGTCTGTCGGTCTTTCTGCTATTCCCTTTTATTGGGTTAGAATACTGTAGGGATTAACAATTACGAAAAAGGTAGAAAGCCCATCAGCAATCATTTTATCAACATTAACCGAAACGAGCCTA
>Ga0208244_100332_pt1 | contig 51037 bp, 52 predicted proteins | sample SubbioCR12Aug_5A_FD_184828 | JGI IMG/M metagenome (GOLD analysis project Ga0208244, IMG submission 184828) | Serpentinite rock and fluid subsurface biosphere microbial communities from McLaughlin Reserve, California, USA - CR12Aug_5A (SPAdes) | ecosystem: Environmental > Terrestrial > Deep... | reverse complement strand
ATCCGGCTTCGCCATTTGCCCTATACGGGGCGATCAGAACATGATTCGATCTCTAATATCCCCTCGGTTCCTATTTTAGAGCAGCTTCACCACTTATGTCTCTGTCCAGTTTTTCCCGGCCAGCTCTCTATGTATGGCTTTCTTTTATCTTCTGTTCACTTTTTATTCAATGAGTTTCTTTAATTCTGCAAGTGCTTTATCATAGTCTGGATGGTGTGAAAGTTCCGGTACAAGTTCTATATGCCTGATTGTTTCATTCCTGTCAATTATAAAAATAGACCTTGCGAGCAATCTCAGTTCCTTGATCAAAACCCCATATGCGCTGCCGAAGCTTGCGTCTCTGTGGTCTGAATATGCATTCACCTTGTCTATGCCTGCTGTTGTGCAGAAACGTGAGATTGCGAAGGGAAGATCCATGCTGATATTCATAATAACAACATCATTAGGCAATTTAGCTGCTTCCTGATTGAACCTCCTGGCTTGGATATCGCATACAGGAGTATCGAGTGAAGGTGTTACACTGATCAACTTTATCTTTTCAGTGAAGTCCTTTAATCTGATCTCCTTTAATTCCTTGTCGAGGACTGTAAAATTTTCTGCTTTCTCCCCGATTTTTGTCTCATTCCCGATCAGGGTGAGTGGGTTGCCCAAAAAAGTAATCTTGCCTTTTCTTTCCATTTCAATCACCTCTCTTTAATGTGTTTCTCATGAAATTATAGCAGCAAAAAGGTTCCTTGCAAATGACGAAGATATGTATGTGACAGAAAGAATGAAAATCATAACATCCTTGTATTTCCGGATAGACGGGAAAACTTCTTATGGAGATCAATAAATACCCTCATTGAGTAAAAGAGGCGGATGGGGTTCTGGCTGGATTTGCTTCGCCCGATTGCAGAGCTGGTTTATTTGCTCCACTTATATAGGGCAGTAAAATTTCAGCAGGCAGAAAGGATCAATCCTAAAACAAACATAAAAAAAGCTGTAAGACTGACAATGATTCCGATGACCGGTACCCATTTATTTATTCCTCCGAGCTCTGACAAGGTCTGAAGAAGGTCTCCAGAGGGGTTCGACATCTTAATCTTTAGTATGGCTGCTTTAGAATATCTGTAATAAAGATAATTTCCCGACACTGCGAGGGTTATCCATGCAGCAATGTTAAGATAGGGTATAAACATTAAAATGAAGTAAACAAAAGCCCAGAGATATATTTTCCGGTACAATAGCCACCAGAAACCAACGATAAATGCGGGCCAGTGCCATGTTGCTGAAAAACGATCAATCCCATTAACAGAAAATTTCCTGAATTTCAGCAGATACTTATATGCCTTTGATCCGATAAATGCAGCAAACTCATCTTCGTTAACAGTTAATGGCATTATTTTGTTATCCGTATTTCAAGGTTTTAAATCATATTGCAAAAGAGAATCCGGGGGACAAGTCCTGAATTATCAGCAATCGATAGAAGACTCTGCATAAGATTTTAACATGGAAATGAAATCATGCAAATATGAATCGCCATTTATTATGATTTGATACCTTGTTCTGTTCTTGCAGTTTGACTGCCGTATAAGAGCAATGCATTGAGAAAAAAGAAGGGTATTGCAAGTTCGATTAGTTCTTCAACCGCAATCTTTATAATATGTACATGCCTGCTGACTTCGATCCCAAGCAATTCGAGATTGGTTAGACTGCTGTCTGCAAAAATTGCTAATATCATGCAGACCAAACCTGCTAAAACGGAAAGAGCCCAGTTTTTCTTAGCCCTTACATCTTGAAAAAACACCTTAATATTCTTCTTTATGAAAAGAATAAAGAGAACTATTATGCTGATCACGATAAGAGCAGACAGTATTTTGGCAAATAATGCTGCATCAGAATGAAAATAATACTTTGTTCTCGTAATGCTGATGCCGGTAAACTTTTTATGGAAGTCGAGTTCTCGCAGGGCGAAAATCAGAAGGATCAAGCTGCCATGATAGCCGCCTTTCCATATTTTTTGTCGTGCATAAATCCATGAAACAAGCGCCCCGGTCAGATAAAAGAAAACCTGTGCATTTTCAACGGGCCCCCGTTCTTTTATAATGAAAAAGGCGAGATTTTCAGGAAGAAAAATCATAGCTGCAATCGTGATAAGAATCAGGATTGCAAAGACAATAATAATTATTCTCTGAAGATTCATGCCAATAATATTATATTAAGTCAAATCCTTCAAATGAGGCTTGAACAAATAATGGACCATGAAAGCATAGCAAGAAATGCACCGTTTTGTCAGCACCACGCCTATCAAAAGTCTCATATAGAAAATACATTATTTATAAAATCCCTTCTGCCCTCACTTTGTAAAAGGAAGATGGTTCGACATCCGTCTTAAGTATTGACGGATCACCATGACAGATGTCATCCTAAGCCTTGTGGCCTGTTTGGTTCTGAACCCTGTGGCCTGTGTCATCCTGAGCCTGTCGAAGGATGGCAAAAGGGTCAGGGTTAGATTTCCTGATTTATGTAAATTCCATTTTGAGACCCCTGATTACGCTGCAGTCTGTTAAACTGGAAGAAATTCCCTATCCATGCTATACAATTATATATGACTGAAAAAGAGATAATCAGAAAAGAAGTCTTGAGAATCCGTGATTCTCTGCCGCCTGAAATCAAGGCGGAGAAGGATGCTCAAATAAGGCAGCGGCTTTTTGAACTCCCCGAATATACAGTGGCAAGAGTGATATTACTCTATGCATCTTTCAGGTCGGAAGCAGATACTCTGAAAATCCTTGCCGCTTCATTGGCCGAGGGAAAGAAAATACTTCTTCCAAAGGTGGATAAAGAAAGGCGTATGCTTCTTATCTATGAAATACGAGGCCTGTCGGATTTATTCCCCGGATTTATGGGTATTCCCGAGCCGGTTACCACTGAGGGAATAATGAAGAGCGTTGATGAAGCCGACCTCGTTATTCTTCCCGGCGCGGCATTTGACGGCGGAGGCAACAGACTCGGTTATGGTGCGGGCTATTACGACAGGCTCCTGAGTGAACGGAAAAAAAAGATGCCGCTTATTGCCCTCGCATATGAAGAGCAGATTATCGATTTCATGCCTGCTGAGAAGCATGATGTCAAGTTAGATACGATTGTCACGGACAAGCGCATTATCCGGATCGAATAAAGCTTGCATCAGACAGGAGTTGCTTGCTGAAGTGAGGCGTGTATTTACAGGTATTATTGACAAATAATGTGATAATGACAAGTTTAGATTGCAGGTCGTTTTTTTGACATCCAATAATTGAGCGTGCTAAAATGCCGCAAATATCGTAGTTTACTTCCGTATTATGGACCTGAAAAAGATAGAAAAGGGTGTGCGACTTATCATCGAGGGCATCGGTGAAGACCCTGAAAGGCCTGGCCTCAAGGATACGCCGGAAAGGGTTGCCAGAATGTACATGGACATATTCTCCGGCCTTGAAACTCCGACTGAAGAACTGTTGAAGTCAATAGAAGGGGAGAGCCACGATGAAATGGTGCTCCTTAAAGATATCCCCTTTTATTCCATATGCGAGCACCATCTTGTTCCGTTCATAGGAAAAGTCCATGTTGCTTATATACCTGCAGGAGGCAGGATTGTGGGCCTGGGCGCATTGATAAAGGCTCTTGAAGTGCTTGCAAAGAGACCCCAGGTACAGGAAAGGCTGACGACCCAGTTTGCCGACCTGATAATGAACAAACTGAAACCTAAGGGAGCGATGGTCGTGATCGACGCCGAGCACCTTTGCATCAGCATGAGAGGTGTAAAAAAACCCGGTACCAGGACTGTGACGTCGGCAGTCAGGGGCATTTTCAGGACTAAGCAGTCGACCAGAGAGGAGTTGCTTGAACTTATTAAGAAGAGAGAGTAAGCAGCTGATCTGGAAGTTTGCCATATTGCCAACCATTTAACACAGGGGGAAACATGTCAGCACAATTGATCGACGGAAAAAAAGTATCATCAGACATTAAGGAAGATCTTAAAAAAGATATTACCGAACTGAAGGCAAAAGGCATCGAGCCATGTCTTGCAGTTGTTCTGGTGGGTGAAAATCCTGCATCCAAGAAATATGTCGCTTCAAAGGAGAAGACATGTGACGAACTTGGCATAAAAAGCATAGCACACAAAATACCTGAGACAGCCACCCAGTCAGAGTTAATGGGGATTATTAGTGATCTTAACACAGATCCGAAAGTCCATGGTATTCTGGTACAGCTTCCCCTTCCGAAAGGGCTTGACGAGAAACAGATGATGAACGCGATATCCAGCGAAAAGGATGTCGACGGCTTTGGGCCGGAGTCGCTAGGCAGGCTGCTTCTTGATGAAGCAGGTTTTCTGCCGTGTACTCCTCATGGTGCGATAAAGATGCTTGAAGCTTATGGTATTGATCCCTCAGGAAAGCATGCGGTAGTTCTTGGGAGAAGCGTTATTGTAGGAAAGCCTCTTGCGATGTTGCTGCTCAGGAAGAATGCAACTGTTACTATATGCCATAGCAGGACCGCGAATCTTAAGGAGGAATGTCTGAGGGCCGACATTCTTTGCGTCGCGATAGGTAAGGCTAAGTTTGTTAAAGGCGACTGGATCAAGGAAGGCGCTGCAATCATTGATATCGGTATAAATGTTACTCCAGAGGGCAAGATAGTGGGTGACGTAGACTTTGATGCCGCCAGGGAGAGAGCGGGATTCATAACGCCTGTGCCCGGCGGAGCAGGCCCAATGACCATAGCCATGCTGATGTTCAATACTGTCCAGGCAGCAAAGGCAGCTGCGGCGTAGCAGAGTGAAGTTGTCTCCGAAAACGTGTTATATTTATATATATTATTATTTATTAATTAAAGGAATATTATATGTCATTGCCTGTTCTTTATTTCGACACCGAGATTTCCCGGACTCTTATAGAGGAAGTGATGGACAGGTCGGGTCAGAACCTGCTGGCCTGTTATCAATGCCGTCGATGTGCTGCAGGTTGTCCTGTGGGGGATTATACCGGGATGACCCCGGACCGTTTGATCAGGTCTATCGTCTGCGGGGACAGGGAAAACGCCCTTAGTAACCTGCTTGTATGGAAGTGCGTTGCCTGTTATACATGCGGTTCCCGCTGCCCCAACAATATACAGACCGCCCGTATTAATGAAACACTTAAAGAGATGGCAAAGGAAGGCTGTCTCGAACCTATGCTCCCGAAGGTCGCAGCATTTCATGAAGCCTTTATGAAGTCGGTTTATCATTTTGGACGTCTCAATGAGATTGAGTTGATGGGACGCTACGAATTGACCGGTCTCGGAAGAGGGTTGAAAAAAGGCGCAGGATGGAAGGCTGTTGCAGCCTCTATGAGGACCAACGCAAGGCTTGCAATCTCTATGATGAAGAAGAAACGTCTTCATTTGCGGTTGCAGAGGATAAAGAACCTGTCGGAGATTAAGCACATATTCAAAAAGACCGGCAGGGCAAATGGAGGTTAAGACTTGCAGATAGCCTATTATCCCGGTTGTTCGCTTAATGCGTCTTCGAAGCTATATGATATTCAGTGCAGGAAGGTTTTCAAGCGGCTGGAAATAGAGCTGAAAGAGATCGATGACTGGAGCTGCTGCGGCGCAACTTCAGCCTGCAAGACTGATTATATCCAGTCTCTGGCGCTTCCAGCCCGTAATCTCGGGATAGCCGATGCCAGCGGATTGTCTGAGTTGCTCATCCCCTGTTCGTCCTGCTACAGCCGTACACTGGTTTCTCAAAAGACACTTAACGGGAATACTGAACTTAAAGATAAAATAAACGAGGGGCTTTCCAACAAAGTCTTGGGGAAGGTTAAGATATCAAGCATCCTCGAAATCCTTCTGTTTATGGCTCACTCAGGAAAAATCGCAGAAAAACTGGCAAAAAAAATGGATGGGTTGAAGCCCGCATGCTATTACGGATGCCTCTTGACGAGATTCCCCGCTGATATAAAGATATCTGATGATGTCGAGAACCCGAAGGGTATGGAGGCTGTCTGCAGGGCGTTTGGAGCCGACCCCCAAGACTGGAGCTATAAAACTGACTGCTGCGGGGCTTCAGCTTCGGTTAACGACACCGAGACTTCACTGCCACTCATGTCGCGTATATTAAAGGACGCTATTGCACGGGGAGCCAACTGTCTTGTTACTACCTGTCCCATGTGCCAGATGAATATGGACTCATATCAGGACAGGGTCTGTGAGATATTCGGAATCCCGAAGAGGCTGCCGGTCTTTTTTATCACTGAACTTCTCGGTATAGCTATGGGATTGACCCCGGATGAACTTGAGATTGAAGGTCATTTCGTTGATTGCCTTGGTCTGCTGAGAGGATTGAAGCTTTTATGAATAAGATTCTTTCAAAAAAGACAGGTTCGGTTCTGGTGGTGGGAGGCGGAATCGGAGGAATACAGGCTGCACTTGACCTCGCAGACGGCGGTTTCAAAGTCCATATGGTTCAGAAGGACCCGTCCATCGGGGGTACAATGGTAATGCTGGATAAGACCTTTCCTACTGGCGACTGCTCTATGTGCATGATATCCCCCAAAATGGTTGAGGTCGGCAGGCATCCGAACATCGATATATATTCGTTGGCGGAGGTCTTGTCGGTTCAGGGTGAGCCTGGAGATTTCAGGGTGCGGATCAAGGTTTCTCCAAGGTATGTTGACTCCGACAAGTGCACCGGTTGCGGAGACTGTGAGGCGAAGTGCCCCAAGAAGGTGCCGGCTGAGTTCGATGACGGACTCGGCGTGCGGAAGGCCATTTATTCGTTGTTCCCTCAGGCTGTTCCGAATACGAGGGCCATTGACAGCAGCAATTGCCTGTACTTCCTTAAAGGACGCTGCCGCATCTGTGAAAAAACCTGCAAGGCCGGCGCCATAAATTTCCAGGACGATGGCAGAGAGTTTGATCTGAACGTCGGGGCTATAATCCTTTGTCCCGGACTGGACCGCTATAACGCAGGAGCAAGAGGAGAGTTCGGGCTCGGCAGATGGAAAAACGTCGTGACCTCTCTCCAGTTTGAACGCATTCTATCAGCGTCCGGTCCTTACAAGGGCGAAGTAAAAAGACCTTCAGACGGGACGCACCCAAAGAAAGTTGCATGGATCCAGTGTGTAGGATCCAGAGACCCGCATAACGCAAATCCATGGTGTTCATCTGTATGCTGCATGTATGCAACAAAACAGGCGATTATAGCAAGAGAGCACGATTCTGAAATAGAGCAGACAATATTCTATATGGAAATGCGGGCTTTTGGAAAAGACTTCGACAAATATGTTGAGCGTGCAAAAAATGAATACGGCGTGCGCTATAAGCGCGCAATGATATCCGCTGTCAGGGAAGATCCGGATACGGGGAATCTTCTGCTGCGTTATGCCTCAGAAGACGGCAGTCTGGTGGATGAGTCCTTCGGCATGGTGGTGCTTTCGGTCGGTATAGAGCCACATAAAGACGCCCTGCAATTTGCTGAGACTTTCGGTATAGAAGCCAACACATATCGTTTTGCAAAGACTTCTTCTACTGACCCGGTGCGTACTACACGGGATGGAATCTTTGTCACCGGAACTTATCAGGCGCCGAAAGATATACCTGAGACTGTTATGCAGGGCAGCGCTGTCGCAGGTGAAGTTATGGCGCTGCTGGGCGAGGCCCGTCGAACCGAGACCATTGAAAAACAACTTCCGGCGGAAAGGGATACGACCGGGGAAGAGCCGCGGATAGGCGTCTTTGTCTGCCACTGCGGGATGAATATCGCTTCAACTGTCAGGATAGAAGAGGTCGTTGAGGCTGTCAGGGATATGCCGGGTGTTGTGTTTGCCACAGATACGCTTTATGCCTGTTCGCAGGACAGTCAGGAGATGCTGAAGGCACTCGTTAGGGAGAAGAATCTGAACAGGGTGGTGGTTGCATCATGCACGCCCCGCACGCACGAACCTCTCTTCCAGGACACCATACGCGATGCCGGGCTGAACAAGTACCTTTTTGATCTGGCCGACATCCGAGAACAATGCTCCTGGTGTCATATGGGAAAAAAGGAAGAGGCTACCAGAAAGGCGATACAGATAGTAAATATGTCTATTGCAAAGGCGTTTCTTCTCGAACCAGTCAGTCCCGATTCACTGGGTGTTACGTCTGCTGCCATGGTCATCGGAGGAGGAATAGCGGGAATGACAGCAGCGCTTTCATTGGCTGATCAGGGTTTCCAGGTATCTGTTGTCGAGAGAACCAAGGAACTGGGCGGGCTCATGAGGAATCTCCGGACCAACCTTGAAGGAGACGATCTCCAAAAATTCCTGAAGAAAAAAATAGATGAAGTACTTGCCCATAGACGCATAAATATTTACACCTCAGCAGAGGTAAAGAAAACCACTGGGTTTGTAGGCAACTTCGAGACTACCCTTACTACGGGCGACGTAATAAAACACGGGGTTATTATACTGGCTACCGGAGGCGTGGAATATCAGCCTACCGAATATCTATATAATGAGAGTGACAGAGTTATTACGCATAGAATACTTGAAGATAAAATGTCTTCCGGAGAACTTCCGCGATCCGGAGAACGGTTCGTAATGATTCAGTGCGTTGGCTCCCGCGAAGATCCGAACCAGTATTGTTCCCGTATCTGCTGCCAGGATGCGGTCAGGAACGCCATTGCTATAAAAAAGAGCAATCCGGCAGCTCAGGTATTTATATTATACAGGGATATCCGTACCTACGGACTCAGGGAAGATTATTATAAAAAGGCCCGGGAGATGGGTGTATTTTTTGTCAGGTATGAAGTTGACAGAAAACCCATGGTTGAAAAAGCAGGAGACAGTCTCAGGATAAGGACCTGGGATTACGTGCTTGACAGGGAAGTCTTGATTGACGCAGACTGGCTTATCCTTTCGACGGGGTTAAGGCCGCATCCGACTGCCGGCAAAGTCGGTGAAATTTATAAGGTTACACGTAATCCTGACGGGTATTTTCTGGAGGCCCATGTTAAACTCCGTCCGGTCGATTTTCCGGGCGAAGGGTTGTTTGTTGCAGGTCTTGCTCATGCGCCGAAGAATCTTGATGAGACTGTCAGTCAGGCCCTTGCAGCTGCGGGACGCGCAGGCGTAGTTCTCTCAAAAGAGAGTTTGACAGTCTCCGGTACAGTCGCCAGGCAGAATAGGGATTTCTGCATGTCATGTCTGAGCTGTTTCAGAGTCTGTCCCTTTGACTCGCCTTACATTGACGAGGAGGGTAAAGTAGCCCATAATGAAATCAAATGTCATGGATGCGGAATATGCGCCGGCATATGCCCGGCAAAGGCATTTCAGGTTAACGGTTTCCGGGACGATCAGATACTTGCAATGATTGATGCAGCTGCATACGAAGGAAAAAAATGAAGACTGACAGGGCACAGACCGAAGTGTTGTCCATAGAAGAATCTAATCCAATACCTGAGGGCTGGGAACCAAATATTATTGCCTTCGCCTGCCATTACTGTGCGTTTGCTGCTGCTGATCTGGCCGGGGTCATGAGGTTATCATATCCCCCGAACGTAAAGGTCATAAGACTCCCGTGCACCGGGAAACTGGATTACATTCATATCCTGCATGCATTCGAGAAGGGTGTGGACGGTGTTTTTGTGGCAGGCTGACTGGAGGAGCAATGTCATTACCTGGAAGGTAATGCTTATGCTGCAAAAAGGGTCAAATATGCAAAAAAATTGTTGTCGCTTGTGAATATCGACCCTTCACGGCTGGAGATGTACAACCTCTCTGCTGCAATGGGACCGAAATGGGCCCAGATATGCACGGACTTCACAGAAAGGATACGCAGCCTGGGTCCTTCACCCATATGGCTTGCTGGTCAGGTAAAGCGATGAAAAGGAGCAGATAATAATGATTGTCGGTACGCAGAAACCGCTTGAAGAAATCTGGGATATGATAAAAAGTTTCAGGAAAATTCTCGTCCTTGGGTGTAACACCTGTGTTGCCATATGTCACGCAGGTGGGGGAAAGGAGGCCGAGATACTGGCCTCTCTTCTCAGAATGAAAGCCTCTCTTGCCGGCCTTGAGACAACGGTCAGGCATGCTGCGATCGAGAGACAGTGCGAATCCGAATTCTTTGGGCCTGTCTTGGACGAAGTCCGGGCTTCTGACGTTGTGCTCTCACTGGCCTGTGGTGTAGGAGTAAATTTTCTGGCGGATATAGCCGGGGATATCCCGGCATTTCCCGGAATTAACACTGAGTTTTTTGGAGCTGTTGAAAAGGCGGGCATCTTCAAGGAACTTTGCGCGGGATGCGGAAACTGCATTCTGCACCTTACCGGTGGGATATGTCCGATCGCCAGGTGCTCGAAATCCATCATGAACGGGCCTTGCGGCGGCACGAGCGACGGTAAATGCGAGATAAGCCGGGATTTGGACTGCGCCTGGTACCTCATTGTAGAGAGGATGAAAAAGCTTGGTACCCTGGATAAACTGTCTGAAATTCAACCTCCCAAGGACTGGTCTACAGGTTTATACGGAGGCCCCCGAAAGGTTGTTTTGGAACACATAGCCTCTCCGGATGCGGGCAGAGATAAAGATGAAAAAGAATGATTAACCACGGAGCACACCGGGTTTTAAGAGAGACTTAATAATTATTTAAATAGCAAATTCTCTGTTTGCTCTCTGTGGTTAATATGTTCAGGTTGGGAAGGTGATTATATGAAAAGCGGAAGCAATCTTGAGAAGGTGCTGGAAGGCGGTCATTTCGCCGTCACTGGTGAAGTGGGTCCTCCGAAGGGGACCTCTGCATCTGTCGTTCAGAAAAAGGGCGATATACTTAAATCCTGCTGTGACGCCCTGAATGTAACTGATAATCAGACGGCTATTGTCCGTATGTCGAGCTTAAGCGGTTGCGTCATACTGAAGGGAATGGGCCTTGATCCTGTTATGCAGATGGTAGTGAGGGACCGCAACCGTATTGCAATTCAGAGCGACATCCTCGGCGCTGTTGCGCTCGGAATCCGCAATGTGCTCTGTCTTTCAGGTGACCACCAGAAGTTCGGTAATCACCCCGCGGCAAAAAATGTATACGACATTGATTCCATTCAGCTTGTGCAGACCCTTAAGACGATGAGGGATGAAAAGAAGTTTATATGCGGCGAGAACATCTCGGGAGAGGTTCCCCTTTATATCGGTGCTGTAGAAAATCCCTTTGCTGATCCCTTTGAGTACAGGGTCATCAGGCTCGGCAAGAAGGTGGAGGCAGGGGCAGATTTTATCCAGACACAGGCTGTTTATGATGTCGAAAAATTTGCACTCTGGATGAAGATGGTTAGAGACCGGGGATTGGATAAGCAGGTCCACATACTGGCGGGAGTGATTCCGATAAAGTCTGTGGGAATGGCACGCTATATGCGCGATAATGTTTCGGGTGTGAGCGTGCCGGACGAAATAGTTACACGTTTGGAAGACGCAAAGGATGTCAGGGAGGAAGGGGTTAGGATAACCCTTGAGATTATCGACAGGTTGAAGGAAATAGAAGGCATCCACGGAGTTCACATAATGGCTGTTGCGTGGGAAGATATAGTGCCCGTTATCACGGAGAGGGCCGGGTTATTGCCAAGGCCGATTCTGTAACTTATGGCATGACCATTCTGTTAAATTGTTCTTTAATCACATCGAACCGGGATATTGGCATTTGATGATCCTATGTCCCTTTAAATATATTTACCAGCCTTATCCCCTTAAAATTGGTTGTAGTTATTATCGTTCCCGACTGTTCATGGTCCTGGATACAAAATGTAATACGGAATTTGATTTTTCCCATGATCCTTCCATACATCTGCTATATACCAGTTAAACTCAATTTGTAGCCTCAACGTAAACATCTGACTCAAGTTTCTCAATGAGCATATAACTGAAATATTCAGCAAAATCGTCCAGATGCAGAGTTACCATAACTTTTTCTTAAGCATTACCCATTATGAACCTTTGCTGCTGTTGCCTTTATTAGTAGAGCTGTTTACGTCACGGGGAATGGAAATTGTTGTCTGATGCAGGATATTTAGATGATGATTTTCTGAAGTAATGAATAAAGAACCCGATAAATGGTAAAATTCCAGTCTGAAATAAGTTGATATATGAAAGGTTCAGGCGCATAAATGAAAGTTCTTGTTGTCGACAGCGGAGGCCGTGGCCATGCAATTGCCTGGCAGTTTAAACATGATCCAAATGTTAAGGAAGTAATATGTGCCCCCGGAAATGCTGGTATTGCCAGGGAAATACGCTGTGAGAACGCTAGGACTAATGAGGAGATCCTGGAGCTTGCAATCAGAGAGAAAGTCGACATTGTATTTGTCGGGCCGGAAAACCCGCTTACGAACGGGATAGTCGATCTCTTTGCGGGCGAGAAGATACCGATTGTGGGTCCCGAAAGGAGAGCTGCAATCCTTGAAGGCAGCAAGGCATATACCAAACTCTTATGCAGGGAAATCGGGGTGCCGGTTCCGGATTTCGAAGTCTTTGAAGACCCTGAAAAGGCAAGGGACTATATTGAAGCCGCAGGATACCCTGTCGTTGTTAAGGCGGACGGGCTTGCCCAGGGTAAAGGCTCGATTGTATGTTCGGATACTGAAGAGGCATTTAATGCCATTAATCATTTGATGGTGGAGATGGCCTTCGGTGAGGCCGGACGAAAAGTTGTTATTGAAAAAAGGCTATATGGTACGGAGATATCTTTTTTTGTCTTTACCGACGGAGAATCACTGGCTCCCATGCCGGTTGCACAGGATTACAAAAGGGCTTATGATAACGATGAAGGAGCCAATACCGGTGGCATGGGATCATATTCACCCCATCGTTTTGAAGGAAAAGAGCTTGCTAAGCTGGTCTGTGAAAACGTCTCAATGCCTTTAATTCATGGATTTAAGCAAAGGGAGGGGGTTCCCTATAAAGGAATATTGTATACGGGACTGATGCTGGTTGATGGAATCCCATATCTTCTGGAGGCGAACGTTCGTTTTGGTGATCCGGAAGCCCAGGTAATACTCCCGAGGCTGAAAACGCCCCTAAGCGAAATAGGATTCCAGATTATAAATGGTGTTCTGGCTGAAAAGAGAGTAGAGTGGAGCCCGGATTATTACTGTGATGTAGTAGCAGCAGCGGGAAGGACCAGGCAGATGAAGGGCGGCAAAAGCAAAGGGTGGTACCCGGGTTATCCTGCAAGATACGGAAAGGGGCATACCATATCCGGGCTGGAAACTATTAATGATCCAGACTGTAAAATATTCTTTGCAGGGGTAAGCAATTCAGAAACCAAGGGCTTTGTAACCGACGGCGGCAGGGTGCTTCACGTAGTTGGAAGAGGGGATACCCTTGATGAAGCAAGAGAGGTTGCCTACAGAAACATCGGTAAGATTCATTTTGAAGGTATCCGCTACAGAACGGATATCGGCAGAGGAAAGGAGTAATTTATGCCGGCTGTAAGGAAGAAGAAAATTATTATGGAAGAGCGCAAATGGCACCGGTATCAGTTCATTGGAACAGCAAAAATCAGGGTTCCGAAGGAGAAGATATCGCTTGATTCTACAATAGCCAATATATCGCTTTCGGGCATAGGCCTTTACACTCCCAGGGCTGTCGGCATCGGAAAGAGGGTAAAGCTGAAGATCTCTTTCATAGATAATAAAGGGACGGTATTAGACGATGTTGTGGAGGGCAATGTTGACTGGCAGTTCAGGTTCAGGAATATTTATCTTGTAGGCGTTATTTTTAACGAGGAGTTAAATGTTATAAATCAGCCTAAGCTTGTTAAGCACCTTGCATGGCTCATCGACACCTTCAAATGGCCAAGTCCCTTCACAGACAAGCGAATAGCTACTCTATAGATCAGTGAGACCGCAAAGCTTTTTCAATTGACGGATTATTATTCACTACTAACTGCTTTCTTCTCCGTCCTACCTGATGTATGCGTCTGTTACATAACGGCGCATCATGCGGTGGCAGTTGAAGTAATAGGCGTTTTTGCCTATTGCATTCTGCATCATTCGAACCCAGGTATGCCTGTCATTGTAATACGTGGGAATTATGATGGTTTCGAGTTTATTATAAAGGTCATCCGCGTCTCTTGTATCCATATTATCAGTCAGCGTTGTCTCTGTCGCGCTGGGTCCAATTGACCAGCCGGTGAATCCTTCAATATGACCCTCTATCCACCATCCATCGAGAACGCTGAAGTTTATAACACCGTTATGGGCTGCCTTCATGCCGCTCGTGCCGGAAGCCTCCCTGGGCCTTAGTGGAGTATTAAGCCATATATCAACCCCGGATACCATCCTGAGTGCAATTTCCATATCATAATTTTTCAAATATACCATACTAATTTTATCCTTTAGCCTATCCTTAATCGAAAAAATTTTTTCAATAAGTTTTTTGCCCATTTCGTCTTTCGGATGGGCTTTGCCTGCGTATATAATCTGCAGCTTTCCTGAGCCGATGACTTCGAGCCTGTCGATATCACTGAATATAAGGTCCGCCCTTTTATACGCAGTTGCCCTGCGGGCAAAACCGATGGTGAGGACATCCGGGTTCATCTCTACGCCGGTAGTGCTAAGAACATAATCAAAGAGGTTCTTTTTAGCAGCCAAATGGGTGTCCCATATTTCTTCTTCGGGAACACGCCCGATTCGCACGAACAATTCCGGTTCGTTGGCCCATCCGGGAAGGTATTTGTCATACAATGCCTTGAAACCGTCGCACGTCCAGGTAAAGGTATGCACTCCGTTGGTAATAGCGCTGATTTCGTATCCCGGGAACATATTTCTTGAAACTTCACCATGTTTTTTTGCGACTCCGTTGATAAATTCGCTCAGGTTAAGTCCGAGCCTTGTCATATTAAGGTTCTCTTCTCCCCCGAGTTCCTTAAGGACATTCAACGGAATGGGTTCGCCGAGAATTTTTGTTACAAGGTCATAAGGGAACCTGTCATGGCCCGCATCGACCGGCGTATGAGTCGTGAATACGCACAGGTCCTTAACTTTACGGACATCCCATACCAGTTTTTCGTCCCAGACATCTTCAATGGGACGTTTGAACCTGTTCAGAAGTTCGATCGTAAGCAGACTGGAATGCCCTTCATTCATATGATATTTTTTTATCTCAAACCCGAGCTGATGAAGGATTCTAACCCCGCCGATACCCAGAATAATCTCCTGTTTCAGTCTGTATGCAAGGTCGCCGCCATAGAGATAATGCGTAATCTCCCTGTCCTCCTGGTTGTTCCACTCAACATCCGTATCCAGAAAAAATATCGGCACACATCCGCGGGTCAGACTTTCAACATTATATTGCCAGGCCTGCACAAGAACATCCCTTCCTTCAATCTGTACAGTTATCCTGGCCGGCAGGAGGACCATATATTCATTCGGGTCCCATGATACAGGACGCTGCGTCTGCCTCCCGTGTTCGTCCAGCTCCTGGATGAAATACCCCTTCTTCGTAAGTAATGTAACAGCGACCATCGGCAGTTTAAGGTCAGCACCAGCCCTTATGGTGTCTCCCGCGAGAACTCCAAGTCCACCGCTGTAGGTAGGGATGTCGTTTTGAATACCTATCTCCATTGAAAAATAGGCAATCTTAGGTTCTTTTGTCAGCTCTTTAAGCAAAGTAATATTCATAAGTCAGTATTTTAACCGTTCAGATTTAGAATGCACAATAGACAACAGCGTAAAAATCAGACGGGGCAGATCAGCCTGCCAAGTTTTTCTGTAAGCATCATATTCTCAGAATAGTCTACAGGGCAGTCGATAACACAGGGAACTTTCTGTGCAAGGGCTTCCTCTAATACCGGGCGAAGACCGTCATCGGAAGCAACCCTGTAGCCTTTTGCCCCGAACGCTGCGGCAATAGCCGCAAAATCAGGATTTCTGAACTTGATGAAGAAATCATTTCCGAATCTCATTTTTTCTTTCCACTCTATAAGGCCATAGCCGCCATCGTTGAATACAAGGCATACAATATTGAGTCCGAGCCTGACGGCAGTATTGAGTTCGCACATAGACATAAGAAACCCTCCGTCACCGACTGCCGCAACGATATTCTTCTCCGGATGCAATAATTTTGCCGATATTGCGGCGGGCAGGGCGAAGCCCATCGATGCAAATCCGTTCGAAATTATGACTGTATTTTCTTCATATGCCGGATAGAACCTTGCTATCCATATCTTGTGCGCACCGACGTCGCTTATCAGGATATCATCTCTCCGAAGAGTCTTTCTGATGTCGTTAATTATTCTCAGCGGTTTTACAGGAAAACCATCGACCGGAAAATGCAGGGCATTATCTGAGTAAAGCCTGAGTTTATTATTATACGAGGTGTCTTTTACCGAACTCATCTTTTCCGTAAGAACGGACAGCGTTGCTGTTATGTCCCCGATAATTTCGAGCGGAGCATATGAGGCGTCGGTATCAGAAGGCGTAAGGCTAATATGGATTACTTTCTTGTTTCCCTCCGGATTCCAGTAGGACGGGCTGAATTCAACAGGATCATATCCTACTGCAATTACGAGGTCGGCATTATTGAACCCGCAGGATATGTAATCTTTTGACTGGAGACCCACAGTGGAAATAAAACATTCATGATCTGCGGGCAAGGCTCCTGACCCCATGAATGTCGTGGTCACCCCTATTTGTGATCTGGATGCAAAATCCCTCAGTTGCCTGGAGGCCTTTCCCCTCAATACCCCGTGTCCTGCAAGAATCAGCGGCATCCGGGCATCCCCGATCAGGGAGACCGCTTCAGAAAGCGCTTCATCAGTAGGTTTAGGCAGCCTTACCGGCTCATGCGGAAGCGGCAGCCCCTCTGTTTCATATGCAGCGATGTCTTCAGGCAGTTCTATATGAGCGGGCCCTGGCTTTTCAAGGGATGCTGTCTTGAATGCCTTCCGTATAATCTCGGGTATTGTCGAAGGGACCTCTATACGTGCATTCCACTTGGTCACGGGTTTAAAAACACTCAATATATCTATATACTGGTGAGATTCCTTGTGCAGCTTCGAAAGTCCCACCTGGCCTGTAATCGCTACCATCGGGGAGAAATCCAGAAGTCCGTCAGCGACTCCTGTGATGAGGTTCGTGGCGCCAGGTCCCAGCGTTGAAAGGCATACTCCCGGTTTGCCGGAAAGTCTTCCGTAGGCATTTGCCATGAAAGCCGCTCCACGTTCATCATGGGTGAGAATAAAATTTATATCTGAATCGCACAGTGAATGGAGCAGTTCAATATTTTCTTCACCGGGAAGACCGAAGATATGACTGACGCCTTCAGCCTCGAGACATTTTACAAATAATTCACTCGCCTTCATAATAGTTCATCGAAATCTACGATGTGCCGGAATTCATTCGATATCACCGGCTCATTCCTGGAATTTGAGCGGGCTTTGTACAGGATATGCCTGATGCCATATTCTCTTGCTGTTTTCAGAATCGCTTCGGTGTCGTCAATAAACAGGGATTTTTCCCTGTCAAATCCAAGACGCCTTTCCGCTGTTGACCAGAAGCGGAGGTCTTCCTTCGGATAGCCTGCATCAAAGGACGAAAGAACAGAATCGAAATGCCTGCCGATAAGTGTCTTTTTGAACTTCAGGTCTATTGATTTATAGTGGGCGTTCGTTACAAGAAAGACCTGTTTCCCTTTTTTTTTCAGCATCAGCAGGAAGTCCTCTACATGGGGATGCACATCTATAAGATGCCTGATCTGTTCCTTGAGCGCCGGGATGTCGATATCAAGTTCCGCTGACCAGAAATCGAGGTCTGTCCAGTTGAGGCTGCCTTCATGAAATCTGTATTTTTTCATAAGCTTATTTTTCGCCATATTGAACGTGATGTTGTTTTTCCCTGCATACGTTTCAGGCACCAGATGCTCCCAGAAATAGTCATCGAAGTATTTATCAAGAAGGGTGCCATCCATGTCGAGAAGGACAAAGCGGATATCATTAATGGGTATTTTGGGAGTAACCATTTCTAAACTATCCGCACTTGTTTAAAACTGATTTGAACGACCATTAAAAACGCATTCCAGTCTTTTCCAAACATATGTGCACGCCCGATTCCGTTCAAATTTATCTATCGGTTTAAAAAGGCAGGTTTTTGGGTAATTTGAACCCTTTTTTACCTTTGAACATCTTGAGCATTCTCTTTATCTCTATGTACTGCTTGACGACCCTGTTAACATCAGCAACGGTTGTGCCGCTTCCGAGGGCGATTCTGCGCCTTCTGCTTCCCTTGATTATATTGTGATCGCGTTTCTCCTTTCTGGTCATAGAGTTAATTATCGCTTCGACCTTGACCAGTTCCCTTTCATCGACATTAATGTCTTTCATTTTACTGAAGCCGGGTATCATGTTAAGCAGATTCTCCAGAGGCCCCATACTCCGCATCTTCCTGAGCTGTTCCCTCAGGTCGTCAAAAGTAAAGGAATCATCCATGATCGTCTTCTGAAGCTTCTCAGCCTCTTTCTTGTCAAAGGTCTGCTGTGCCTGCTCGATTAGGCTGAGGACATCGCCCATGCCGAGGATCCTTGATGCAATCCTGTCAGGATAGAACGGCTCGATCATCTCGATCTTCTCGCCCGTGCCGATAAACTTGATAGGCTTTCCTGTCACAGATATAACCGAGAGCGCGGCTCCTCCCCTCGCATCCCCATCCATCTTGGTGAGTATTATCCCGTCGATGCCTATCTGCTCCTGAAAGCTACTTGCAATATTTACGGCATCCTGTCCTGTCATGGCGTCTGCGACAAAAATCACCTCCTGCGGTGACACACTCTCACGGATGCGCCGGAGTTCACTCATTAACGAATCGTCTATGTGAAGCCGTCCTGCCGTATCTATTATCACGATATCCCTAGCATCCAACCGCGCCTTTTTTATGGAATCCGAACATAGAAGCACGGGATCGCCGGTCTCCTTCGATGAATGCACAGGAACGTCGATCTGCAAACCGAGCGCTACCAGCTGGTCGATTGCAGCCGGTCGCTGGAGGTCAGCTGCGACGAGCATGGGCCTCCTGCCCTCTTTCTTGAAAAGGCGCGCAAGTTTGGCGGAAGTGGTGGTTTTTCCGGACCCGTGAAGTCCGATCATCATGATGATCGTAGGGGGATTCGGCGACAGAAGTATCCTGCTGTTTGTGGAGCCAAGCAGAGAGCATAGCTCTTCGTTTACTATCTTTATAACCTGTTGTCCGGGAGTGAGGCTTTCGAGCACCTCTTTTCCGACGGCTTTTTCACGGATTTTCTGGACGAAATCCTTTACTACCTTGAAGTTGACATCAGCCTCAAGAAGGGCAAGGCGGATCTCCTTCAAAGCAAGCTCCACATCCTCTTCCTTCAAAAGGCCTTTGCCCTTTAATTTTTTGAAAATCGACTCTAATTTCTCGGTAAGGGATTCAAACATAACAGGACGTACCTATATCCCTGAAGCGGTAATGCTGAGTGCCGTCCCGGGCATGAAACTACGCGGCGAGGAAATCATCTAATTTTGCCTTTAGCTGTTGTTTAGGCACAACTCCGACGATCTGGTCGAGTTTTTCCCCATTTTTAAAAAACATGATAGTAGGTATGCCCATTATTTTGTATCTGCTGGCAACCTCCGAATTCTCATCAGTATTAAGCTTCATAACCTTTATCCTGCTGCCATACTCTTTAGCGAGCTCTTCGACTGTTGGTGAGATCATCCTGCAGGGTCCGCACCATGCCGCCCAGAAATCGATCATTACCAGTTCCCGTGCCTTAAGAACCTCATCTTCCCAATTTGCTGTTGTCGCTTCAAGAATGCCTTCTGCCATATATTCCTCCTCTGATCCCCGGGAATACGGGGAACTCGATTTGATTAATTATATTTCCGTGTATGATCTTTGTCAACGTATCCCCCGGGAACCATTGATTTACGGCGATTGACACTCTTCGGTTCTTTCTGCTATTTTTAACCATGAAAAAGATCTTTCTTTTTACGATGCTCGCCATGTTTCTGCTTTGCAGCGATTCATACTGTATTGAAATAAAAGGCCTTCAGCCTGTCGATCCTTATGGTGTTTTTTCAACTTTCAGCGCAGAGAGCCTTCCAAAAGGAAAGATTGCAGTTTCAGGCGGCGCCGAGGTATCTGTTGAGCCAAATTTTTATATGTTCATGTTTAAGACGGCTTATGGCATAAACGACAACCTTGAACTGAGTCTGACCCTGCCGTATATGCTCAATGTTGATACGGTAGATGGTTTACAGGATGCCTCTGTCGGTCTGAAACACAGGTTTTTTGATGAAGGAAAATACGGGCCCTCAATTGCTTATATACTCAATGCTTCAGCGCCCTCGGGAAAAGATGAATTATCGACTGACGGACGTTTGGGAATCGGACTTGTAGTCAGCAAAAGAGTGGGGCCGGTGAACGGCCATCTGAATCTCTTCTACGAGCAGCCGGGGAAAAAGAGTCTCGAAAAAGAGCTCTCCCTTCTGGCAGGTCTTGATTTTGCTGCTTCGCGCAACTTCAAATTTCTTGCTGAACTATATTGCAGAAAGAGTCATTTTACCAAGGATATAGATACAATAGAAGGAAGATTCGGATACAGGTTCCAGACAACCGAATCTATTTATACCACCTTTGGGGCAGGTTTTGATTTTAAGAACAGGACACCCGAAACCAGGATGATATTCTCAGTGACTTTTCTTTCGCCCGGGGAAAAGAAGCATATTAAAAAGATCTACGAAGAGGAATAGAAGAAAATGTTTGATATAGGCATGCCCGAGCTGATTGTAATCTTTATAGTTGCTCTTCTTGTCTTCGGACCGAAAAGGCTTCCGGAATTAGGCCGGACTCTCGGAAAAGGCCTCGGTGAGCTGAAGAAGGCTTTGCAGGATGTGAAAGACACTGTCGGGGACGAATTTCAGGAGACGGCATCCGAGATAAAAGATGCGGTAAAAGATGTCAAGAATCAGATACAGACCGAGGCCAGGGAGGCTGGCAAGACTATCAGCAGTTCTGTCAATGATGTTAAGAAACAGTTCGAGTCCGAGTCTGAGGAAATAAATAAAACGCTGCAGGGAGCTGTCAAGGATGCTGAGAGTGAAGTTAAGGAAGATTCAAATGAAGCCGGCAAATCATAACAGCGGGCATCATGTCCTGAGCAATCATCTTTTCTGAAATTCATAAATTATGCAGCAGAAGTAATGCCGCACCTGGAGGTTTAACTTGGCTGATACGAAGGTGATGGGCTTTATGGACCATCTCGGTGATCTGAGGAAAAAGATCACCGTATCATTGATAGCAGTCTGTGTGATGTTTATAGTTTCTTTCAGCTATTCCGAACAGATCCTTAAATTCCTGATGTTCCCTCTCAGGTACAAGCTGGATTTTTCGGTCAGGCAGATGTATATGTACTTCGTTTATGAAGATAAGCTGCCGAATACAAAGCTGGTATTTCTTTCTCCGACAGAAGGCTTCTGGATGAATATGAAGATTGCCCTGGTGGCTGCTCTGATACTTTCACTCCCGGTGATTTTCCAGCAGTTGTGGAGTTTTGTATCTCCCGGGCTGCATTCCAAGGAAAAAAAATATGTCGTCCCGTTTGTTTTCATTGCAACGCTTCTCTTTCTTATCGGAGCGGCTTTTTGTTTCTATATTGTTCTTCCGTTTGCAATGGGTTTCCTGCTCACTTACAAAGTAGGTGAGTTCATGATGCCGATGCTCTCCGTCGGCCAATATGTAGATTTTTGTCTCAAGTTTGTTCTTGCATTCGGCGTTGTGTTTGAACTGCCCATTATCATCGTGTTTTTAACACGGATGGGTCTTGTTACTCCACAGACACTGGCATATTACAGACGGTATTCTATTCTGGGTGCATTCATAATTGCCGCAATTCTTACTCCTACCCCTGATGTTTTCAACCAGACCCTTATGGCAGTGCCCATGATAATACTTTACGAGGTGGGCATTATTGCATCCAGGCTTTTCGTAAGAAAAGAGACTCAATAAATGCCTACAATCAGGGGCAAAAGCCTCAAGGCAATTTCATATGACATTGCGGAGGGTTATGTGGTAGTTAACCCCCTTTTTCTGAAACCGCTTGACGGAGATTCGCTTAAGGGTCTATATCAGGAAATGATGAGGGCTCAGGTGGAGATAAGGGGTGATAAATTTCCTCAGGGAGACAATAAGGCCATAAGGTGGAGAAACACAAGGCTTCAGAGACTAAATTCCGCTGTAATGATACTGAAAAATTTTGCGAGGGAACGCAGACTTATACTTATCTGATATTTGACGGCCTTTGCGATACTATGGTAATTTTTTAGCATGGAATTAACTGAAGAGACAAAAGAAGCAAAGGATATTCTACAGAACATCATCAAGTCGAAAAAAACGATCAGGATGTACCCCCAGAATAATCCCGTGTATGTGAAGACCCTTGAGGATTCCTATTCAAAATTCAGAAGTTTTTTTGACTACAAGGACAATTTATCTCTGAAGATAAAGCAGAGCAGCATTTATTATGACGCCGAACAGATATATTATAACCCGGATAAAGAGGACAATCTTGCACTCTTCTTCTTCAAGGACGGGTTAAGAGAGATTACATTCAAGAGCGGACTGCTCCCGGATGAACTTGAGGAGTTTCTGAAGATCATATCCCTTGATTTCGACAGGGACGCCATTGATGACGATATAGTTACACTCCTGTGGGAGAAGGATTTCCAGAATATCCATTACATAGTGGACGAGGCATTTCTAATAGACGCGGACGAGGAGGATTATCAGGCGAAAGCCGAGGAGAAGGCAAAGGAAAAAGTTACAGATGTGGATGATCTGATGAAAGCATATACCGATGGCTTCATGGGATCGGATGTCAAGACCGTCTCTGTTGTTCCCCTGACGGATAATGACCTTCATACCCTTGTCAAGGAACTCGAAAAGGACTCTGTTGACAAGACCGAAAAGCTTTTCTCAATTATCTTTGAGATGATCTACCAGAACGAGGGCAGGAGTGACCTCGATGAGGCACTTTTATTTCTTAAAGATACCCTGCGATATGCGATGAAGCACGGCGAGATTCGGGTTATCCTTGATGTCATGAAAAAGTCGAGAGGAGTGATCGATGATCCGTCAAGGACCGATGAGGAAAAAAAGCTTATGAAGGCACTCCCTTATTTTTTGGGGGATGAAGAGATTGTCGGTTACCTTGCCGATCTTCTCGACAGCGGCATAGAGATAGACGCGAAGGTGTTCGAAGAATTTACTAACTGTCTCGAAAAGAATTCGATACCGCCTCTTGTAAAATACCTTGGGGAACTTGCAACAATTCGTGCAAGGAAGTATGTGATAGAAGCACTTACTGTCATAGGAAGAAAGGATGTGCCAACTCTCGCGAAAGGGCTTGATGACCAGCGATGGTATGTCGTCAGGAATATCATTTATATACTCAGAAAGATAGCCGACAAACGTGGGGTCGAATACCTGTTAAGGATTGCAAGGCATTCGGATATAAGAGTGCGTAAGGAAGTCATCAAGACACTGGGGGAACTGGGAGGACGCGAGGTGGTTCAGACACTGAGGGAATGTCTTGATGATGCTGATATGCAGGTCAGGGTAACCGCTGCAAAGGCCTTTGCAAGTATCGGCTCAGAGGCTGCAAAAAAGATTATGCTGGAAAAAATATCCGGCAAGGACTTTAAGGATAAGAATTTTGAAGAGAAGAGAGAATTTTTCGAAGTGATTTCTCGATGGAAGGATTCGGAGGTTTTCGATTTTCTAATGAAGATTTTAAAGGCGAGGTCTTTTTTCAGCAGGGCGAAGCTTTATGAGAGCAAGGCATGTGCTGCCTTTTCGCTCGGGCTTATGGGCAATAAAGACGCGCTGCCTGCTCTTGATAAATTCAGGGAATCAGGCAATAAGCTTATGAGGGATTTTGCATGCGCTGCGATTAAAAAGATTGAGTATGGACAATAGGGAAGAAAAGGGTCTTCACAAAAGCGCGCAGGATATCGTAAATCACTTGTCGGTGATCCTGAGGACGGCACAGATACACGATCCCGGGAATATTGCTGTAACATCGGCTATTGACAAATTTCTGCCCCTAATCAATCACTTTGTCGATGCCCAGCAGGGCATAGCCCTTGATCTTGTCGGCGAGTTTTTCTATATCGACGAAACGAGGATTCGTTATTCCCTCGAATATCTGCTTAGTTTTGACTTCCTTATCAGAGAATTCAAGAAGAGGGAGATAGGGAAGGTCGTTTTTAAGGACAGGGTTGGACCAGCCGACGTAAGGATATTCATCAAGGCTTTTATAGCGTCCGGGTTTTCAGACACGCCCTTCGAAGTGATGTCCGATAAGATAACCGATTCCGAAAATATAGATGTAGACCGTTTAAAGAAGGTAGCTGAGGGAGGAGAGACAGACGCCAGAAAGGTAGTAAAGAAGTCTTATTTTAACGCCGTCTCATATACAAGAGGGGTGATGACGAAGATCAAGTCCGGCGAGAAGGTCAATATCAAGAAGGCAAAGAGGATTGTTGAATCTATGGTTGACCATCTGCTGGAGGAAGAGAAGCTTCTTGTAGGAATGACCGCCATGAAGGATTATGATGAATACACATATCATCACTCGGTAAATGTGAGTATCCTTTCAATAGCCCTCGGTCAAAGGATGGGTTTGAGCAAGAAGATGCTGACAGAACTGGGTCTTGTAGCACTTTTCCATGACATTGGAAAGATAGAAGTGCCGGCGGAAATACTTAACAAGGCTGCAAATTTCAACGATGATGAATGGAAACTCATAAAGAAGCATCCTGTTTGGGGGGTTAAGGCTATTTTGAGGCTCAGGGGCCTTGACCATACGTCTATAAGAGCTGCAATTGTGGCATTCGAACATCATCTGAATTACGATCTTTCCGGATATCCAATAGTCAGAAAGTATCGGGAACTTGACTTCTATTCAAGGATAGTTAGCCTTGCCGACCAGTATGATGCGATGACTTCTTCGAGGGTTTATTCGAGGATACCGCTTGCGCCCGACAAGGCACTCAGTATAATGATGGAGAGGGCCGAGACACAGCTTGACCCGCTGTTATTCAAGTTTTTCATTAATATGGTCGGGGTTTTTCCAATTGGAACCCTTGTGATGCTGGATTCGAAAGAGCTTGGCCTTGTATATGAAAGCGACGTGTTATTTGCTGACAGGCCGCGGGTTCTCATCATAATTGACAAGAGCGGACAGAGGGTAAACGGTCCTGTAGTCAACCTGGCTGAAAAGGATGAAGCCGGTAAATATTTAAGGTCGGTAGTAAAAACGCTCGACCCCAATAAATATAAGATAAACCTCGCTGAATACCTCCTGTAAGTTGAAGAGTTGCAATAATCGGCAACCCGTACTTGCGATTTTCATGCCGGTTGATATTTAATATTTATGTGTTGCAATGCAGGGGAGGACGATTGATCTGTGATTGTTGGTAAACCGCTTCTCACTACACGGGAAATACAGTCTAAAGTTAAAGAATTGGCTGACAGGATATCCGTTGACTATGCCGGAAAAGAGCTGCTCGCGGTCGGGATTCTGAAGGGTGCATGCATGTTCTTTACGGATATTGTGCGATCCATAGAGGTCCCCCTAACCATTGATTTTATTATCGCTTCAAGTTATATAAAGACGGAAACATCCGGCGAGGTAAGAGTCCATTATGACATAAAGGAAGAAATGTCCGATAAGCATGTTCTTCTTATTGAGGATATTGTCGATACCGGCATCACACTCAGTCAGCTCAGAGAGAGGGTGCTTGCCAGAGCGCCCAAAAGTCTAAAAATCTGTACTTTTCTGGACAAAAAGGAGAGGAGGGTTGTTGAAGTCCCTCTTGATTATATAGGCTTTGAGATACCTAACATGTTTGTGGTGGGCTATGGTCTGGACTGCGACAATAAATTCAGGAACCTGCCTTACATATCGGTTTTCAGGAAAAAAACATAGGGGTTGCGATGTTTGAATTGATGGTCGAAACGCATTTTTCATCAGCTCATCAGCTGAGAGGTTATAAAGGAGCATGTGAAAACCTCCATGGTCATAACTGGAAAGTGCAGGTCTTTGTTCTGGCTGGACGTCTGAATGATATCGACCTTGCAATGGACTTTCACGATATTAAGAAGGTCACCGAAGAGGTTCTGGCACCCCTTGATCACGGATATCTGAACGACATTTTTCCTTTTACGGAGAAGAATCCGTCTTCAGAGAATATTGCGAAATGGATATACGATTCCCTCAAGAAGAAACTGGACACTGATGATATCAATCTTTCTGCAGTGACGGTTTGGGAATCGGATACCGCCTCCGCAACTTATTTCGAGGAATAGAATATGCTTAATAATTGCCCTGTGCGGGCATGTCCGTTGCGTTCCGTGAAGATATGAAGATAAGAATCGCCATAGGCTGCCATAGTTATGTGCTTGGCGAGGGCCTGAAAAAGCTCCTCGCGGAAGATCAGGAGATTGAGATTATCGGCATATTCGATGAAGCGGCAGATATAAACGAGATATCGAAGCTTAACCCCGACATCATACTCGCCGATTTCAGAATATTCCGTGCATTTCCCGAGGGAAACGCTGCCGGCAGCACCACAAGGATGCTTCTGATAAGTGACAGTGCCTGGATCAGTGAAGCCGAAAAAAGGATTCCCGAGTTACTGTTGCGCGGAGTATACGGCATCCTGCCGGCTGACGCCGATTCAGACGTCTTAAGAAAGGCTGTCAGGGTTATTTATTCCGGAGAGCTCTGGCTTGACCGGAAATTGTTAAGAAATATCCTTTGCGTTATGAGTGACGGAAAGAAGAAGATAGACCTTACAAGGAAAGAGCGGGAGGTGGTAACCCTTATCTGCAGCGGATACAGAAACAAGGAAATAGCGCAGAAACTTGATATCACAGAGCAGACCGTCAAATCTCATTGCAACAGGATATACAAAAAGGTCGGCGTGACCGACAGACTTCAGCTTGCCCTCTATACTCACAAACTTTGGCCAGGCAATATATAGCGTATTAAAACTAAAGTATTAATTTCTGCTAAAACCTTAAATGTCATTAATCAGCCTTTCGGGTTATTGCATATTAAGAATAATTGTTGTATTAATGTAACTGGAGTTCGAAAATCCGGCTATTTGGCGGGTTTGGGAGGCGTTGTGATCTTGAGGCTGACTTGTCCTACCTGCAGGAAAGATTCATACAGTGTTTCCGCAGAAGCCTTTAAACCCTGCCCCTATTGCGGCATTCAATTCAGCGGCAGGTACGGTTATGAAAGAAGGGTGGATAACCGGTTAGACAGCGAAATACCGCTGTTTTTTTCCTATAAAGGGCGGCAATTTAAAGGTAGCACGCTGAATTTATCCGGAAATGGGATGAGTGTAAAAATCTTCGGTCAGCCCTCAATTACGGTCGGAGATACGGTCGAATTCAGTATTGGTGATTCGCCAGTCCGGGCTCAAATTTTATGGGCTTATGATAATCCGGTAGCCGCCACTTGGGTGACCGGGCTGAAGATCCTGGAGGGAGACATCAGTTCATCTCGGTTATGAGCAGCCTGTTTGATAATTAACCACCCGGTTTCCGTCTGCAGAACCATAATAGTTGTTTCAAAAGCAGGCTCTTTTCTGTTAGAATTAAACCCCGAGCATGGAACCTTTAACAAAAGGATCCGGCCTGGACACATTATCTCACGGATTATGCTTCTTATACCCTGATTCTTAATAAATGGAGGACCGCTTATGGACTACTTTTTGAACGAAGATCAGATCATGATAAAGGAACTTGCAAGACAGATAGCAGTGGATAAAGTTGTTCCGGTCAGGGAGGAACTGGACGAAAAAGAAGAGTTTCCATGGGGAATAATGGAAGTTCTTGCGCAGTCGGACCTCTTCGGACTTTTTATTCCGGAGGAATACGGCGGGCTTGGGAAGGGCGGCTTTGAACTATGCCTTGCGGTTGAGGAGCTGTCGAGGGCATGCCTTGGAGTCGCCACGACTTACGCGGCGAACGCTCTCGGGACTTACCCGATGCTTTTTTTCAGCTCTGACGACCAGAAGAAAAAATACCTCCCGGATATAGCTTCGGGAAAAAGACTTGTGGCTTTTGGACTCACTGAGGCAAATGCTGGCAGTGATGCAGCGGGTATTCAGACAACAGCCAGGCTTGAAGGCAATGAATACATTCTTAACGGTACAAAACAGTGGATTACGAACGGCGGAGAAGCGGATATTTATACGATAATTGCCATTACGGACAGGACAAAGGGTCCGAGGGGGGCGTCGGCCTTTATTGTAGAAAAAGGTCTCCCGGGTTTCAGTTTTGGCAAAAAAGAGAAGAAAATGGGGATACGGGCATCTTCGACAAGAGAGCTCATCTTTGATAATTGCAGGATCCCGAGGGAAAATCTGATTGGAAAAGAGGGTTTCGGTTTTATAATAACCATGAAAACACTTGATCACGCAAGGGCCGGAGTTGGTGCCCAGGGTGTTGGTGTTGCCCAGGGTGCATTCGATGAGGCAGTAAAATTTGCGCGGCAGCGAGTGCAGTTCGGGCATCCGATAATAAGTTTTCAGGCGGTACAGCATATGCTGGCAGACATGGCAACGGAGATAGAGGCTGCCAGGGCTCTTGTGTACGCTGCGGCCAGGTTTATGGACAGCGGAGGGAGAGATGTTTCCAAAGAATCGGCAATGGCAAAAGTCTTTGCTACAGATATGGCAATGCGTGTAACTACAAACGCGGTTCAGGTGATGGGCGGTTCGGGTTATATGAGGGAATATCCTGTTGAAAAGATGATGCGCGATGCGAAGATACTGCAGATATATGAAGGTACCAACCAGATACAAAGGAACGTAATAGGTCAGGCACTGATAAAAGAGGCAGCAAAAAAATAGAAAACGGCCTCATTTCTACGAGGCCGTTTCATCAATCCCAATCCTATAGTTATTTAGCAGGGAAATAAAATATCTACTTTGTTTTTATGCCAAGTACTTCCGGATAAATAATCACATTCTTCTCCTTCATAGCCTTCTCGATAAAACTCATTACATCGGACTTAACGCGTTCCTGCATAAGCATCTGGGATATCCTTTCCCTGACTGATTCAAAGGATTGCATGGAAGATTCCTTTTTCTCAGCGACTTTCAGTATGTGATAACCGAATTGGGTTTCAACAACACCGCTTACATCTCCTGGGTTCAATGAGAAGGCAATGTCTTCGAAAGGTTTCACGGTTTTACCCTTTGAAATAAAACCCAAATCCCCCCCTTTTGTCTTGGAGCCGGCGTCGTCCGACAGATCGGAAGCAAGTTTTCCAAAGTCTTCTCCTGCCTTGATTTTTTTGAGTGTCGCCTCAGCCTTCTCCCTCAGCTTCTTCTTTTCAGCCTCTGTAGCATTTGCATCAAACCTGAAAAGAATATGAGACACTCTTACCATTTCAGGCGTTTTGAATTCTTCCTGTCTGGAATTATAATAAGATATAATATCTTCCTCCGACACAGTAACATTCTGGACAAACTGCTTCTTGATGTACTCATTTGCAAGGAAATTGTCATGGAAAATAGCCATCTGTTCAATTACTTCAGGCTTTTTATCAAAACCTTTCTCCCGAGCAATCTGGGCGATTACCATGCTCTGAACATACTGGCCAACTAAAGTTTCTTTCAACTGGGGTGAACTTTTCAATGCCTTCTGCTGCTCCGGATCGGCGTAGCTCACTATCCTGTCGATATCCGAAATCGTTATATTTCTGTCGCCTATTTTGGCAACTATCGGATCTTCCTGCGCTGCACTGTTCCCATGAAAATTCAGCAGCAGTAAAAGCAGGCCTGCCACTACAATTAAATACTTTAACATATTTGCTCCTCCGTTTAAATTATTTTGAGACACAATTTTAATTTAAACAGATATTTTTGTTAAAAGTCAATTTTTGTAGATTTGCTTTATAACCACAGAGTACACAGAGAAGAGGAGGAACAGGGATGGGGTGCTTATTTAGTGTCTGTGTATAAACTAAGAATGTAGTTGTTCGTCATTCCCCGACTCGATCGGGGAATCCATTCTTTTCAATGCGTTATGGATCCCCTGGTCATCCGTCTTAAGTATCGACGGACGGAGGATGACAAAATAGGACTCTATAAAGAGACTCTATTTAGAAAGTCAAAAAGCTAACAATCCTGCAGACTCCCATACGATAATTTTAAAAAAATAGCATAAAATATCTGTGCGCTCTGTGGTTTATATTAATTAATGGTGGATTTTACCTTGTCAAATATTGCCTGTGTCTCTCTTCAGTTCTGATATAATCTTATGATCATTATTACAGACAGGCCTGAATGAATATCATTTATTTGGACTATTGATGGACCTGAAATGGATTCAGTGGTTTCTTCTTTCGTTTAAGGGTCGGATTAACCGGGCCCCCTTCGTTTTTTTTAATATCCTTCTTTCATTCATTTATATGTTACTGCTCGGTGCTATCGGAACCGAAGAACCCGGCGCAGAGGAGAAGGCGGCTATTGTCATGGTAGCGTTTCTTTTATGGCCGAGTCTGGCTGTTCAGGCAAAGCGCTGGCACGATATCGATAAATCCGCATGGTTCATCCTTTTTAATCTTATACCACTGGGAGCTGTTGTGACTTTTGTTATTAATGCACTGCTGATCGGAACAAAGGGTCCAAACAGGTTCGGGAACGACCCGCTTGACGGAAAACCACGCGTATTTGAAGGCCGCAGCCTTGACCCTGGGGAATTGAAAGCACTTTTGGGTATAGGCATCGTAATTATGCTCTGTATTTTAAGTTATGCAATATACATATATTTTTTGTCATAATTTGAAAAACAGCATATAATTAAAATTTCCGATACGGGGTAAAGGGAATTCCAATTTTATGAATTCGAAGGAGGTTATTATGGTTACCTCAATAATCCTTATTAATGTTGAGCGATCAAAGATCAATGAAACAGCAGAAGAACTTGCTGCAACAGACGGAATATCAGAAGTTTATTCCGTCAGCGGAAACTATGATTTAATCGCCGTAGTAAGAGTTAAATCAAATGAGGAACTCTCGGACCTGGTTACGAGGAATTTACTCAAAATTGACTCTATTTTGAAAACCGAAACATTGCTTGCCTTTAAGGCCTATTCCCGCCACGATCTGGAGGCAATATTCTCAATAGGTTCTGAAGCAAGTTAATCACATGCAAATTATATTTTTCCTGAAGGGGGGCTTATGAACACTATCAGCAACTACTTTTTTAAGGGCCTTTTGTTTCTTGCTCCGATTGTTGTAACTGTTTACGTTCTTTACTTAATAGTTTCTACGGTTGACCAGATTTTCGATTTAAACATTCCGGGGCTGGGCTTTCTGATTACGATAGCTCTTGTTACCGCCATAGGGTTCCTTGTTTCGACCTTCCTGGCAAAAGGTGCAGCCAGAATCATAGACAACCTGTTCAGCCGCATGCCTATAGTTAAGATGATCTATACTGCCATAAAGGACCTTGTGAATGCCTTTGTGGGTGAAAAAAAACGTTTCGACAAACCAGTATTGGTAAATATCTTTCCGAACAGCACGTTAAGAATTGCCGGTTTTGTAACAAGGGAGAGCCTTGATAACATAGGCATGGCGGACAGCATGGCAGTCTATGTCCCGCAGTCCTATAACTTTGCCGGCAACCTGCTTGTCGTGCCCAGAGAGCAGGTCATACCGATTGATGTAGAAAGCGGCAAAGTTATGACCTTTATCGTATCCGGAGGGGTATCGGGTTTTTAGAAAATATTGTTTTCTTGCTCAAAAATGTGATAGTGTTATAACGATGTTTTCGTAATGGATATCATTATGAATGTTGAACAGATATCGATATTCCTTGAGAACAAGTCAGGCAGGCTTGCCGAGGTGACAAGTGTTCTGTCTGATGCTGACATAAATATAAGGGCGCTCTATCTTGCTGATACTGCCGATTTCGGCATATTGAGGCTTATTGTCAATGACACGGAAAAGGCCCGGCAGGTTTTGAGGGATAATGGTTTTACTGTTGAGAAGACAAAGGTTGTGGCAATTGAGGTTCCGGACAGACCGGGAGGACTCACCAGCATCCTCAATTCCATCAAAGATGAAGGCATAAATGTAGAATATATGTATGCTTTTGTTGAAAAGAGCGGAGAAAATGCGATCGTGATTTTTCGGTTTGATGAAATTGAAAAGTCTATTGATATATTAAGAAAAGCAGGCGTAAAGATAATGGAAGGAGAAGAACTCTCAGCGCTGTAAGCGGCACAAGAAACCAAGGCATATAAGGGGATAATGAATATCCCCTGAATAATTCCATGCATTAAGGAGGAGACTATGAAGAAGGCGACAAAGATATGTTTTCCGGTGTTTCTGGCAGTATTATCTGTTTTTCTTTTACTGGCGAATGTCCATGCAAAGGAACCCTACAAGATCGGGGCTCTTTTTGCGGTGACCGGCCCCGCCTCTTTTTTGGGGGAACCTGAAAAAAATACCGCCATCATGCTCCAGGAGCAGATTAACAAGGCCGGGGGTATCAACGGCCATCCCCTGGAAATTATCATTGAGGACACTAAGAGCGATGAAACCCAGGCTGTTCTCTCAGCAAAAAAACTCCTCGATAATGACAAGGTGCTTGCTATTATCGGTCCGTCCACTACCGGAGAGTCAATGGCTCTTGTACCTATCATGAATACCGCTGCCACACCCCTTCTTTCCTGTGCGGCAGGGGCACCCATAACTCTGCCGGTCAAAGAGCGGAAATGGATTTTCAAGACTCCGCAGTATGACCTCAGCGCAGCAGAGGCAATCTACGGCTATATGAAAAACCAGGGTATTACCAAGGTCGGAATTATTACAATATCAACAGGTTTTGGTGACGCCGGTAAAAAAGCGCTTCAGGATACTGCCCCTAAATATGGGATTACTATTGTTGCAGATGAAAAATACGGTCCAAAAGATTCCGACATGACGACTCAGCTCACAAAGATCAAGGCATCGGGCGCTCAGGCAGTAATTAACTGGTCAGTCGGGCCTGGCCAGGTCATCGTGACGAAGAATTGGAATGCACTCAAAATGGGAATACCCCTCTATCAAAGCCATGGCTGGGGAAGCAAGAAAAACATTGAGCTGGCCGGTAAGGCAGCTGAAGGAGTAATCGCACCGCTTGGGAGACTTGTCGTCTGGGAAAAACTGCCTGACAATCACCCTCAGAAGGCTTTATTGAAGAAGTATACACAGGATTATGAGGCCAGATTCAAGGGCGAGCCGGGCACATTCGGCGGACATGCTTATGATTCTATCATGATGCTGGTTGAAGCAATGAAGAAGGTGGGGCCTGATAAAACGAAGATCAGAGATTATATTGAGACAAAAATACAGAAATGGCCCGGTACAGGCGGTATTTTCAATATGTCACCCGATGACCATTGCGGCCTGGACAAGACAGCATTCGAAATGGTTGTTGTGAAAAACGGTGATTGGGAAATTTTGAAATAATTGTCATTTAAAAATTGAGGGGATGATACCATCCCCTCAATTCTCTTCAGGAAATATCACGATTTGCTTACAGTCTTCTTGCAATTTCTTTTCTCCGGTCTTACTGTCGGGGCTGTGTATGCCCTTGTCGGTATAGGGTTTAATATCGTTTATAATGCCACGTCAATCATAAATCTTGCCCAGGGCGAATTTGTTGTAATTGGCGGTCTCATGATGTGGTTTTTTTCCGAATCCCTTAACCTGCCGTTTTTTTTATCAGCCGGCCTGGCTATTGTTTCAGCAGGTTTTATTGGGTTCTTAATGGAACGACTTACTATCAAGCCTCTGAAAAATCCGGATCTCCTGTTGATGATTATGATTACCATCGCTGTTTCAATAGTGTTGCGGGGTGTCCTCATGTTTGGTTTCGGCAAGGAACCTTATGTTTACCCCTCGTTTACGGAAGGCGAGCCCATTAGTATCTACGGTGCAATTATTCAGCAACAGGCTCTATGGGTCATAGGAATTACGGGTTTCTGCATTATTTTATTGTTCTTCTTTTTCAAAAGAACGATAATCGGGAAGGCCATGCTTGCATGTTCGGTAAATACGACTGCTGCCAAACTGGTCGGAATTAATGTTTCGAAGATGGTCATGCTGTCTTTTATCCTGAGTGCTGTTGTCGGCGCAATTGGAGGCATGGCAATAACTCCCATTTCGCTTATGGAATATGATAAGGGTCCCATGCTTGCAGTAAAAGGTTTTTGTGCGGCAATTATGGGTGGACTCGGAAGCAATAGGGGCGCAGTGCTGGGCGGATTCATCATAGGTATCCTCGAATCCATGACCGCCGGATATCTGCATTCAGGAATGAAGGACGCAGTAGCTCTCGTAATTCTCCTTCTGATTCTCTTTTTCAGGCCGGCAGGAATATTTGTAAGCAAAACGATGATGCAGTTAAGAAAGTTTTGATGTGCGCTTTAGTCATACCCGAATCCAGTGATAAAAGGTGTCATTGTGAAAAAAAGTGATCTGCCGTTTTTTCTGATTTTTGTTTTTCTTATTTTGCTGCTGCCCGTCGTTTCGGGCAGCTCGTATACCTTGACTGTGGGCATATTTTGCGGTATAAATGCCATGGTTGCGATAGGATTATGCATACTCATGGGCTATGCAGGTCAGGTATCTCTGGGGCAGGCAGGGTTCTATGGGATTGGCGCCTATGTCTCATCCATCTTAAGCCTGCATTTCGGCATCCCGGTAGTAATAAGCATAATCTTAGCCATGATGGTTGCTGCAATTGCAGCAGTTATATTGGCAGTCCCGGCACTGCGGTTAAAGGGACATTACCTGGCGGTCGCCACCCTCGGTTTCGGGGAGATTATCTTCATAATTCTTAATGAATGGGGACCGGGCGGGCCATCGGGTTTTGGAGATATTCCTCATTTCAGCCTGCTGGGATATGTGATTAATTCAACAACAGGCTATTATTACCTGATATGGGGCTCTGTTGCCGCGGTTATGCTTTTTTCGATCAATCTGATTAATTCGAGGACTGGAAGGGCCCTGAGGGCCATCCATGACAGTGAACTGGCCTGCAACGCAATGGGACTCAATGTCGTTGCGCTCAAACTGAAGGTTTTTATCCTCAGCGCTGTATACGCTTCCCTTGCTGGCAGCCTTTATGCGCACTACATAACTTTTGTGAGTCCGAGCAGCTTTTCATTATTTTATTCAATTCTTCTGCTTATGATGGTAATTGTAGGTGGTATCACGAATTTGTGGGGCGCCATCATAGGGGCTGTTGTTATTACTGTCCTGCCTGAACTCCTGAGAAAATTTCAGGAGTTCGATGTATTGGTATATGGCTTGATTCTCACATTAACCCTCATGTTTTTCAGAAAGGGACTGGTTCCCATACTGATAGAAAAAATGAAGAAATTTAGCGGGGGCGCTGTTGCTAATCATTAAAAATATTTGGAAGAGTTTTGGCGGACTAATGGCCCTGCGGAATATCAGCCTTGAAGTTAAACAGGGTGAGATTAAAGCGCTCATAGGACCTAACGGCGCCGGCAAGACTACGCTGCTCAATATTATCAGCGGAATTTTTCAGCCTGATAAGGGAGAAGTTTTTTTCAGGGATGCCGGATTAGTCAGTTTGTCTTCCGCAAAGATCGCGCGAATGGGCATGTCGAGAACCTTCCAGCATGTGGAGTTGTTCGGAAATATGACTGTCATCGAAAATATAATGGTTGGCAGATATCTAAAGACAAAAGCCGGATTCTTCTCTTCAGGATTCAGACTTCCGTACGTTGTCCGGGAAGAGAAGGAAGTACTGCACAGAAGCGAAGAAATACTTGAATATATCAACCTTGCAGGCAGAAAGGACGAGACTGCCTCGAATCTTCCAATAGGTGAGCAGAGGATACTGGAAATCGGGAGGGCCCTGGCTACGGAACCCCAGCTTGTGCTTCTGGACGAACCGGCTGCAGGATTAAATATCAAGGAAACACGCGATCTCGGAGAAATAATAAGAAAAATAAGAAACGATCTGAAGATAACCATAGTTCTTGTCGAACACGATATGGATCTCGTGATGCGTATCAGCGACTCGATAACTGTTCTTAACTTTGGCGAGGTAATAGCCGACGGTAGTCCTCTCGAAGTACAGAAGAATCCGGAAGTAATTGTTGCCTATCTTGGCGAGGAAGAAGAGATTCAGGCAGGATATCATGCTGATACTTAAGAATGTTGACGTATATTACGGGAAGATACACGCCATTAAGAGGGTCTCCCTCCACGTGAACAAGGGCGAGATTGTTGCACTTATAGGCGGCAATGGAGCCGGCAAAACAACTCTGCTGCATACGATATCCGGTCTTATCAGACCGGGCAACGGAAGTCTCACATTTGAAGACTTTGATATATCAGGAAAGAGTCCGGATTTGATAGTCAAAAAGGGCATTTCGCATGTGCCCGAGGGACGCCTCGTTTTCAAGCCATTAAGTGTTGAAGACAATCTGCTGCTGGGCTCATTTAACTGGTATTCCCTGAAAAATCGTTCCAGAATTAAGGAAGATACAGGAAAAATTTACTCTATTTTCCCTGTGCTGGAGAAACGGAGAAAACAGCTTGCGGGAACTCTTTCAGGCGGGGAACAACAAATGCTCGCTATCGGCCGGGCGCTGATGGCAAGGCCAAAGATTCTTCTGCTTGATGAACCCAGCATGGGACTTGCTCCAATAGTCATCAGGGAGATTTTCAGATATGTTGTGGAACTCAGGGATACCTTTGGCCTTACAGTGCTTCTCGTTGAACAGAATGCGAGGAGCGCGCTGAAGATAGCCAATACCGGATATGTTCTTGAGACAGGGAGAATAATACTGCAGGGACCTTCAGAAGACCTGCTTTTGAACAGAGATGTCCAGAGAGCCTATCTTGGCAGGGATGTTGACTATGAGGTATGATTTTTTTCTTAGTGTTCACCTTTTTCATTAGAATGGAGGAGGCTTATGTACTGGGAGATTGAAAAAGAATGCATCAATCGGGATGCGCTTAAACAGCTTCAGCTTGAGAGACTGCAGTCCACGGTATTGAGAGTTTACAGGAATGTTCCTTTTTACAGAAAGAAGTTTGATGAACTGGGCATAGATCCTGACACCTTCCGCTCTCTTGAAGATCTGAACAGACTTCCATTCACCTCGAAGGATGATCTTAGAATGAGCTATCCATATGGAATGTTCGCGGTTCCTCTTCGTGAGGTGGTCAGGGTTCAGGCATCATCGGGCACAACCGGAATGCCCACAGCAGTCGGCTATACACGAAATGACATAAAGAACTGGTCGAATCTTGCTGCAAGAATTCTGACGGCCGGTGGAGTTACTCAGAACGACATCGTACAGATCGCCTTCGATTACGGGCTTTTTACCGGTGCGCTTGGTTTACATTACGGTGCTGAACGCATAGGAGCTTCAGTAATACCCATTTCAAGCGTTAACGCCAAGAGGCAGGTGAAGATAATGCAGGATTTCAAGACAACAGCCCTTATGTGTACGCCGGGTTATGCTCTTTTGATAGCCGATGCAATCAGTGAAATGGGTATAAATGTGAACTCCATGTCATTAAAATACGGATTGTTTGGAGCAGAACCCTGGTCGGAGGGGATGCGCCATGAATTGCAGGAGAAGCTTAAGATTATTGCTACCGACAACTATGGCTTGAGTGAAGTTATGAGTCCGGGAGTAGCCGGGGAGTGCCCCGAGCGGAACGGTCTTCATATTAATGAAGATCACTTTCTTGTCGAAGTGGTTGATCCGGATAATCTGAAACCCCTGCCATATGGAGAAGCGGGAGAGCTTGTTATCACAACGCTTACGAAAGAGGCATTTCCGGTTATAAGGTTCAGAACCAGAGACCTGACAAGTCTGATCCACGGGGTTTGTGCATGCGGCAGAACGTTTGTTCGGATGAACAAGGTTATGGGCCGGACGGATGACATGATCAAGATAAGGGGAATAACCGTTTTCCCATCTCAAATCGAGGCGGTTCTGTCCGAGATCGAGGGAACGGAACCTCATTTTCAGATAATTCTTGAAAGGAAAGCCGGGGTCGACGAACTTACTGTTCTCGTCGAGGTGTCCGAATCCATATTTTTCGACCAGGTAAGAAAGCAGAAGGATTTTATCGAAAGAATCAAATCGAGACTTGCGAGTGAAATCGGGATCTCTGTTGAAGTTAAACCTGTCGAGAAACAGACTATAGGGAGGCTTGAGGGAAAGGTTATAGACAAAAGGACACTGTAAGGCTATTCCGGAAAAAAAATGTTTTAATAAATTTCCAATTATGGTAAGCTGTCGCATCATTATAAACAAGGGAGGGTGATATGATGAAAAAGGTGTTGACCGCAGCATTGCTTTTGATGGTAGGAGCAGTTTTCTTTGTTTCGACAGCGTCCGCTGAAATGACCTTCAAGTACGGCGCTTCGGAGAGGATAAGGCAGGAGATTTGGGATAATGTGATCGATCTCAAAACGCTGCCTTCAACTAACAGCTTTTACGACAGGAATTTTTTCCGCTTCAAGACCTCGCTTTGGGGCGGCGTAGGTTTTGATAAGGATACCGAAATATTTCTGAAGCTTACCAGTGAAATCTACAATAATCTCGGGCCGCATAAATACCCAAGCCATGGAAAGACTTTCACTCATCTGGATGAGAATGAGATGGTCGTTGATAATTTATATCTTAAGGCGAACAACTTATTCGGGCTCCCGGTTGACCTGAAGATAGGAAGACAGGATTTTCTGGGTCCTGATATGTACGGTGAGGGGTTCCTGATTGCCGATGGAAACCCGAACGACGGATCGCGGACTTTCTACTTTAATGCAGCAAAGGCAAAATGGAAAATCAACCAGGATCATAATGTGGATTTTGTCTTCATTACAAACCAGTTTCAGGACAGATATCTGCCGGCGTGGCGCACTTCCATTAAGAACAGCGCAACATATTACAATAACAAGAGGATACTTAATGCTTCTGATGAACAGGCTTTCATGGTCTATGGCAGAAGCAAGCTCAGTGAAAACTTTTCTGTTGAACCGTATTATATATTCAAAAAAGAGGAAGAACATCCGCTCGGAGTACATACCCCTGAACTCGACCTGAATACCATCGGAGCAAGGGCTGTGTATCAGATGGCCCCATGGAAAGCCGGGGGCGAATTTGCTTATCAGTTTGGAGAATATGACGGAAATAAGAGCGCTGGCGGATACTCGGGGCAAGACAGGGAAGGATACGGAGGATACATCTTTGGCAGCCGGCAGCTTCCAGACGTGACTTTTAAGCCCGAGTTTGAGCTTCGTTTTGTGTATCTGTCCGGGGATGATCCTGACACTAAAAAGAACGAGAACTGGAATCCTCTGTTTTCGAGAAATCCTTACTGGAATGAGCTCCTTATCTATACACAGATTCTCGAGGTAATTCGGGATTCTGCCGGGATTCCCGGTTACTGGACGAATCTCCAGTTATATATGGCAAAAGTGAAGATGGCATTGACGGCAGATACAAATTTGACCCTTTCATACCAGTACTACAGGGCAAATGAAAAGGCACAGCCTCTGGCTCCGCATAGTGCAATGTTCGACACGGGCAAGGAAAGAGGTCATGTGCCGACGGTGTTCATTACACATAAATTCAACAAATATATAGATGCGTTTTTCCAGTATGATTATTTCATCCCGGGCAGTTTTTATTCCGACAAGGCAAAAAACGCACAGTTCCTGAGGTGGCAGTTACAGTTTAAAATCTAACAAATTAACTTCAGATATTAAAGCAGGTGGGGGATGTTGACAGCTTCGGGATTCACTGGAGCTGTTGCATCCCTCAGCGTTTTGGGAACGAATTAATTCTTGACATGGACAAATCGAATCTGTTACAACTAGTCATGCATTTGAACTATTTCTCATTTTTTAATCTTTACTTCTGGTTCGGCTTTATCTTTAAGCCGTCTGCCCGGGTTGAAGGTTGATTGTGAGAGATAGAAGAAACTAAAAAAATATCAACCGGAAGCCGGGGGTAGACGGAAAGCGAACCCGGCTTTTTTATTTTAATCTAAAAAAGATGAAGGCTGGGAGAACTCTCCGGCCTTTTTTGGTTTCCGGACGGGAAGAGGAGAGGTCAAAATGATTATAGTAATGAAAACAGGCGCGACAGAACGCGAGAGGGATGCGGTGATCAGGAAAATCAGAGAGCTTGGATACAAACCACATGTCATTCATGGAACAACGAGAGACGTAATAGGTGCTGTGGGTGACGAGAGGGGAAAGGTTGTCCTCCAGTCGATCGAATTCATGCAGGGGGTCGAAAATGTGGTGCCGATACTCAAGCCTTACAAGCTTGCGTCAAGGGAACTGAAAAAGGAGACGAGCATAATAGAAATCAGTGAAAGCGTATCCATAGGTGATAAAGATATCGTTGTTATAGCAGGACCATGTGCAGTTGAGAGCGAGGATCAGATTATAGAGGTGGCGAGAGCGGTGAAGGCGGGTGGAGCGAGTATATTGCGGGGTGGGGCTTTTAAACCGCGGACATCGCCATATTCATTTCAGGGCATGAAAGAAGACGGCTTAAAGCTTCTTGCAAGTGCACGGAGCGCCACGGGACTGCCCATTATTACCGAGGTTGTTAATCCGGAAACTGCCGAGCTTGTTGCAGACTATGCGGATATCCTTCAGATAGGAACAAGAAACGCACAGAACTTTGAACTCCTGAAAAAACTCGGACAGATGAAGAAACCGGTCATGCTAAAGCGAGGAATGTCCATGACTATTCAGGAACTGCTGATGAGCGCCGAATATATTCTGAGTGAGGGTAATCAGTCCGTTATCCTTTGTGAACGCGGCATTCGAACCTTTGAGACCGCAACCAGAAATACTCTTGATCTTTCGGCTATCCCTGTATTAAAGCAGAAAACTCATCTGCCTGTTGTTGTGGACCCGTCTCATGCCACAGGTAATTATCAGTATGTGGCTCCAATGGCATATGCAGCTGTAGCTGCCGGTGCGGATGGGCTTATTATTGAGGTTCATCCGGATCCTGAGCATGCATCTTCCGATGGCCCGCAATCACTCACGCCGAAGAATTTCATATCCATGATGGAGAAGGTGAAACTCTTTGCGCAGGTTGCCGGCAGGGGGCTTTAGGTGACAAAAGGTGCACTTAACTACTTATAAGATGTATGGTAAATACTCGTCATAAAATTGGCAAAGCCTTTATAAACGACCGTTTCTGAGGAAAACTATGCAGGCGGGAAGAAATATACAAGACCCGGGGGTTCATTATGCATGGATCATACTTATTGTCGGCACGCTCGCCGTGTTTGGATCTCTGGGACTGGCGAGATTCGGCTATACCATGGTGCTTCCGTCCATGCAGACAGGGCTTGGTCTAAGCAATGCACAGGCAGGAGGCCTTGCCACAGTCAATCTGATCGGATATCTCGGCCTGTCAGTTCTTGGAGGTGCCCTTGCTGCCCGCTTCGGGCCGAGGCTTGTCATAAGTGCCGGGCTTACAATTGCAGCTGCGGGAATGATCATGACCGGATTTGCAGATGACTTTGTCTCTGCAGCGGCCTGGAGGGCGGTTACCGGGCTAGGAAGCGGTGCCAGCAATGTCCCGGTAATGGGGCTCCTTGCGGCATGGTTTGTTCAGCCGCGACGCGGTCTTGCTACAGGGATCGGGGTAACGGGTTCTTCGCTGGCTGTAATTATTCTGGGCCTGATAGTGCCGCATTTGATTTCCGCTTACGGAGAAAACGGCTGGCGCATTTGCTGGTTTCTTTTCGGCGGCCTTACCCTTATTTTAGCGGTGATTGCCTATATGATTATTCGTAACCGTCCCTCTGATCTCGGACTTTTTCCGATTGGCGCTCCGTCGAGTGAACTGTCTGTTGACGGCCCTGCTGAAGAACTGAACTGGGGAAGGGTTTACCGGTCCAGGGCGGTCTGGCATTTGGGCATGATTTATATTGCCTTTGGATTTTCATACATAATATATATGACCTTTTATACAAAATATCTTATTGCAGAAGGCGGTTATACACAGGAATCAGCCGGCCGTCTGTTCATGTTCATGGGCTGGTTCAGTCTTTTATGCGGTCTGATCTGGGGTTCATTTTCCGATGCCCTCGGTCGAAAAGCAGCGCTCGTAGTAGTTTATATCATTCAGGCAACCGCCTTCGCCCTGTTTGCCATATGTCCGTCCCCGGTCTGTTTCATGCTTTCATCCGTTCTGTTCGGGATTACAGCATGGAGTATTCCGGCGATCATGGCCGCAACTTGCGGAGATTTGCTTGGCCCAAGACTTGCATCGGCAGGAATAGGTTTTATTACACTTTTCTTCGGGATCGGACAGGCTGCCGGTCCATATGTTGCAGGTCTGATCGCAGATTCAGGCCAGTCCTTGTCTCCGGCGCTTATGCTGGCTGCGGTTGTTGCAATGCTGGGGGCGTTCGGTTCCCTGTTTCTTCACAGCCCTTCCGCCAAATAATAATGAATCAGCCTAAGCAGTCCGCACGCCAAAGGCAATTTGTTTGATCGCAAACCCCTGCCGATGCTGTACCGAAGCACTCGAAGTTCCCTTCCGACCTTTGAATGGCGCGGATTATATTTTCTTTTTTCATATTTCCCACCCTGACGCCTTTTCCCCTGGCGATTGCCTTGATTTCCTTAATAGTCATATAGAACTCCTTTTCTTTTATACTACGCTTCCTTGCATTTACCCTGATTCTAACTATATCAAATGGCTAAGTGATCTTCAAGGAGATGTCAACGGCGGGAGCTGAATGGGTGAGGGCCCCTACTGAGACCAGATCAACACCGGTTTCAGCCACTTCCCTCACATTTTTCAGGTTAATACCTCCCGAAGCCTCAAGAAGGACATGGCCTCTTGATATCTTCACAGCCTTCCGCATATCGGCCACGGACATGTTGTCAAGCATTACGATATCTGCACCAGATTCAATAGCTTCTGCAAGGCCGGAGAGCGTACTAACCTCAACCTCTGTTTTTAAAAGATGATGGCATTTTTTTGCGAACCGAACAGCCTCGGCGATGCTCCCTGCTGCTTTGATGTGATTATCCTTGATCAGGATTCCGTCAAAAAGACCGAACCTGTGGTTTAATCCGCCGCCGGTCCTGACCGCATATTTTTCCATGAAACGAAGGCCGGGAGTCGTTTTTCGGGTATCGGTTATCATTGCCTTAAGGCCCGCTATTTTTTCTGTGTAGGCGCGTGTCAGGGTCGCAATACCGGAAAGTCTCTGAAGCAGGTTCAGGCTTACTCTCTCGGCCTTAAGAATGATATCGGTTCTGCCGCTCACCTCCGCAATGACCTCGCCCCTCTTCACCCGGCTGCCATCTGCGAAAAAAGACGAAAAGGTGACGCAACTGTCGAGTGTCATAAAAGCCGCTTCTGCGAATGGAAGTCCCGCAAGAATAAGATTTTCCTTTGCAATGCAGGCGGCGTTTGAAGTTTTATCTTCAGGTATGATGAGAGACGTAGTGATATCTCCAGGGCCAATATCCTCTTCGAGTGCCCGACGTATTATATCTATCACCCCGGGAGGGATGTGCATTCTATTTCCTGTTGAAGAGCAGAGAGACGAATCCCAGAACGCCTCCGAAAACAGCGCCCAGGGCAAGAGCAGATTTCCAGTCAAGAAGCGTCGTTACGTTTCCGTCAACTCTGCCTGACAGAATTAAAAAGGCGGATGAGTTGTCAGCTTTAATCTCCTTAGCAGCCATCAGGCCTATTGCCGATCTGCTGACCTCTGTCTGTTCTCTCGATATGCTCATCTGCGCGAGCGAAAAGTTGATTGATACATTATCAGCGGCAGTCACAGCGCTTATGCTCTGGTTAATATTTACATCATGTCCTCTCAGGATGCCGGCAGCGCCCTGAGTGACATCGATTCTGTCACCATCAATACTGAGGGCTCCCACCTGCTGAAGTTCGATATGTCCGCCTTCAACCGATCTGACAGTGCTCTGCCTGATGTTCACGAATTCACCCTCAAGAAACTCAACGTCAGTCTTTGTAAGTTCTTTTTCCTTAGGCATTGTCTTCACCTCCTGCTTCAATAAGCATTTTTATGCTATCTGTGATCTTTTCCCTTACATCAATGTACTGCTGATACTTTGCCTTTTCCTTATCTATGATCTCCTGCGGCGCCTTACTCAGAAAATCATCATTAAACAGTTTTTTGTCAAGCGTTGCGATTGATGATTCAACCTTTACTTTCTCTCTTTTCAGTCTATCTACTTCTGAAGCAATATTCAAGACCCCTTTCAGTGGAATAAATACCTCGAGATAACTCTTTATTGATGTAGCTGAGCCTTCGGGTTTGAGAATATCAGTGCCTATCTCCAATTTATCAATCCTTGCAATATTTTTTATATGCAGCTCGTTTTCAAGCAGAATACTCTCCGCATGCCGGGAACGAACCTTTATGGATGCATTAAGTTTAAGGGAAGGGGAGACGTTAAGTTCACCCCTGATGGTCCTTATTCCTGTAACGGCTTCTATAATGAACTGCATATCTTTCTCGGCCCCGTGATCCGCCGGCAGTATTCCGGGAAATCCGGAGATCATTATACTTTCTCTTGCACCTGCGTCTCCGGTCCGGAAGTCTTTCATCTTATGCCAGATTTCTTCTGTAACAAAAGGCATGAATGGATGCAAAAGCCTCAGGGAAACATCAAGAACGTGAAGGAGGCAGTATCTGACCCCGCCTCTGGAATCGGAATTCTGCATCTCAACTTTTGCCATCTCGATGTACCAATCGCAGAACTCATGCCAGAGGAACTGATAGATGCTGTTTGCAGCATCATTGAACCTGTATTCTTCAAGTGCGGTGTTTATCTCACCGGCAACAGCAGACAGTCTGCTCAGAATCCATCGGCTTGCAAGGTCTGTTGCATCGGAATTGCGTGAACTATTAATTTCGGAAGGTGAGGCATTATCAGACTCAGCCTCTGTCCCCAGGTTCATAAAGATGAACCTGGAAGCGTTCCAAAGCTTATTAACGAAATGACGGTATCCCTCGACCCTGTCTTCCGAGAACCTGATGTCCCTTCCCTGCGCTGCAAAGGCGGCTAGTGTAAAACGGAAGGCGTCCGTACCGTATTTGTCCATCATAATAAGGGGATCCACAACATTACCTTTTGACTTTGACATCTTCTGGCCTTTCATATCCCTTACAAGGGCATGGATATAAACGTCTCTGAACGGCACATCTCCCATGAATTTCAGCCCCATCATTATCATTCTGGCTACCCAGAAGAAGATTATATCAAAGCCCGTTACAAGCACATTTGTCGGGTAATATTTCTTCAGGTCTTCGCTTTCATCAGGCCAGCCAAGGGTAGAGAAAGGCCACAATGCCGAAGAGAACCAGGTGTCGAGTACATCTTCATCCTGGATCAATTCTTTTGCTCCGCAATATGGGCAATCACGAGGGTCGCTTCTCGAAACAATTATTCCATTCTGAAGCCTGCATTTTTCATTCTGCATCTTCTGACAGTACCAGACGGGTATCCTGTGGCCCCACCATATCTGACGTGATATGCACCAGTCTCTTATATCGCCCATCCATGCAAAATATGTGCTTTCCCATGACTTTGGAATTATCCTTATTTTCCCGTCGGTTACTGCCCGGATAGCCTCCTGGGCAAGGGGATGGACATTAACGTACCACTGGGGAGTCGACAGTGGTTCTGTGATAGTCTTGCACCGGTAGCAGTGTCCAATTGCATGCTTATGCGACTCCTCCCTCTCTATCAGGTTGAGCTCTGCAAGATCCTGAAGAACCTGTTTCCTGCCGTCATATCTGTCAAGCCCGGCATACTTTTCTCCCGCCTCCTTTGTCATAAGGCCATCATCTCCAATAACTGTTATAAAGGACAGGGGAGGGGTCTGCCTTTTCGCCATTGCCTCGTCATTGAAATCGTGCGCAGGTGTTACCTTTACGGCGCCGGTGCCGAAGGAAGGGTCAACAGCAGGGTCGGCAATTATGGGTATCCTTCTGCCTGTGAGCGGCAAGTCTGCAGTCCTGCCGATGAACTCCCCGTACCTTTCGTCTTCCGGGTTGACCGCTACCGCCGTATCGCCAAGCATTGTTTCAGGACGGGTAGTAGCGACTGTTATATGCTTTCCCCTGCTTCCGGTAAGGGGGTATTTTATGTATGTAAGTTTGCCTTCCAGTTCCTCATGCTCTACCTCGAGGTCAGAAAGTGCAGTATGACAGCGGGGGCACCAGTTGATCAGCCTGTTGTCCCTGTATATAAGTCCATCGTCATAAAGCCGAACAAATACTTCCCTGACTGCCCTGGACAATCCCTCATCGAGGGTGAATCTTTCTCTCGACCAGTCACAGGATGCGCCCAACCTTTTGAGTTGGTGTATTATCTTGCCGCCATATTCGGATTTCCATTTCCATATGCGATCAATGAAAACATCGCGTCCGAGCTTGTGTCTGTCGAGGCCCTCTGATCCAAGCTGCTTTTCTACTACATTCTGAGTTGCAATTCCGGCATGGTCCGTACCAGGAAGCCATAGCGCCCTATGCCCGGACATGCGTTTCCAGCGCACCAGAATATCCTGCAGGACCGCATTGAGGGCGTGCCCCATATGAAGCGAACCCGTAACATTCGGCGGGGGTATAACCAAAGAAAAGGGAATACTGTTCTGGTCATGTTCAGGTTTAAAATATTCCTTCGAGACCCAGTATTGATACCACTTTTCCTCTATGCCTTGCGGAGAAAAGCCTTTTTCTAAAATTCTGACCTTATCCTCTCTATTTCTTTGGAAATCATAGTCTCTGCGAGGTCAGGAACAGTCTCCCATATCACTTTTTCGACCTCTTTGGTAAGGGATTCGAGAGAACCCGTCAGCATCTCCCTAAGCATCCTCTCAACAAGGTCAGGTGCAACTTCCCAGAGTATCTTTTCGACTGAGTCTTTCAGAAAAGGCGTTAAAGCAGTGAGTACTGCATCCCTTAAATCAAGAGAAGATACTGCTTCCTTTATTCGCTGGTCAACAACATTCCTGAATATCGTTTGCAGCTCATCTTTTGACGGGATTTCCATCCCGGAAAAAAAAGGAGCGGTTTTAAAGGCTTCGCCTGTTCCAGCGGCCTGCAGAACCGGGCCTTCATCCGGTATGGCCTCAGCTTCAAACTCTTCCTCTTCACTTATAGCGAATAATTCTTCTGTGGCTGCCCCGGTGCCTTCCTCGGAAGACCATGACTGGATTTCGGCAACTTCGGGTATATCTTCCTCAGCCCATAGATCTTCTTCAGCAGCAACCGTCTCCGCACCTGATAAGTCAGCCTCAATCAGGGCCTCCGCCTCTTCAACAAACGGTTCGGCTGTAACCGCAAGCGCGCCATTAACTTTGCTTATCAGCTCCTGGGATTCGAACGGTTTTGTTATAAAATCATCTGCTCCCACACGGGTTAAAAGCTCTTCATCGATAGGCTCAAACGCACCGGTAAGAAGAATGACAGGGATTTCTTTTGTAGAAGGGTTCTGTTTAATCCTTTCGCACAGCTGGTAACCATTAATCTTCGGCATATCTACATCGGCAAGAACGATGTCGGGTTTAAACGAAGGCAGAGCAACCAGTGCCTCTTCTCCATTGGCAGTTGCCTTTATCTCGAAATCCTCTTCCGTAAGGATAAGTTCGACTACTTTCTGTATAGTGATACTGTCATCTGCAAGAAGAAGCTTGTATGCCACTGTTCACCTCATACCATCTGTATTTATTGAAAATTTTATTGGTACTCAGGAAAAAAGTCAAGGGAATTCATTTTTGCTTCATTAACAGGGAGAATCAAATTCAACTCCGTTGCATAATTGCACACATCGAAGAATAAATCCTGTGAGGTTATCCATTCGGAATGGAAGGGCGGGTCAAGTGATTTTGTTGAGACTGCTGTCGTAGAGATCCTTTTTACTAATACCATATTGATCTGCTACCCTTTTCACCGCCTCTTTTCTGCCGAAACCCTTCTTCAGTAGCGAATAAACTTCAATGAGCGCATCTTGTGTCGGGATCCTTTCGTTTCTTTTCCTGCCCTCAATAACAAGAATGTACTCGCCAGCGATTATTGATTTGTCGAGACTGCCGAGTATATCAGAAATGTTTCCGCGCAATACTTCTTCGTGCATTTTGGTTAATTCTTTCACAAGAGCCGCCCTGCGGCCGGGAAATATGGCTTCCATATCAAGCAGCATCTCAATAATCCTGTGCGGCGCTTCATAAAAAATCATGGTCTTTGTATCGATGCTCAATTCAGCGAGCATCTTTTGACGCTGGCGCTGCTTTACAGGGAGAAATCCTATGAAGGTGAACTGATCGGTGGGGAGTCCTGACAGGGACAAGGCGGCTATGCATGCAGATGGTCCGGGGATTGAGATTACCGGGACTCCCTCTTCGATGGACATTTTTATAAGGATTGAGCCGGGATCCGAAATTCCGGGTGTTCCGGCATCCGATATAAGGGCAACTGACTCGCCTGCTTGAAGCCTCCGCATGATCTCTTCAGCTTTTGATCTCTCCTTTTCCTTCCAGTAGCTGACCAAGGGTTTCTTAATGCCGTAATGGTTCAGCAATTTCAGTGACCGGCGGGTGTCCTCAGCTGCTATGACATCCACCTGCTTCAGTACCCGCAATGCCCTGAGTGTAATATCCTCGAGATTTCCTATAGGAGTGGAGACGATATAAAGCGTGCCTTTCATGGATTAAGACAGCATCTACTGGAGATTCAGCAATTTCTTCAGCCGTTTGTCTGCACGCACAATTTCATCAACATCGTCTCCCGAAAGATCCCACGTATATTTGCCGTCCGCAGTCCGCTTCAGTTTTATCTTGACAGGTTTTTTTGGTTTTACCTGCTGAATTTCAGGCTGCTTCTTAACCTGAAAATTCTTGTTATCAGCCGCGGATGAATACCCAAGAATAGGGAAAAATGAGATGTACGCTGCTAAAAAAACGCCTAAATATTTTCGCATTGCAATTTCAGAAACCCCTGTATTTATTTGTTATCGGGAAGCGCCTGTCCCTTCCAAACGCCCTCTGGGTTATCTTAATTCCAGGTGGGGCCTGCCGCCTCTTGTATTCACTCCTGTCGATCATCCCTATAATCTTCTGCACACATCCGGCATCACATCCGGATGAAAGGAGATATTCAAAAACCCTGTCCTCTTCGATGTATGCTCTCAGAACAGGATCGAGAATCGAATAGGGCGGGAGCGAATCAGTATCCTTCTGTCCCGGTCTGAGCTCTGCAGATGGCTCTTTTGTAAACATCCTCCCGGGTATTAAATCTTTGCACTCTTTTCTGTTCTTCCACATGCAGAGTTCATAAACCATTGTTTTAGGCACGTCCTTTATGACCGCAAATCCTCCTGCCATGTCCCCGTAAAGGGTTGCATAGCCGACGCTCATTTCAGATTTATTTCCGGTTGTCAGAACAAGCCATCCGAATTTATTCGAGAACGCCATGAGGATATTGCCTCTGATCCTTGCCTGGATATTCTCCTCAGTAGTATCTTCAGGCAGGTTATGGAATTCTTTTTTCAGGGTGCCAAGGTAGCTCTGATATATTTTTGTAATGGATACTTCCTCCAATTCAATCCCGAGATTAGCTGCCAGGGTATAACTGTCCTTACGACTCCGTGAAGATGTAAAAGGAGAAGGCATGAAGAGACCCCTAACATTTTGTTTGCCGAGCGCGTCCACTGCAACCGATGTCACAAGTGCGGAATCGATACCCCCACTTATGCCTATAACAACTCCTTTGAAGCCGTTTTTCCGGACGTAATCACGTGTGCCGAGAACAAGAGCGCTGTATATTTCTTCCATGGGTTCAAGGATATTTATCCCTACGGGGAGGCTGATGGTTTTAACTATGACCTTCTTCTGTTTTTGTGTCGCCTTCTTGCTGCCATTCACAAGAATCTTCTCGACGCAGGCTTTTTCAAGCTTGACAACTTCCTGCCTCCTGAGCGGGGCATGCAGTCTCCTTACAAGAATATCTTCAAGATTGATGTCGACCACTACGAGATCTTCTTCAAACTGTTTGCCTTTTGCGATTATTGTTCCACCCTGGTCTACCACCAGGCTGTGGCCGTCGAAAACAAGCTCGTCCTGGCCCCCGACCGCGTTCAGATATGCAACTATTACAGCGTTGTCCGATGCCCTTGCGGAAAGCATATTTTCTCTGAACTTTCCTTTGCCAATGCGGTAGGGAGATGCGTTGATATTTATTATTACAGCGGCTCCTGCAAGGGCCTGGAGTCTGACCGGTCCTTCCGGATACCATATGTCCTCGCATATATTTACCCCGATCCATGAGTCACGGACCCGATAAATGGGGGATCTGGTTCCGGCCAGGAAATACCTGTATTCATCAAATACCCCATAATTGGGAAGGTATTTCTTGTGATATACGTCTACGAGTTTTCCGTCATTAATTATAGCTGCTGCATTGAAAATATCGTCCTTCCAGTCAACAAAGCCGACTATCGCAGTGATGCCGCGAACACTGTCCTGAACTTTTTTGAGGGCTTCAAGATTATCTTCAATGAACCGTGCCTTCAGAAGCAGATCCTCAGGGGGATAGCCTGTTATGGCGAGTTCGGGAAAAGCAACAATATCCGCACCTGAAAGGCAGGCCTTACGGGCATAATCGGTTATCTTCGAAATATTTCCGTCAAAATCTCCCACCGTGGTATTAATCTGTGCCAGAGCAATTCTAAGTGACCTCATACGTACTCCATATATAAATAATAATGCTTCCGAAGTTTCGGATATTATAGCATTAGATTAAGATTTCGACAAAAACCTCCCGGCTTAAGGTAGTGTCAATCTTTATGTGTAAATTCTTTTAAGGGTTTCTTACCCCATTGCTCGTTCAAATGACCCAGCACTGCATAAACAATTCTCTCGATACTTTGGATGTTATTAAAACAACTCATTGGCCT
>Ga0208244_100331_pt1 | contig 51111 bp, 44 predicted proteins | sample SubbioCR12Aug_5A_FD_184828 | JGI IMG/M metagenome (GOLD analysis project Ga0208244, IMG submission 184828) | Serpentinite rock and fluid subsurface biosphere microbial communities from McLaughlin Reserve, California, USA - CR12Aug_5A (SPAdes) | ecosystem: Environmental > Terrestrial > Deep... | reverse complement strand
GAAGAAGAACGTTACGAGCAACTGACGCTCTTTGGGCAACCAAATCCGCCTTTAGGCGGTTCATGAACAAGCCCCTTTGAGGGGCTAACAGATATAAGCCCCCGGCTTTGCCGGGGGTGATTTAACTTGTCAGTTGGCGTAGTGACAGTGTCTGATTTGATGGGGCCTGGAGTTGATGATATAGGATTAATTATCGAAAAGTAGGGGTAATAAATTCTTAAGAATAATCATTAATGACAAACTTTATGTACTTCAGATTTAACCATTGCCTGGCTTGTCCATGAAGCGCCAATAAAAAAAGCTTCCGACTCTTTTTCTGACTTAAAATAATTTTTTACATAAGATTGACTTACGGGATTTCTAAATTCAAGAAAGCATTTTTTATAAGCCATATCCCACATAAACTCTTTAGCTGCGTCGCAATCTTTAAATTGGCTATAGTTTGCAGTTTTAATAGACGTTTCAATAAAGCTTGAATAGCAATAATAACTTTGCATGGTAACGTTCATGACCCTTTGCCAATGATCATATTTTTCTTGTTTAGCTTTCACTTCCGCCATGACTTTATTTACAACTTTATTAGCTGTTTCTTTGTCACGTTGATCTTGAACCAATTTCTCACAAATAGCGAAATTATCCGATGTTGAAGTTAATTTTTTTTCAACTATGCAAGCAACAACTTGATCACCAAAATTATCGGCATAACCAAAATTCGATAACAAAAAAGTTAATACGAACAAAAAAACCTGCATTAATTAACTCCTTGTTGAAAAAAAACAACAGAAAAGCATAGTATATTCCGATGTTATTGGCAGTCGGTTTTAGTAGCTCGTTTCAGTTAGGTTCTGAAGCTAAACCTGTTTGAAATTCGAACCCTTGACCATTTCTTAATAGACGATGGTTAGCCTTATTCATTCGCTGAGCATGGGCTAATCTGATCGACCGTAACAACACAAAAAAAGCCGGTGGCCTTGGTTAGCTTGATACTGTTACTGTTTATTGAGTTGAGGCAAAAAAATGACTATCGGACTTGAGATTATCCGAAACAACAAAACTATCTGCGGCATGAGACTCGATAAGCAGGAATCCAACTATATCGACCATGTCATTTGCAGCGGGACAAGAATGGGACGCGTCTGGACATTAGGTTTGGCTGTCCCGTTTCCGCTTCCAAATGCAGACTCAACATTAAAAAATTGTCCGTCAATATTCACCGCCGATTGATGGACAACCTGATGGGCAAAATATCCAAATTTAACGTAAGTTGTTGAATTTTATAGGTGCGCTGGCGGAGAGACAGAGATTCGAACTCTGGGTGGGCTATTAACCCACGACGGTTTTCAAGACCGCTGCCTTAAACCACTCAGCCATCTCTCCACAGGCCGCATATGATAACTGAATCGATTATTTATTCAAGCCTTTTTTGCTTTATCTTGAGCAGAATGACTTGAAAGAGAACTTTCCTGCGATTGAAGTACTGAATTAGTGACTTGATCTGTTCTTAAAAAAACAGGGCGCATGATTGCGCCCTGTGATTCATTGCCTGGATTAGCCTTTCAGCAAGTCTTTGGCTTTAGCCATGATGCCAGCAGGATCGATACCTTGATGCGGGAACTGTTCCCATAAACCGCCGCAGCCTTCTTTGTGCGTGGCGATGTGAGCATATTTTGGCGTATGGCCGCGTTCCAGTAACCAGGAGCCGAAACGACTGCCCAAACCGGTCTTGCGGTTGAAGGCTTCTACGACCATCACCATCGGTGATTTGCCGATTTTAGCCAGCATCTCTTCATCGATCACGTTCAAAGTAGGCTTGTTGATCAGGCCGACATCAAAACCTTCCTGTTTCAGGCGTTCAACTGCATCCAGCGCCCGGTATAAAGATTCACCGAAGCTGACGATATAGCCTTGTGTGCCTTCACGAATGACTTCGTCTTTGCCGGAAACAAATTTGTAATCGCCGCCGAAAAACTCCTTGCCTTCGCTGTCCAAAATCAGTGGGACTTTAGAGCGGGTAGAGAATACGAAACGTAAACCCGGATCAAAGAAAATGGTTTCCATACAGGCTTTCATCTGGTTTGGATCAGCCGGGAAATACAGGTTGGTCGCATAACCATCACTTAAACCGTTGTCCGCAAACATGTTGTTTAAACCGAAATGGCAGGTGTTGTCGGCCATATCATCAATGCCCGAGTGCGAGAAATGACTCAGAACATTTGAGTTATTCAGGCGCGCCATGGTGATTTCGGAAATACACATTTCCAAAAAGGCACTGAAGGTACCAAAAATGCCTTGTTTGCCTGCTTCCATGCCGAAACCGGCTGCTGCAGAAAAATTGCCGCGCTCCATGATGCCGGACGAAATAAAGATTTCAGGATAAGCGTCATGAATTTTCTTTAAGCCACATGAGCCTTCAAGGTCGCTGTCGATAACGCGGACTTTTTCAACACGTTCTGCTTCACTCAGACGGCTCAATATAGCTACTGCGGCATCGCCGAAAACGTTACGATTGGCATCCCATTTGTCGCTGGAGCCCAGGAACGTGTAATCCTGTTTCGGAGCCTGAATAGACTTTAGATGATCGGCAGCTGCCTGCTGGCCATTCGATTCCAGGTATTCAACCGCTAATTTGACCGAGATGACATCGTGGCCGTGAGTTGAACCTTCCAAGCCTTTGATGCCTGGGCACATAGGGCGGTGGTTGATAATTGCAACTGGGCCTTGAGTGTTGATAGCGGTAATGATGCGGCTGTACAAGCCGTCAATATCTTCGCCGTCGCCTTCAAGTACGGTTAATCCATGTCCGGTCAATGTTTTGGCGGTACTGCAGCCACCCAGGTAATGCGATGGATGGCCTGCGATCGTGACATTGTTATCGTCAATGATCAGTTTGACATTGAGCTGTTGAGCTACGGCTAAACGAGCTGCTTCAGCATCGTTACCTTCTTGTTGCGAGCCATCAGAACCGAGGCAGAATAAGGTTTTTGTCGGGTTGGCCATGGCTACGCCGTTGACATAAGGCCACATGTGGCCTAAACGGCCTGAGCTGAATTTTACACCGGGAGTGAAGCCCAGTTCAGGATGGCCCGGCAGATGGGAATGCGCTTCACGGTAACGCATCAATTGTTCGGCAGGCAGATCGCCGTTTAAAGTAGACATCAGGTATTGTGTGGCGACACGGTGTCCGGCTTCATCGAAAAAAATCGGCACGAATTTGTCGTCGGAACCCCGAAACAGTGCGTCAAGAATCATGACTTCAGGCACGGTATCAAATGGACCGCCGGTATGTCCGCCTACACCCCTGGCCGCGCCAGTTGCAGTGAAGAATACGATGGCATCGCGGCATAATTTGATATTGGCTTTGAGTGCTGATTTTTGTTCGTCTGTGAGTTTGTTGTTGCTTGGATCAAGGGAAATGCGTTGGTACGCGCCGAGATCAATAGGAAATTTTGACATAGTTTATTCTTCTTGTGGGTTGAGGTTAGAAATAGATAGCCAGGTTTAACTCAGTATTTTTATCAGTAAATGAAAAAACTGAAGAAGCGTACTCATCCCGGAGAATAATTGAATTATGCCTTGTTTACCTGAGCCAGCCGTTGTGAGAGTCATTTTCCGCCAGCGTCTGAGTATTGCCTTCAGTGCCCGGACGTTCCTTTGAAAATGATCCTTAAAAAAACGGACATTACACACTTGAGAGTTCAACAGTGCAAGCAATTTTCGCAACTTAATCTCCAGTTGATACACAATCCGCTTTTGACGTGGCGCATATGCCTGACAAGCTCTTTTACTTGACATGTTCATCGGCTTTTTTCAGTTTGATTTAATTCCTAATTTGTAACTGCTTGCCCACTTTGACTTGAAGGTGACCGCGCTTGATAAAAGGACGCGTGATTATGTCTACGTGGCTCATGTTACAGAAGCGTTTCAAAACACGCTTACCTCATCAGAATTGATAAATTTGAAGGGGTTGAGCACCTACTCTAATCGGTGAATCGGTATTTTTGGCAAGCAAAATCCATTGTCTCTGGTCTAAAATGAACATGCCTTTACATTATGAATGTGCGTATTTAACAGGAAACCTAACTATGAGCTGGAATTTAGATGAAAAAACCAATCTTGACGCATTAATTCAGAACATATACATACAAGAGATAATTTTTATCGTATTGATTGTGTTATGTATTATCAGCGATTTTTTGGGTGAGATTTCCGATCGGACAGTTATTCTTTACTGGTTGCTGATGGCGCCGGTATTTTTGACTGGTTCGTTAATTTGCGAAAAAGCCAACCTTCACAAGACGGGGCAACCCCGGGCGCATTACGTTAAATTTGAATGTCTGTTTTGGGGGAGTGCTTTTGTCTCTATATTACTGGTATTGCTGTTATGGCATGCGGATCTGATGACGGCCAGAACAACGGGTTTGGTCATTCATATCGTCCTCGCCCATACGATGTTTTTAACGGGAATGTTGTTGGGTGCGCGCTTCTATTTGCTGGGGCTGTTTTTATTTTTTATAGCCGGTTTGGATGTTATTTTTGAAGCTGAAGTGGGTGATGTTTTTTTATTGGCCGTTCCTGTCGTTATTGTGGGCCTTTATTACGAAAAACATTTTCTTTTCCCCAGTCTAAAAAAATTGCATGAGGACCTTTATAAAGATCAGGAGTTATAAGGCTTGTACATGATAGCTGATTCGGTGACCGGAGGCTTTTTTAGCCCATTTAACTCTAAAAGTTAATAAAATGCAGGAAATGATTCGAGAAATACAGAATTTAGTTGAGATTCTGTATTTTTGGTTTCTGTCCAAAACAGGGATGGTGTATCCTATAAGCGAATCCAAAATCTGCGGATTTTGTCGATTGGCGATCAATCTGATTTGTAACAATGGGTGCTTCTTGATCGTACACTAATCGACCGTTAGACATAGGCTGTTTGCAATTAGGTTTGTGACTGCCTTTACCCTCGATTTCTGATGATGCAGAGGCCTCTTTTGTTTACGCGATTTTCCTGCAGTTTGTCTGTCGGTGAAAACCAGTGGCACGTCTTACTGCTTGATTTGATCATCTGACAACTTTTAATCATTGAAATCAACATGAATTGGCTCGTACACCTTTTTAGCCACGAATCTGTTTCTCACTCGTTGTTGGTGATCAGTCTGGTTGTTTCAACCGGACTGTTATTAGGAAGATTGGCCTTGTTCAAAATAGAACTGGGCATTGCCGGAGTGTTATTTTCAGGCCTTGCTTTCGGCCACTTTGGCATTACGTTGCCTAAAGAGGTCATGCACTTTCTGCGAGAGTTCGGACTCATTTTATTTGTCTATGCCATTGGACTTCAGGTGGGTCCCAGTTTTGTCAGCTCGTTTTTTCGCTACGGTATCAGGTTGAACGTGATGGCCGCTTCGATTGTGCTGCTGGGTGCTGCGATTACTGTTCTAATCAGTATTTTCGGTGATATTCCTATCCCTGTGGCGGTCGGGCTGTTTTCAGGCGCAACCACCAACACACCCTCATTGGCGGCTGCACAGGAAATTCTTGCCGGCATATCCGGAATCAATCCTGAGACTCTGAAACTACCAGGATTGGGCTATGCGGTGGCGTATCCTTTTGGCATAGTTGGTATTATCCTGTCTATGCTGCTGACGCGAGCGGTTTTTAAAATTAACCTGGCCACTGAAGCTGAAGACTTCAGCCGCATACAGCAGGAAAACGCCAAAACACCGGTTTGGTGTGATTTGACGGTGGAAAATCCAAATCTGAATAACTTGACCATTGGACAAGTTCCTTTTTTTGATGCCATGGGCGTGGCAGTAACCCGTATTCTGCATAACGGTGAAGTCAATATAGCGACAAATGACACCTTATTAACGACAGGCGACGCTATTCGACTGGTCGGCGAAAAGGAACATTTGGATAAATTGAAAATTCTGATCGGGCCTGATTCCAGCTATAACCTGAAAGATATTGCGACCAATCTTTTCAGTGGCCGCTTTGTCGTAACCCACAAAGATGCTGTGGGTCAAACCGTCAGTAACTTAAGGACATTGTACGGCGTGACCATTTCCAGAATTCACCGTCCGGATGTTGAATTTACGCCTACCGGATCAGTTCATGTCCATTACGGTGATGAATTGAATGTAGTCGGAAGCAAGGAGAGTCTGGCGCGCCTTGAAAAAGTATTGGGTAACTCGTTGGAGGTGCTCAGTCATCCGCAGATCGTTCCTATTTTTATCGGCATTACCTTAGGCATTTTGTTAGGCAGTCTGCCTCTTTATGTACCGGGTATTCCTTCGGCCGTTAAACTTGGCTTGGCGGGTGGTCCTTTGATCGTGGCCATTTTACTGAGCAGGATCGGTAATTGGGGCACAATGACCTGGCATTTGCCCAAGAGCTCGAACATCATCCTGAAGGATGTGGGGATCGTTTTGTTCTTGGCCTGCGTGGGCTTGAATTCGGGTGACAAGTTTATCAATACCTTGATCAACGGTGACGGTTTTTACTGGATGGCTTGCGCGGTACTGATCACCATAGGGCCCTTGCTGATTGTTGCGTTTGTGGCGAGGTTCTTCTACCGGGTTAATTTTCTGTCGATGTGCGGTCTGCTGGCCGGCAGTATGACTGATCCGCCGGCATTGGCTTTTGCTAACAGCTTGAATCCCTCTGCGGCAGTGTCAATTGCCTATGCAACCGTTTATCCGTTAGTGATGATATTAAGGATTATCTCTGCGCAGATGATCATTTTATTGTTTCTTTGATATTTGAGAGACTGCCCGCAACACGGGCAGTCTGCCTTACTTTTCCTGTTTTTTTCTGTAGTAGCAACGCATTGATAAGTAACCCATTAAAGCGCCCCAGAGGATCAGATAACTTTCATGAATCAGCATTTCAAGTTTCAGGTTATCCACACTGCGAACATAGTCGGCGATATGGTCGGCAAGCAATAAAGCTACCACCAAATACAATGCGATTTTAAGTTTCAACCGGTGTTTGTAGCTTACCCAAATCCCTAAAATGATAAAGCCTGTAAAAAAGCGAATCAGGTTATGAATAAACATTTCCAGATTGATGTTTTCCAGTCTTAATGCCGAATCCATAAAATACTGGATTATCAAGCCCAAGATAAAAACGGCTGTCAGTAGTTTCATTTTGTTAATGTCCGCGTTTTGAGTTAAACCATTTTTAATAATTTAGCGTAGGTTTTATTGCCTGTTTTCCTCAATCCAACAATTAATGCCCTTGCCTTGAATGTTGGGTTGGCTGTCGCCAACCGCAACCTACATGGCGCTTCACCTTTGTTTTGTTGCTCCGTCGAATAGTTACAACCATTATTAGCATTTATTCCGTTAAAACGCCGTCACATTGTTCAGGTAGAAGCAAAGGTGCCGGCGCTTTTTTTGGAACCGCCGATGGCGTTTTTGCTTCAGCAGAAAACCACCAATCCAGCGATGCATCGCAGCCGTTGCTGTTGGGCACAGGATCTTGTGTTTTGCAATTAGGGCTGTCAGTCGGGCATTTCAAGCGGACATGAAAGTGATCGTCATGCGCCCACCAGGGTCGGATTTTTTTTAACCAGGGACGGGCTTCAGGACCCCTGTTATTACACAACTGCCGCTTGATGGCCGCGTTGACAAAGATACGGTCGACTTCCGGCATCAGCGCTGCAGTTTCCAGGACTTGTTCCATGGCAGGTGACCATTGAGACGGATTGATGGTGTCAGAATGAGGCAGTAAAACAGAGGGTGCTCCCCATTTTTCGCGTTCGCCATGGCTTAATTTTCGTTTGGTTGCTTCTCTGGATAACAAATACCAGATGTCGACATCCAGTCCGGATTGATGGCTGCGATGTCCGCTAGGCGTGGGTCCGCCGCGCGCCTGGCCCAAATCGCCGATCAATAGCGTTCCCCAGTCTTTATCCACTGCGCTGCGGCCCAGTTTTTCTATGAACTGAATCAAATCGGGGTGGCCAAAATAGCGTTGACGCGATAACCGCATGACCTGATAGCCCTCGCCATTTTCGGGTAAAGTCAAGGCTCCCCGTAGACATCCGGCGGTGTATTCGCCAATACTCTCAATACCATTGATAATCGGGGTAGGGGAGGTGACAGTTGCCCAGCGGTTCGCCGCCAGCGAAACAGAAGAGGCGCTCAAGATCGCCCCGCCTAATAGACTCAATAACACCTTCATGATGAGTACAAACTCCAATTCAAAATAAATGACTTAAAAAAGGCTATGTTCGCGTTAATAGCGGGCGTCGCCCCGGCAGGGATTGCCGGGGTCCAGAAGCCATGGATGGCGTTGGACTTTCACATCCTTGTGACCTGGATTCGCTTTCGCGGTCTAACGGCTCCGGCAATCCATGCCGGAATGACGGTGTTGATTTACTTTCATCTACTAACGCGAACATAGCCTAAAAAAGCGCGCCGGTTAATCTGCTCTTACTCGGTATTGACGGATTACAAGATAGCTTAAAATAAAAACAACGAGATCCAGATTTTTCTGTATAGAAAACTGAGCCTAAAAAACAATCCACTCAATATCACGTTAAAACGCGCTTATTGTCCACTGTCTTTAAGTGTGCGGCAATTCCTTTACTTGCTTTACGTTTGTAAATCCTTATAATCGGCGGCCTTCTTTCTGGTGCCCTTTGATTTATATCATCGGGTTAAACGGGAAGTCGGTCAGGTATTGATTGCCAAAGCCGACGCTGCCCCCGCAACGGTAGATAAGTAAAGAATCATCATCAAGCCACTGTGTCTTTTGCATGGGAAGGCGGTGATTCAGGCATACGCCACTTATAAGCCCGGAGACCGGCCCGAGAGTTGATTCGAGACAGCGGCGGGCTGTTTGCGAAAAGATTCCCCTGCGTTTCTCTTTGCCTTGCCTTTTCGCTGTCATTTCCTAAGCTTCATGCGCGGGCGGCGCAGAGGATATAATGCGAAAACTCATTTTTAGTTCATTAATTTTAACCGGTGCGCATCAACCGGTTCTGGCCCAAAATACGGAATCTGAAGATTCATACCATCTGCCTAACATGGTTGTTACTGCAACCCGTTCGGAACGGGAAAAAAAGCAGTTAGCGGCCGCCATTACCGTATTTACCCGCGAAGATATTGAAAAATATCAAGTCAATACCTTGCCTGATTTGTTAAAACGAGCCACCGGTGTCGATGTCGTGCAGTCAGGTGGTTTAGGTAAGCCCACCAGTATCTTTATGCGCGGCACAGAATCAGACCAGGTTTTGGTCTTGATTGATGGCATTCGTTTCGGCTCGGTTACTCTTGGCACCTCTCCGTTTGAAGTGATCCCCATCGATCAGGTCGAAAGAGTTGAAATCATCCGGGGTCCACAAGCCAGTCTTTACGGCTCTGAAGCGCTAGGTGGAGTAATTCAGATTTTTACCCGCAAAGGCGCTCAGAAACAAGAACCCACTTTTACATTGGATGCCGGTGGCGGGTCTTATGATACAGCCAAGGTTTCCGGTACTGTCAGCGGCGAAACTAATGGCACCTGGTATACGCTGGGGGCATCTCATATCAACACCAAGGGCTTTGATGCAAGAGAACCGACGCCCGGTTTTTTTGGTGTCAATCAGCCAGATAATGATGGTTATTATAATACCGGTCTTAATGCCAGGCTCGGTCACCGCTTTGACAATAAGGCGGAAATTGAAGCTTTTTTCATGCGGTCGGAAGGTAAAAATCGATTTGACGGTTTTGATGAAGATAGAAGCGAATTCTTTAATCATGTCGTTGGCTTGTCAGGACGGCTTTTTTTAACTGACTATTGGGAGTCTTCGCTGCGTTTGGGACAAACCCGAGATGATAATGATAACCTGGATTTGGATGGCAACTTTTCTACCAAATTCAATTCAACCCGCTGGAATGCTACCTGGCTGAATACGTTCAAGTTATCCGATGATCATCAGTTGATTTTGGGTTCTGATTATCGCTATGACGAAGTGGAGAGCACTACCTTGTATACTGAGCTAAGCCGGTACGATGTGGGTGTGTTTACCGAATGGCAAGGCCGTTTTCTGGACAGTCATTTTCTGACTGCCTCGGTTCGATTCGATGATAATGAAGCGTTTGGTGATTTTGTCAGCGGTAATATCGGCTGGCGGTTTAACTGGGATTACGGCTTAAGTGCATTTGCCAGTTTCGGCAACGCGTTTAAGGCGCCGACATTTAACGAACTCTACTTTCCTGATTTCGGTAATTCCGGATTATCGGCCGAGGAGTCAACGTCAGTCGAAGTGGGATTGGCCGGAGATTATGATTGGTTGCGCTGGGAATTGCGGGCTTACCATACCGATATTGACAACCTGATTGGTTTTTCCTTTAATCCCAATACCGGTAACTTTGGCGCTGAAAATACCGATAAAGCCCAAATTGACGGCATCGAAGCCGAAATTGGAACCCAGATACTGGGCGTGAACGCACAATTGGGAATGAGCCTGCTGGACCCTCGTAATCGCTTGACCAATACGCGTTTACCCAGGCGGTCTAATAAAACCTTGTCATTTGATTTATCCAGGTCCTTTGGTGCGCTGGAAACGGGGGCAACTTTACTCGCTCAAGGCTATCGCTATGACCGGCAGGGTAACACCAATAAAGTTGGCGGCTTTGTCACCGTTGATTTGCGCAGTGCCTATCAGTTCAATAAAAACTGGAAGTTAAGCGGACAATTGAATAATTTACTGGATAAACAATATCAAACCGCCGATACTTTTTACACAGCGGATAGAAACTTTTTCTTATCAATACACTTTACGCATTAATTTTTTTGGCCAGGGATGGCTATCACTTTCTCACTTTGGAGCTTTAACTATGGCAATACCCACATCATCGGCACTCAATCAGCCATTGACCAAACCCGGTCCCATAGCCTTGATTGGCTTGATGGCGATGACCCGCATGGATCATTTCGGTTCGGCTTTTGCCTTACCTGATGCATCCTTGGCGGTCTTTTTTCTGGCGGGTTTGTGGTTTGGCGGTCGCGGCTTGTTTTTGACTTTGTTGGTTCTGGCAGGACTTATCGATTATGTTGCGATAGCCCAGATGAATGTCAGTGACTTTTGTATTTCTCCGGCGTATGTTTTTCTGATACCTGCTTACGGGGCGCTTTGGGCAATGGGTGCTTACTACCGCGAAAAAGATTTGACCCGATTGACTGATCTGGCTGGCTTATTCGGGATGCTGTTTTTGGCGGTATCACTGGCGTTTTTGCTGGCCAATGGCAGCTTTTACCTGTTGTCTGACAATGTCAGTAATCGCTCTTGGGATGCTTTCCTGGGGCAGTTTACGCGGTACTATCCGCACTATCTGACCGGAACGATGACCTATGTCGCCGCAATCGTGTTGCCGGTTATCCTGTTTAAAGGAATCATCGCGCATCGTTGGGCTTCAAAATCGCTTTAAAGTTTTGACGATAATGGATTTACACTGCAAGGATGCAGTATATGCCTTTCTGATTCTTGGCCGATTGTCGGGTTAACTTTTTTTGGTTTGACGTTAAAAAATCTTGTCCACCAAAGACATGATGATTTCCACGGCAATCAGCCAAATGATGATCCATTCCAGCGTTGACGAATGCAGATGTTTTTGTTCGTCAGCCAGCATTTCCAGAAGCTCATGGATGGTTTCCAGTTTTTTCGACAGCACTTCGGTTCGCTGCTTGATTTCAAGATAATTCGCTGCCATCAGGTAAATCGATTGGTATTCCGGGTGTTCCCAAAAAAATTCGGGCGTATCCAGCAAGTCGTAATTCAGAATAATATCGCTTTTGGTCAAGAACAACTGGCCGCGAATTTTTGCCATTGCATTTCTGCCCAATCTGATTTTACCTTCCCGCGCCAACGATTCGGGTAGATGACTGGTGGCATGGATAGTGTCAATGGCATTACCTTCAAATGCGGCCAGCTTGATCGACTGCGCCATAGCGTGTGACAAGGCAACATAGACTTTGAGATCGGCGTTTTGCAACTCGATATGATCGTGCTGAATGCGGTCTTGTTCGCAGTTGACCTCGTAGCTGAAATTATCTTCCTGAGCTTCCGTCTCCGGCTTTACCGCATAATTTAATAGAATGCTGTGCAGCTCACGGCGGTCATCCAGATTCACATTCCAGTGCACTACAACGCCGTAGGCGAAGACGATAGACACGCCGTTTTTATGATCGATTGCGACAGTATCTCTGAAGACCTGAGCGCGGGTGGTGTCGAGCAACTTTTCTTTTAGTTCGTTAAACACGAATGATTGTGCGAGACAAACGGTTAAACAACGCTGAATAACTTGATGGGAGGACATTGTATTATCTACGAATTTCAAATGAGCGAAGGATAACATACAACGACTCAATTGAAGTTTCCCAATAATTTCAAAAACGAACGGCCATTATGCTTGGGCTGCAGGCATTATCGATAGGATCTGCGTAAACGAGCTAAACCCATCAAACAGAGCGCTGTTTGCGATAGGTGTGGAAAAGAGACAGAGGCGTCATTTGTACGCTGAAAATACAAAATAAGAATTTTTGCCTGGCTCAGATCGACCCTTTTTTACCGGGTAGAGTGATACTAACCGCTATTCAATCTATTGAAGGATAATTATTAAGAGAGATGAAATACCAAAGCATGCCGCCAGTTATCGAAAACGAAAGCCCTCAACCCTCTCAAGGTGCCATTGCGCTGTTTGTTAAAACACCGGGCTTGTCTCCTGTTAAAACCCGCTTGGCGGCTACGCTCGGAACAGAGGTTGCTGAAGCTTTGCATTTAACTGCCGCACAATCTGTGACATCGGTCATAGCGGATGCCTGTCAACGGTTTCCATTGCAAGGTTACTACGCCGTCGCGGAGGTTGGCGCTTTGGATCATTCTCATTGGCAGGCGTTGCCGACGGTCTGGCAAGGGGAAGGCGGCCTGGGTGAGCGTATGGGGCTGATCTACGAAAAGCTTTTACAGCGCCATCCTTATGTACTTTTGGTGGGTGCTGACATTCCTCAAATGACTGTCCTTCAACTGTGTGATTGTGCTCGCTGGTTATGCGGTATTGATTTTCCTCGCTTTGCTTTTGGTCCGAGTTTAGACGGTGGATTCTGGCTCTTTGGGGGTAATCGACCGCTTCCTCAAGCGCTTTGGACCCAGATAATTTATAGTCAATCCGATACAGCGGAACAATTTTTAAATGCAATTACCCATTTAGGTGATATTTTTCATACAGACAGTTTACAAGATGCTGATGAGTTAATTGATTTAGTCCGGGTTATGACATCACTGGAGGCGCTTCTTAGTCCGACACCCGAACAGCAAAATATGATGCACTTTTTGAAGGAATTAACTTCACCGAATCTGTGACTTCTGGTGTTGCTTGACTTGAATAATTGGCAACACATGCGCATTAGCTATTACAATTCGCAACGTTCAGAAAAAATAATAAAAAGAAAGTAAATGGAACCTTACCTGACCGCTTCGTATCATTCGCTTGAGAGGCGCTCTGACAATAAAAATCCGGTTGATTTGCGGGTTTTTAATCGTGTGGTGTGGTTCAGCAACCCGGTTAGAAAAGTACCGGGCGAACTTAATTAACCCGATAGGGAGATATCCTTTGAATTACTCAAGCAGATTTTTTGTAGAATTCATCAAACTGGCCGGTCCGTTCTGGCATTCCGAAAACAAAGCCACTATTCACAAATTGACCCTGGGGCTGATCATCTTTACCATCATGCAGATTGCCATTGCAGTATTGCTTACCGAATGGAGCGCTAATCTCTTTAATACCCTGGACCAGCGTTCCATGTCCGGGCTGACCAAGCAAATTGTGATTATCGCGCTGATACTTATTGCTAACGTCATAGTCACTTCAAATCACCTGAAAATGAAGCGTCAGTTACAAATTGATTGGCGCAGTTGGCTGACGCATCGTTTGATTGGTGAGTGGATGAATAACGGTCGCCATTATCAAATCAAGCACATGGAAGGACGGCATGACAATCCGGACGGACGTATTGCTGAAGATATCCGGATAGCCACCGAATATGCGATTGATTTAATCCATTCACTTTTTTATTGCTTGCTGCTGATCGTCAGTTTTACGCAGATATTGTGGACATTGTCCGGACAAATTACGCTTAAAATCGGTGGTCTGGAATTTCCGGTTTACGGGCATCTGGTCTGGCTGGCGATTATCTATGCCGCGTTTGCTTCGACGTTGGGCTGGATTATCGGTCGTCCCCTGACTCAAGCTACCGATGCCAGACAAACCGAAGAGGCTGATTTTCGCTTTGGTTTGGTGACGGCTCGCGAGAACTCTATTGCCATTGCGCTTGTTCGGGGAGAAAGTACCGAACGAAACCGATTTCTGCATTTGTTTAATGACATCTATCGCGCGTGGCAAAGACAAACCCGTGTCTGGTCCAATCTTCTGATGTTTACTTCCGGGTATTCCGTCTTTTCCATGGCTTTTCCCATTCTGATATCGGCCCCGCGCTACATCGCCGGATTCATTTCTTTGGGGGGTTTGGTTCAATCCGCTCAGGCGTTTCAACAAATGGCCGGCGCCTTGTCATGGCCGGTCGACAACATGGCAAAAGTGGCCGAATGGCGGGCATCGGTAGAGCGGGTTTTAGGTTTGGTCAATGCGCTGGATGATTTGGAAAAAAAGAATAAAGACGAAACACAACAGCGCATAAGGCTTGTTAAATCTGAAGAATCGGTTCTTGGTTTCAATCAGGTTTGTATTGCTAAACTGAATGGAGAAATGATCATCGCTTGTATCGAAGATCAGGTAAAACAAGGCGAGCACGTTCTTATCTCAGGCAATGGCGCAACGGCAGCCAAACTGTTCAAGGCAATAGCAGGTCTGTGGCCCTGGGGTAAAGGTACTATTTATTTGCCTGATGATGAGCCCATGTACTTTATGCCGCCAAGACCCTATTTGCCGAGAGGCACGTTGCGTTCGGCAATTTGTTATCCCTATCCTGTGTCGGCTTTTAATCAGGCCGATCTTGAACAGGCGTTCGATGCTGCAGGGCTTAATGATTTACTCGAACAGCTGGATCATGTCGATCAATGGGAAAAAACGCTGTCGCGCGAACAAATGCAGCGGCTGGGATTGGTCCGCTTGCTACTTGTCAAGCCCAAGTGGATTTTAGTGCAGGAAGCTTTTGACTCGCTGGATCCCGAAGGCGAGGCCGACATGTTGCGTTTGATTACTGAAAGGTTGCCGGACGCTTCTTTGCTGACCATTATGAACCAGCCGACCGCAGATGCTTTTCACGAACGCCGTTTAACGCTTTAAGCTAAAGTCGTTTGATGTTTGAAAATAAGTACAGGAAAAAGCTGCGTGGCGTTAATCTGGGCGGCTGGCTGGTTTTGGAGAAATGGATGACGCCCAGCCTGTTTGAAGGCTTGGCGGCGCTGGATGAAACCGCATATTGTGTTGAATTGGGTGAGCGGGCCGGTCCTTCATTAAAACAGCACTGGAACAACTTTATTACCCGGGATGATTTTGCCTGGCTGGCTAAAACCGGCATCAATGCAGTGCGAATTCCTGTCGGGCATTGGATCTTCGGGCCCGACTATCCCTTCCATGCTGCCTATGGGTCCTTGCGTTATCCCTTCGTTCAAGGCGGCATCGACATTCTGGACCAGGCGATGAAGTGGGCTGAAGAATGCGGCTTGCATGTTGTGCTGGATTTGCATGCCGCACCGGGATGTCAGAACGGCTTTGACAATGGCGGCATCCAGAATGTCTGCGAGTGGCATACCCAATCCTCTTTCATCGATTATTCTTTGACGGTTTTGGAGCGGCTGGCGGAAAGATACGCCTCCAGTCCGGCCTTGCATGCCATTCAGACATTGAACGAACCTCGCTGGGATATCGCGACTGATCTATTGAAGAACTATTATCTTGAGGCCTATCACCGTATCCGCCAGCACTGCGGGCCTGAAAATGTCGCTGTCGTAATACATGACGGTTTTCGCTCTTACAGGGAATACCAGGACTTCATGAACGAACCCGGCTATCAGAATGTTGTGTTCGATATTCACCGTTACCAGTGTTTTGTTAAAGAAGATATTGATCTGGATATCTATGGTCATATCCAAAAAGCCGCTATTGACTGGAAAAACGAAGCTGACGATATTATTACCGGTTCTGCTTTGCCGGTTTATCTGGGTGAATGGAGTTTGGGAATGGATAAAAACATGTCTTCTTTATGGACGGCAGGCCTGTTTAATCATACGTTGACCGCAATGGACGCTGTGCAAATGTCCATTGCCTACCGTGCTTTTGCCGCTGCCCAATTAGTGACTTTTGAAAAATATCTGGGTTGGTTTTTTTGGAGCTACAAAACCGAAACCACCCCGGAGTGGTGTTTTCGTGAATGTGTCGAGCGGGGCTGGCTCCCGGATCAGTTCGCCTGAATCCGGCAACCTCTGCAGCTACTTCAATCACCGTAACCCAGGTTGCGAGTTTCAATTAACACGCTGTTTTCAAAAAGTAAAAATTGCTTTAACTTTCGTGGACCGAAGTTGTATACCCATTCATCGATAACGACTTGTTCATAGTTTTCAATTTCGAGTACACCTCGATTATGCCGCAATCGGCTTCCTTCAACGCCTATTCGGGTTTCGGCGTAATCCGGCTCACCGCATTTTTGCAGTACATCTATTTTATGATCGCCTACGCGAATAATTCTATTGCCACATCGTAAGGCAAAGGCATCATTAATGCCGATCAAAAATAGAAAGAGTAATACCGGCAATGTGAAATTTTTCATGGTAGCTACATCAAAGAGTGTAAGAAAAAAACTAGCTTAAAAAGACCGTTTCGAATACTTTGCAAAACGTCCCTGCTTCGCCTTTTGATCGATATTAATTTTGGGCTTCCGTTTAATTTATAAGCAGTATCTTAAACTTCGCCTGAAGAAAGCATAGATAAAATGAAATGGGCTCAATAATTTGACCTAACGCCCATGAAGGTTTGGGCATCACCCCGGCAGATGAGAGGCCTTTGATATACAAGGGCTGATTCGATGCCAGGCAATCCGCATGGCCTTGAACTATATTGGCGTTTTGCCATCGCGAAAAGGCCCTACCGCTTATCGATTTTTACATCGGGGTTGTGTTTTTTAACGGGATTACTTTGTGTTAGACGACCGCTTTATGTCTCGTACTCGTCGTTGAAAATCAGTGCAATTACTGAACTACAAATCAATTACAATCGGCGCGTTGACAGGTTCATACCCTGCATCACAAATTGAAGCGTTGACGAAAATGGTGCCTTTACGCTCCATAACGCCATAGCCTTCGTGGATATGCCCAAAGATATGCAGTTTCGGCTGGATACGCTCCAATGCATGAAGCAAGTCTTCACAGCCTACCGCTTCGCCGCTGTAGATCTGATCCAATATTCCATAAGGGGGAGTATGCGTAATAAGTACATCGGTATCGTCGGGAATGCGTGACCACATCTGCGCTAGCGGTAATCCACGCGGCAGATTGAAAGCCCAGTTAAAAAATTCAGGTTGCCAGGGAGATCCCCAGAATTTCACCCCATCAATTTCAACGCCCCTGTCCTCAAGATAAATGACATTTTTAATCAGTCTTTTAAAATAAAAACTGACCCCATCTGCAATCGGCCAATCATGATTGCCTGCAACTAAAAACTTGGTTTTGTGCGGCAGGCTAAGCATGAATTCATCAAATAGCTTCAGTTCCGAATCATAACCTGCCAGACAAATGTCGCCTGCTGCTACCAGCACATCGCCATCAGGAATCTCGATCCGGTCGGTCATTCCGTGAGTGTCAGACAGGCAAACTATGCGCATAGGCTTTCTCTTCAGTGGCCATGACAAAAGATTATAATTGAAAAAAGTGGTTTTCTTGACGCTTTACTATGGCATAACTTTGGTAATTGATTGGGAGGATTTTAATCACCAAGGCAATGTCGTTAAGTTAAGCGGAGATTATAGGAGAGCTCCGCTCCCTCCGCGCAGTTATTGGCAATCTTGATTCATGACAACCGCGTTTTCACCGACTGTGTCTCTGATGGTCTACGCATAATCGACCAGATCTTTTTCTGTTAGGTTGCCGGTAATAATCCAGGGAGAGTCTTGTAGGCGTGGGCCATGCCCGCGACTTAAGTCGGTTCAATCGGCTTAAAATTAGAAGCATTAGTTGTCGCGAGACCTGATACTCTTTCAGTATTTGACCTAAAGCAACATAAAGGAAACAACCGCATGTCTTACGATATCATTGCTTTTATTGTCTGTTCCCTGCTGGTGTTGGCATATTATCTCTATTTAAGACGTCGTACCCGGCTAAAACCGGAGTCAAGCCTGCATTCGCTAAATTCCAGTATCCGGGAGCAATGGGTGGAAATGGTGATGACGAGAGGCAATATGGAAATACTGGCTATTCAAACGTTGCGCAACTCTGTCATGGCGGCAAACTTTATGGCAACAACCGCCATATTGTTGATAATCGGAACCTTAAACTTAAGTGAAAAAATTGAGTCCTGGGCACTGGCTTGGCATCCTTCACATTTAGCGGTCTCGGTATCCACCGGGTTATGGCAACTAAAACTAGGCTTATTGCTGCTCAATTTTTCTATTGCCTTTTATTGTTTCTCGATGGCAATACGTTACTTTAATCACGTCGGCTATATGATTAATGTTCCCGGCATAGGGTCTGCTGATAATGCTTTGTTAAAAAAAACGTGTGCCTTTTTAAACAAAGCGGGCAGTTTTTATACGTTGGGGACGCGTTCTTTCTTCTTCAGTCTCCCGATCATTTTGTGGTTTTTCGGCCCGTACTTTTTGATACTCGGCACGATTGGACTCATCTGCGGACTGGCTATGCTCGATAAGGTACCCGGGAAATAATCTCAATTTAGCCGATAGCATTCATTGTATTCTTCTTTGTAGCCAAAGCTATCGCTTGGTTGGCTTGGAAAATAACTCGGCGGCCATTCAAAAGTCATTTTCTTGTCTATAATGGATCTATTGAAAAGTTACATAAATGAAGATGGCAAACCGATCTTTTAAATGATTTCCTGTCTATTATAAAAATTATGCCCCCGTCTCTTCTTATGGTACCAGTGACTCAACAATCTATCATCAGATCCCTTCTTGTATTTTAAAATTAAAAAGAAAGATAAATGATTTTAAGAAAATTCTGGCCATTCCGAAAAAAAATCAAAAATAATTCAAGAGACAAGGATGGTCTGCTGTCTTCGTCAGAACGTGTCTTGACGCCGGTTTCTCAGTTAATGATAGGCATGTATGTTGTCGAGTTGGACCGGCCTTGGCTTAAAACTGCTTTTGTGTTTCAAGGTTTTGAAATTAAAACAGAAGATGAAATCAAACAATTAAAAGATACCTGTGAGTTTGTTTATATTGATCTGACTAAAGAAAAAAAAAGAAGGCTCGTAAAAATTGATTCAAGCGCTCAACAAGTCCCGGAAAGTTACGACGTCAACGCAAAGCCGCCGCCCAAAAAAGGCAGTTTTGAAAAAGAAATAAAACGCGCCGATCTTGTTTATAAACAAACCGGCCAGTTGGTTTCTGAGTTTATGGAGCGGATTGCCCATGGTGGTGGGGTGGATTCGAAAGTCGCGAAAGAGGCGGTTGCTCAATGTGTGAACAGTATTTTGCATTCTCCCGATGCCATTCTGTGGCTAAGCCAATTAAAAAATCGCGATGCCTATACCGCGCAACACAGTTTAAATGTGTGCATGCTTTCGATCGTTCTGGGCCGACATCTGAACTTGTCAGAGGCTAATCTAAACAATGTCGGGCTTTGCGGCATGATGCACGATATGGGCAAGATGCGGGTGCCGCTGGAAATTCTCAATAAGCCTGGAAGACTCGAGCCCGATGAAATGGAGATTATGCAATCACATCCTTTATTAGGCTATGAATTGCTCCGATCCAGCCCCGGTATGTATTATGGTGCTATAGAGTCTGCTTATTCGCATCATGAACGGCTGGATGGTTCCGGCTATCCGAGACGGCTGAACAAGACCTCTCTTTCGCTATTTACAAAAATAGTCACTATCGTGGACATGTACGATGCGATAACCAGCGACCGGGTTTATCAAAAAGGGAGAACGCATCTTGAGGCCACTCATATCATGTCCAACCTGATTGATGTTCAGTTGGAAAGGGATTTGGTCATCAAGTTCATTGAATGTATGGGGGTTTATCCACCGGGGGCGGTGGTGATGATGACCAACCGGGCGATCGCAATTGTCGTGGAAGTCAACGAAGTGCTAAAACTTAGACCCAAAGTCATGCTGCTTCTTGATGAAGATCACTATCCGGTTCCTGAGCAGGTTATTGATTTGTCGCTGATGCCTACTGATGATTACGGCAATGTCTATACCATCAAAGGCATTATTAATGCCGAACAATACAATATTGATATAGCAAAATATTATCAGCGCGGATTTTTACAAAAAGGTTTTGCTTCTGACCGCAGATCCTGAATACGTGATAGCTTCGGGCATTCGCCCGGGGCATAGATCTGTTATTACCCCTCTTGGCTTTACCCCTGAGAAGCATCCTGAAGCCTGACCAGCCAGGGCGTGTCAGAATCGGGGTCGACATGAAACGACAGTGAAGCGGATTTGTGGACCAGCCCAGCTTCATACGAGGCATTGGGATTCAACTGCCGTTTTTCGATAAAATCCACTAAACGGCGGGCATTATAGATTGCCAAGACTGTATTGCCGTTAGTGATCAAATAAGCGGCATTATTTTCGCCGCGTTCGGGATTGCGATTAATCAATTCTTTCAATAAATTTTTATCATCACCGGTAAAGTTTCTGTAAACAGAGTCTTCCCTGTTCTTGCTTAATCCGGTCAGATATTTTGCCAGTGACCCCGATTGCTGGTGTTCTTTGATCATGTCGATTTCATGATCGGACAACGCGAAGCTTTCAGCCACCAGGTATTGATTTGTTCTATCACCATCATTGGCAAACAAAACGATTTTATCCAGATTCAAATCATCAAACGCATTTAGAAATGATTCGGGTGCGTGGATATGTTTGTAAATGGTAATAACCCAAGGTAGGGCGCGACCGGTTTTGCCGAAACGTTTTTTGACACTGGCTACCACCGACAACCTCGATAGTTCGTGTTCTCGGCCTTCGGGTTTTACCAGAAAGGCATCGACGGCGATGATTTGTGTTGTAAATCCCGCTTGTTTAAAATTGGCGATGATGCCTGAATAGCGCGGACTGTAGGGGATTCCCGTGCCGTCATACATCAGGTTGATACGTTGTTGCTTGGCCCGCAAGGCGACAGAATCGCGCAGCCGGTTGGCAAACGGCTCTACATAGACGTAATCATCACTGTGATGATTGGCGGCGGTCAGCACTTTATACAAATCACTTTTTTTACGGAAATCATCCAAAGAAGCGATCACGTAATTGCCGCCGCAACTGGCGTGCGCAATTTCCTGAACGGCGGTTTTTCCTGCGCCTGCGCCGCCCATTGCCATAAAGAGTTTGGGGTCCGGGTCGGACGTTTTATCGGCAAAAATTTCAGCTTCTGCGGCATCCAGAATGCGGATGACTTTGGCCAGTCTTTCATAGGCGATTTCGACACTACGGACCAAACGTTGATCGCCATTGGCTACTTTAATCAGTTCCTGTTTCAGCACTTCGTTGTTTGCCAACACAAAAACCGGTTTTTTTTCACCCAGACATTCTCTGATTAATTCCTGTAATTCGATATGGCTGGGTGAGCGCAGTCCCGTCAGCATGTTGATGTCCAGGCAGAACAAAGGTGCTGACCCGTTCTCACCCAGCGTAATGCCGTCAATTTCGGTTTTACCCGGCTGACGCAAATCTTCGGTTCCCGGCAGATAGCCGATGATGTTTTCTGGTGTGCAGTAAGGGTAATCTGCGATATGTTTGCCGGCTATAAACAATTCTTCACGAATCAACTCAATCGGCATTAAAGCGCCATTGACGGTCACAAGACATTTAACGCCGTCGGCTGTGGTGTGCGACAAAAAAGGAATGCCTGAAATAAACTTTTTGTTTTCCGGCCATTTACCGTAGCCGTTGGGCGTATTATTGAGGATTTTGTTACGTAAGGGGTCCAACGCATGCAGGAAAGCAAGGGTCAGCAACGAATGAGCGGAATCGGGGCCATGCAAGGCCTGAGAATCGTTTTGATCAATACGCCGAAAATCGATGCCGTGAGGATAAACACTTTTAAACGCAGGCAATTTACCCAGTAAGGTAATAAACAGATCCAGCGTGATTCGGTTTCCATAGCCAAACGGCCTGACTTCGCGCATTTTGGCATAAAAATCAGCGAGTCTTTCTGCAATCGTCTCGGTATAAATGACAAAGCCATTGTTGTCGAAAATCGCAGTATCCTTGTTGTTGTCCTCATCAAGGACCAGACGGGCTATGGTTTTCCGGAATTTTTGACGTTTATCGGCATCGACAATCGTTCCGGGTCGATGGCTCACCGTGGTTTGCTCCCGCCAGTCCTGAAACATTTCCCGGTGTATCCTGGAAAACAGTCCGGTGAGATAAGTAACACGCTTGGTAACGTCGTGAGAAATGGTGCCTTCAGCTTCCAGTTGTAAACTGGTCAGCACTTGACAGCCTCGGCCAATTGCCAGAGCAGTACGCAGTTTTTTTAGCCGATCATGCGAGGAAATAAGGGAGGCGTGATTTTTATTCATGGTTCATACACAGGCCAAGAGAAATCGAGGTCAATGGGTGCTTTAGGGTTAAATGAAACAGCTATCAGCATACTCCCGTTTCAATGTATGGAAAAGTCCTTATATTTTTGTTGCTATTGGCTTACTTCTAAGTTTGTCAGATTAGAAGAAAGACCGTCATACTCGGCGGGAAGCGAGTATCCAGTGCCACGAATGGCGAGCTTCGAACCCTCCATGGAGCCTATATTCCGGCAATCCATGCCGGAATGACATCCTTCGGTAGTGTGAAACCTGAAATCTGGCAAAGTAAAATTACGTCAGCAAATCCGGGGTAAAGGGTCGTCCTCCAATTGTTCGAGAAGCCGTTCGCCGCCGATGGTGGTTTCCAATATGACGTGCTTACGCCCATCTTCAATTCGACCGATAATAGCTGCGTCGGGATAGCCCCCGGCATGAAGCGCCGACAATGACTGATTGGCATGCTCAGGGTCAACAACAGCAACTACACGGCCTTCGTTGGCCATAAAGAGAGGGTCGTAGCCCAATATTTCCGAAACGGCTTTGACTTGATCATGAACAGGGATTGACGACTCTAACAGGCGAACAGTTTTGTTACAGGCTTGAGCTATTTCGTGCATGACGGTTGCAATACCGCCTCGGGTGGGGTCGCGCATAAAAGCCAGACCGGGTGAAGCCATCAGGATACGGGTAATAGGCAGCACACTGGCCGCATCCGAATGTAACGTGCCGCTGAGGCCGAATTGTTCTCGGGCTAGCATGACTGCTGTGCCGTGGTCTCCTGCCGTGCCGCTCAATAAAATGAGATCGCCGGTTTTGATTTGTTTCAAACCCAGGTTGCTGACCGTTTTTCTAAAGCCCACGCCGGTGGTCGAAAAATAAATTCCGCCTCCCTGGCCGCGTTTTAAGACTTTGGTATCACCGGCAACGACAGCTATATTGCATTCCCGGCAGGCATTCGCCATGCTGTTCAGTACCCGGTCAAGCACGCTGATTTCAAGCCCTTCTTCAATGAATGCAGTCAATGTCATATACAGCGGTTCAGCGCCCGATACAGCAAGATCATTAACCGTTCCGTAAACCGCGAGACTGCCGATCGTACCGCCCGGAAATTCCAGGGGGTCTACCGTATAGCCATCTGTTGTAATGAGTAACTCATCAGTAGCGACAGGTATTTTGAAAGTGGCTGCATCGCTTTGAATATCGAGCTTATCGTTAGCCAGATGCCTGGCGAAGAGTTTTTCTATCAGTTCGCGCATGCGCCGTCCGCCGTTGCCGTGAGCAAGACTGATATGAGTATCGGGAAATTGGATGGGTGAGTTCATGTTAAACTTGGATAAAGTGGGTCGTTATTCATTTTGAGTGAACAGCTGATGGATTTGAAAAGTGATCAATAGGGTTAGAGGATAATTTGGTTTTAAGTCACCATCAGAGACACAAAAGGGCCCTGTTGTTTTAAGTCGTGTCTTGAGTTTTAATGAGTATATAACAGAATGAGGTGGTGCGATGTGCCTGGCATTTCCAATGCAGATTGTTGAAATTAATGGTTTTGAAGCCCGTTGTTTATTTAAAGGCATACAGCGCACGGTTAGTTTGTTTTTGATACAGGATGAAGAGATACAGGTGGGTGATTACGTTCTGATTCATGTCGGTTACGCGCTGCAAAAAGTTGATGAAGAGGAGGCCTTTTCCACCTGGGAATTGCTGGATCAACTGGCCGTCAATGAATCAGACTATGCATGAATTGTCGTTGTGTGATGATTTGATCAGACAGGTTCAGTTGCTCGCGGATCAGCATCATGCTCAAAATGTCGCGCAAGTTACCGTCAGTTTAGGCGCATTATCAGGTGTAGAGCCCGTTTTGCTAGTCCAGGCCTTTGAAATTCTCAAAGCGGGAACTGCCGCGTCGAATGCCCGTCTGATCATTAACACTTTACCAGTCAGAATAAGGTGCGATCATTGCGGAAGTGAAGCCGATGCTGATCCCAATAAACTGATATGTCCGGCATGCAAAAGTTTGGATACGCAACTGCTCAGTGGCAGCGAGTTCATCTTGAGTCAGGTTGAGCTGTTTGTGGCATCCTGAATGAATGCGGCAGGTTATCGCTCGGCGCTCTCATTTGAAAGAGTAAGAATTTAAGATTGGTAACTACTTGCTCCCTTGGAAAAGCGGGTGTAGGTGATTGATTGAAAAGGCTTCTGCAACAGGGATGTTGCAGAGAGCTTCAGGGACGTATTAATGCGTCCTTTGAAATCAAGCACCTACACCCAATAAATGGGGGAGGTAGATACTTAGTTTGAACCAATCCATTCCAGTTAAGGGTTAAAACAGATGTGTACTACCTGTGGTTGTCAAGTTACATCAGGAAACGAGGCTCAGATTACAGTGGAAAAGTCGGCTGACGGGGGGGCAACTTCCGTTTTGACCCGCCTGATGGCCGGTAACGATCTGCAGGCTGAGCATAATCGCATGCATTTTGATCAACTGGGTGTTTTGGTCATTAATTTAATGTCTTCGCCCGGTTCGGGTAAAACCGCATTGCTCGAAGCCACGATTGTGCAGGGTCGGGAAAGGTTTCGAATGGCCGTGATTGAAGGGGATCTGGAGACCGAAAATGATGCACTGCGCATCCGCGCTCACGGTGTTCAGGCGCACCAAATCACAACCGGTTCGGCATGTCATCTGGATGCCCATTTAGTCCACGAGGCGCTGCATCAAATCGACTTTGCAGGCATTGATGTGCTGTTTATTGAGAATGTCGGTAATCTCGTTTGTCCTGCCAGTTTTGATTTGGGGCATCACCTCAATGTGATTCTCTTATCCGTTGCGGAAGGGGATGACAAACCGGCCAAATATCCGGTGATGTTTCGCGCGGCGGATGTGATGCTGATTACCAAAACAGATTTGTCGCCCTATCTGGTTGAGTTTTCAAGTGAAAGAGCAGCACAAAATTTGCGCAATCTGGCCAGTCAGGTGCCGGTTTTTCAATTATCCGCACGGAACGGGGAGGGTATCGATGTCTGGTTGGACTGGTTGGAAGAGCAGATGCAGCTTCATAAGCAACGCGCCAAAAATCGGCCTTCTTTCCGACCTGTGCGACAGCCTGATGCCGGTTTGCATGCAACCCGCATCTTATTGCGTCCCGCCCATCCTGTAAGCAAGTCATAGAGAGCAGATAATGGCCTTAAGCGCTCAGCAATGGCTGGTAAAAATAAACGAATTACCGGTGACTGAAACGATAAAAATCATGAATGTCTGCGGGGGTCATGAGCGGACGATTGCTTTGTCAGGGCTTCGCAGCGTGCTGCCGGAATGGATAGAGCTGATACCCGGACCGGGGTGCCCCGTTTGTGTCTGTCCCGAGGAAGATATTTATCAAGCTATACAGCTTTCATTAGAGAAAAATATCATCCTGGCTGCATTCGGTGACATGCTCAGAGTGCCTGTCAATGCGGGTAAACAGGCTATTCGTACCTTATCGCAGGCTAAAGCTGCCGGTGCGGATATTCGAGCGATTGCCAGCCCTATCGAAACGTTGACGATTGCAAAAGAGAATCCCGGGCAAACCGTCGTATTTTTTGCTGCGGGGTTTGAGACTACATTCGCGCCTGTGGCCGCAATGCTGGCTGAAGGCGCACCTGAAAATCTGCTGATTTTGAGCAGTGGTCGTCTGACATGGCCGGCAGTGGCTTTGTTACTGGATTCAGAGCAGCCGAATTGCGATGCGCTGATCGCGCCAGGGCATGTGGCAACGGTGATGGGCCCTGAACAATGGCAGTTTGTCGTTTCGCGCCATCAGCTTCCTGTTGCGATTGCCGGTTTTACTCCGGACAGTTTACTGGCGGCCATTTACTCGGTGCTACGGCAACGCATGGATAACCATTTGTTCGTTGATAATTGTTATGAACGAGTGGTCAAACCCGGAGGTAATCGCCGTGCTCAACAGTTGCTATCGCAAGTTTTTGAGGTGTCTGATGCGCCGTGGCGAGGTATCGGTTCGATTCCTAGTTCGGGGTATACCTTAAAAGCACACTTTTCACGCCATGATGTTCAACAACATTTTGAGTCTTTCCGGGATGACGCGCGCCGTCATGTTGGCGAAATGCCGCCCGGTTGCGATTGCGCGCGCGTTGTTATGGGGAAGATCAAGCCGGTTGACTGTAAATTGTATGGCCGTTTGTGTGTGCCTAGTCAACCGGTAGGTCCTTGTATGGTTTCTGATGAAGGGGCCTGCCGGATTTGGTGGAGTGCCGGAATAAAACCTGAGGTTGAGCTAAAAAGCACTGAACTGACTTAAAAGTTGAGCGTGTCGCGTCTATTTAATAGAAAAATGCTTGGAGGTTTTCTATGCAATTTCTAGCAATGAATCAACCTGACTGATGACAGGTTTTCATTTGCAAGGTCTTGGTAATTTCAAATAAGGAAAATTCAAGTTAAAAAACCTGTTAAATTAGGTTAGACTTAACGCTAAGTGTTGGTACAGTGCATAATTGATCCTATACTGAACTCAATAGTAATAATAAGGAGAAATTGGATGTCGAAAGGGCAAAATTTACAGGATAATTTTTTAAATACTCTCAGAAAAGAACACACTCCCGTTTCCATTTTTTTAGTTAATGGTATTAAGCTGCAAGGGCGTGTTGATTCATTCGATCAGTATGTGATTATGCTTAAGAATACTGTCAGTCAGATGGTCTATAAGCATGCAATATCAACGATTGTTCCGGGCAAACCTGTCAAACTTAGCCGCGAAAACGAAATCATTGAAGATTAAACTATTATCAAACTTCTCGGAGCGCTTAATTGTTTGAGCGTCCTCAATCGGGTGAGCGGGCCGTGCTCGTTCACCTAACACTCCAAGCCAATCAAGAAGACTTATCGGAACTGCGTGAGCTGGCCAAATCAGCGGGTGCTGAACCTGTTTGCGTGGTGGTGGGCAGTCGGCGAAGTCCCGATTCGAAATATTTTGTCGGAACCGGCAAACTTGAAGAAATCAGACAGGCTGTAGAAGAACATTCTGCCGACTTGGTGTTGTTCAATCACTCGCTGTCGCCCAGTCAGGAGCGCAACATTGAAAAAGCGCTCAATGTCCGGGTGGTGGACAGAAACGGACTCATTCTGGATATTTTTGCTCAGCGAGCGCAGACCTTCGAGGGTAAATTGCAAGTTGAGCTTGCGCAATTGCGGCATTTGTCGACGCGCTTGGTTCGCGGCTGGACCCATCTTGAAAGGCAGAAAGGCGGCATTGGACTGAGAGGGCCGGGTGAAACTCAGCTGGAAACCGATAGAAGGCTTTTGGGTGTAAGGATCAAACAAATTCAAGCCCGCCTTGAGAAAGTTAAAAAGCAACGTCATCAAGGACGACTGAAGCGAAAGAAAGCCGAGATTGCTTCAGTTTCGCTAGTCGGTTATACCAATGCGGGTAAATCTACCTTGTTCAATGCCTTAACGGGTGCGAATGCCTATGCGGCCGATCAGTTGTTTGCGACGCTGGATCCTACTTTACGCAATTGTTTGCTCCCGAATAATACTGAAATCGTTTTGGCAGACACGGTAGGGTTTATCCGTCATTTGCCACATGAACTGGTTGCAGCCTTCCGGTCTACGCTGCAGGAAGCCAGCGAGGCGGATTTATTGTTACATGTCATTGATGCCAACGCAGAAGACAGGGATGATACGATTTTTCAAGTCAATCAGGTGTTAACCGATATTGACGCTCATCAGATAAGGCAATTGCAGATATTTAACAAAATAGATCTACTTCCCGATGTAAAGCCCCATGTCGATAGGGACGATACGGGCAACGCGGTCAGAATCTGGCTGTCTGCTCAGACGGGCGAAGGCCTGGATTTATTGCAAGAGGTTTTGGCCGAATCATTCAAACCCTCCAAAATCAGAAGGCATTGCCGGTTAAGGCCTGATCAGGCCGGCATTCGTGCCAAATTGTTTGATTTTGCAAAAATCATCAATGAGCAATGCCAGGACGATGGCGGCTGGGATATTTGGATGGAAATCGATCAAAAAAAACTGGGCTTATTGAAAGATGTTGTTATGGAAGAATTTTAATATCTTTTTTAAGGAAGACACGCGGTAGTAATAGTTTATCTGAATACTCTGAAACCAGTTGGTTAACTTAATAACCTAGTTTGAATGTAAGTTTTTTATCCGAGATAATTGGCAATGACTTTTAATGCTGAACTATCGTGATAAGATAAGAAAGTTATTTAGAGTTTCATATTGTTGTTCAAGTCAGTAATATGAAACCACTGATAGGGATAATCTTAATTTAAGAAAATATGACGAGTTGAAAAATTCTTTAACTTTCAAAAATTTTAGCTTGTTTCTTTAAGCATTAATTTTTGTAAGTTATACGGATCGGTCTATCAAACCCCTCGCGTTAATGAGTCAAAATCATTTTAATTACTAAAATCCCAATGGAGCATATGTATGTCCTGGAATGAACCTGGCGGCGGCGATAAAAAAGACCCTTGGAGTGGGCGCGGAAATGAAAAAGGGCCTCCCGATCTGGATGAGGCGATTCGCTCATTACAAGAAAAATTAGGCGGTATCTTTGGCGGCGGCGGAAATAATGAACCCGGATCGTCAATGAAGAGCATAGGCTATCTGGCGGCCGGTGCAGTTGTTCTCTGGGGTCTAAGCGGCTTCTATATCGTCGACGAAGGTAATCATGGCGTGGTTACTCGTTTCGGCAAGTACACAGATACGACACAAGCCGGTTTAAACTGGCATATGCCTGCGCCGATTGAGCAGGTGCAAATCGTCAATGTCAAGCAACAACGCTTTATTGAAGTGGGTTATCGAAGCGGCGGGGCGCAACAAACTTTGGGTTCTGTGCCCAGAGAAGCATTGATGCTGACCAAAGATGAAAATATTGTCGACGTCAGATTGGCGGTCCAGTATCAGGTTAAGGATGCCAAACAGTTTCTGTTTAATGTTGCCAACCCTTCTGAAACACTGAAACAAGTCACTGAATCTGCTGAAAGAGGGGTTATCGGATCCAGCAACATGGACTTCGTTTTGACCGAAGGCCGCAGCGAGATTGTTGCTCAAATCGGAAAAGAAATACAGGAAGTCATGGATGCTTATAAATCCGGAATTCAGATTACCAGTGTTAACTTGCAAGATGCTCAGCCTCCTGAGCCGGTTCAAGGCGCATTTGAAGATGCGATCAAGGCCCGAGAAGATCAGCAACGTTTGATCAACGAAGCCCAAGCTTATTCTAACGATGTGGTGCCAAAAGCACGCGGTGCTGCGGCCAGAAAATCTCAAGAAGCTGAAGGCTACAAAGAACAGGTCATTGCTCAGGCAGAAGGTGAGGCAACCCGTTTTACCAATCTGCTGGTGGAATACAAGAAAGCACCTGATATTACTCGCAGAAGGCTTTATATCGAGACGATTGAAAGCGTTCTGAGTAAAACTAATACGGTAATGATCGATGTCAAAGGCGGTAATAATTTACTTTATCTGCCCATTGATAAACTGGCAAAACAACCGGTGCCTAACGTTGAGACTATCAATTTGCCTCAGCCTAGCTTAAGTCAGCCGCAACCAGTCGAGAATGTTCAGCGAGGCGCAGTGCGTGGCCGTGACGTAAGAGGTCGTCAATGATGCAAAATAAAATTTTAATAGGAATAGCAGCGGTTTTATTTCTAGGCATAATGTGTATCTTTACTGTCTCGGAAACCGAAAAAGCAATCAAATTTCAATTAGGTGAAATAGTAAAAGACGATTACGAGCCGGGTCTTTACTTTAAATTGCCTATAGTCAACAACGTCAAAAAGTTTGATGGCCGTATTCAGACCATGGACAGCAAACCGGAGCGTTTTTTAACGGCTGAAAAGAAAAACGTGATCGTTGACTCTTTCGTCAAATGGCGGATCGGAAACGTAAAAACGTTTTATACGGTTGTTGCTGGCGATATTAACCAAGCGAATCTTCGCCTCGATCAAATCATCAAAGATGCTTTCAGAAGCGAATTCAGTAAACGAGAAATCAAGCAACTGGTTTCGACTGACCGGAAAATCATCCGCGACATTTTGATAGCGAAGTCACGAGAAGTCGCTGCAAATCTGGGTCTTGAAATCATTGATGTACAGGTTAAACGGATTGATTTGCCCAGCGAAGTCAGCAGTTCGGTTTACTTGAGAATGGAAGCGGAACGTGAACGTGTAGCCCGTGAGTTCCGGTCTCAAGGTTCGGAAGCGGCTGAGCGCATTCGAGCCGATGCAGACAGGCAACGTGTTGTTACATTGGCTAATGCGTACAAAGAAGCTGAAAAGTTACGTGGTGAAGGTGATGCGCGATCCGCAGAAATTTACGCCAAAGCTTACACCGAAGATCCTGAGTTTTTTTCGTTTTACAGAAGCTTGAACGCCTACCGTGAAACATTTAATAAACCGGACCAAATGCTCGTGATTGATCCTGAGTCCGATTTTTTCAGGTATTTTAAGTCACAAAAGTAAATCACTGACATCGGCGCTATCAACGCCGAGATTGTTTCAATAAAATGAACGCTCCGTTTTTAACGGGGCGTTTTGTTTGAGTGGACCCATAAAAAACCATGCAACAAAAAAATTCCTGGCTTTTACCTGAAGGTATAGAGGAAGTATTGCCAGAAGATGCCAAGCGTCTGGAAAATCTTAGAAATGATATTCTCAACGTTTTTAAACGCTGGGGTTATCAATTGGTTATTACCCCGTTCATAGATTATCTGGATTCACTTTTGACCGGTTCCGGCCATGATCTGGATCTGCAGACTTTCAAGCTAACCGATCAATTAAGCGGCGAAATGTTGGGTATTCGTGCCGACATGACACCTCAGGTGGCAAGAATTGATGCGCACAACCTTAAACATGCCTGGCCGACCCGTCTTTGTTATACCGGCACCGTTCTCCACACAGTGGGCGATGCGCTGGAAAAATCCAGAAGTCCGATGCAGATCGGAGCTGAGCTTTACGGTCATAATGGACTGGAAAGCGATCTGGAAATTATTCAATTGATGCTGGAAATGCTGGCCATTTCAGGGATTCAGCACGTCCATATCGATCTGGGGCATGTCGGTATTTACCGCGCGTTATGCCGGCAGGCCGGGCTTTCTAAAATTCAGGAAACGTCATTGTTTGACATCTTGCAACGTAAAGCCAAGTCAGAATTGCAGGTATTTGTTCAGGGGCTTGATATCGATGAACAATTGAAACCCTTTCTGCTGGTTTTACCTGAACTGAATGGCGGCAGGGAAACACTTGCCAAAGCGAGTCAGGTTTTGTCCAAGGCGGATGAAACTGTCAATAAGGCATTGCAGGAACTGACCTTGCTGGCCGATCGTTTGGCGGTTGATTTTCCCGCATTGCCTGTCAGTTTCGATTTGGCGGAATTGCGCGGTTATCATTATCATACCGGTATTGTTTTCGCTGCATTCGTTTCGTCGGTTGGCCGTGAAATTGCCCGGGGGGGGCGTTATGACAATATCGGCGCTGTCTTTGGTCGGGCCAGACCTGCGACCGGATTTAGTGCGGACTTAAAAGTATTGTCAGAATTGAATCCGTCCGAAATCAATGAACTGGCGGAATTGATTTTTGCACCGGCCGTTAATGATTCAGCTTTATCTGAAGCGGTCAGAAATCTGCGGGCGGCAGGCAGATGTGTCGTTCAGGAATTGCCCGGGCAATCCGGAGATTATCACTCTATGGGTTGCACTGCAGTTCTTGAAAAAAATAATAAAGACTGGATTGTTAAAGCGTTGGCTTAAATTTGGAATGAAAATGGGAAAAAATGTAGTTGTAATCGGCACTCAATGGGGTGATGAAGGCAAAGGTAAGCTGGTTGATTTACTGACCGAGCAGGCCGATGCGGTGGTCCGTTTTCAAGGCGGACATAATGCCGGACATACACTGGTAATTCAGGGTAAAAAGACGGTTCTGCATCTGATACCTTCGGGTATTTTACGTGAGAGCGTCCAATGCTTGATAGGCAACGGTGTCGTATTAAGCCAGCAGGCTTTACTTGAAGAAATTGAGATTCTTGAGAAAGCCGGTATCAAGGTACGGGAACGGTTGTTGATCAGTGAAGCCTGTGCTTTGATTTTACCTATCCATGTTGCCATCGATCAGGCAAGAGAAAAGGCAAGAGGCAGCAAAGCCATTGGCACAACGGGCAGAGGCATAGGCCCAGCGTATGAAGACAAAGCTGCCAGGCGAGGCCTGCGGGCTGGCGATCTGCGTGATGTCAAAGGCTTTTCCGAGAAGTTGCACGAACTTGCCGATCTGCATAATTTTATGCTGAAAAACTATTATCATGCTGAGCCAATAGACGTCCAATCCATGCTGGATGAAGCATTGCAGTTTGGAGAGCAGGTCAAGCCGATGTTAGCCGATGTAGGTGAAATTTTGTCGGTGTATCAGGCTCAAGGTAAGCATCTTTTATTTGAAGGGGCTCAGGGTGCATTGCTCGATATCGATCATGGTACGTACCCTTATGTGACTTCATCCAATACTACAGCAGGAGGTGCCGCCACCGGAACCGGTGTGGGACCTTTAAGTCTGGATTATGTGTTGGGTATTACTAAAGCCTATTCAACGCGCGTCGGAAACGGCCCGTTTCCTACCGAACTGCTGAATGATATCGGCGAACACATCGGTCAAAAAGGTCATGAATTTGGCGCGACAACCGGCAGAAAAAGGCGAACAGGCTGGTTCGATGCGGTTTCCATGCGCAAATCTGCGGCCATGAACAGTTTAAGCGGAATCTGCTTAACCAAACTGGACGTACTGGATGGTCTTGAAAAAATCGGGATTTGCACCGCTTACCGGTTAAACGGGCAATTGACCGGAATTGCGCCTTTAGGGGCTGATCAATATGAAGTCTGCGAGGCAGTGATAGAGGAATTGCCGGGTTGGAGCGAACCTACAGCAGGCGTGACGAATTATGACGACCTGCCTGAGAACGCAAAAGCCTATATCAAAAAAATAGAAGAATTGGTCGGTGTAAAAGTGGCCATTATTTCTACCGGACCTGACAGAGATGAAACCATTATTCTGGAAAGTCCTTTTTAGACAAAATATACCCATCGTAGATCGAAATTCGGCACCGGGGTGTCCGTCAAAGGACGCCGTAAATACATCTATGTAGGCTCTATGCCAGCATCCATGCTGGCAAAGCCTTTGCCGAACAACCCGATGCCTCCTTAGGCACTGCCGAAATTTGAAGTGCGAAAGGTATAAAACCAAAAGCTTCAGGTTAAAACGCAGTTTGAGGTTGTCTCTGACTGCGTTAAGCTTTACATAAAACGGTAATGCATGGTTAAATCGAAATGCGTGATTAACGCATTCGTTAACTATTCTTCGGAGGCATTATGAAACCTGATATTGATGACGATAAATTTGTTGTCTATTTTGCAGTTGGGTTTATTTTGGCTGGTATTGCAATTATGTCGCTTGTATCTTGATTAACGCTCGAAGCTATCAACTAAACAACCGGGTTAGATCGGTTTTTTGTTTGAACCGCTAATCCGGTTTTTCATTATGAAGTCAAAGCGTTCGTTTCAAATAAATGCCAGACCGGTGTAACAAAGTCAGGCATAGGGTTTAAACGACCCAATTCCACCCAGATATTCTTGGGATTATGAAAATCAGAACCTGCCGATCCTGCCAAGTCAAATTGTTTGGCATAGCGCGCTAAAGTATTGATTTCGTCCGGGTTGTTTCTTCCTGACACCACCTCTATTGATAATCCCCCCATTTCCTTAAAATCCATCAGAAGACGCCTCATCCATGACCCGCTTAATTTGTACCGCATAGGGTGCGCCAGAACAGCAATACCACCTGATGCGGTAATCCAGTTAACGACTTCTTCCAAACCAGGCCATTGTGTAGAAACATAACCGGACTTGCCATCACCCAGATAATTATCAAATGCGCCTTGCAAGGTGTCTACATAACCTTGAGACAGCAAAAATTCTGCAAAATGAGTACGCGTGATCATGCCGTCTCCCGCGGCTTTTTTTACAGATTCGAATGCACCGGGAATCCGCTTTTTTTCAAGCTTGATGGAAATTTTTTCAGCGCGTTCATTACGAATCGTTTGTATCGCGTGAGATCCTTCAGCTACCAAAGGATGGGAGGGGTCCAGGTTCAAGCCGACGATATGCAGGCAATGCGACTGCCATGTCGTTGAAAACTCGATACCGGTAATCAGATTGATGCCCTCCATTTCTGCAGCACGTTGAGCCTCAGCAACGCCAGCAACCGTATCATGATCGGTTAATGCCAGGTGAGTGACACCGTATTGCTTGGCACGGCTGACTAAATCCCGGGGTGATAACGCGCCATCCGATGCGGTTGAATGACAGTGAAGATCGTATATCTCAGCCATGATTACTGGTACTCGCCATAAAGTTTTGCATAAAGGCCTTTTTGTTGAATAAGGGTGTCATGCCGTCCCTGTTCACATACGGTGCCTTCTTCAAACACATAAACATGATCGGCCTGCTTAACCGCGCTTAAACGGTGAGCAATAATAATCGTTGTGCGATTTTTTAAAAAATCATTCAACGCGTGATGAACCTGATACTCGGTTGCTGAATCCAGGGCCGATGTGGCCTCATCCAGAATCACGACTTTAGGATCTGCCGTAACCATTCTCGCGATAGCCATGCGTTGTCGTTGTCCGCCGGAAAGCCTCATGCCGTGTCGTCCGATGACAGTATCCAAACCCAAAGGAAGATCGCTCACGGTGGCTTTCAGCTGAGCTATCTGCAAAGCTTGCCAGAGAACAGAATCATCTTCCGACTTACCCATGGTCAGGTTGGCGCGGATGGTATCGTTAAAAAGAATAGGGTGCTGCAAAACAGTGACAACATGCTCTCTGACCACTTCCAGGCCAATCTGTTCAATGGGAATGTTGTCATAGTAAATGGTTCCGGCACTGGGGCTGTAAAGTCCTATCAGCGTTTGCACCAATGTTGATTTGCCGCCGCCACTTGCGCCTACCAAGGCAACCTTTTCTCCGGCTTTGATGGTCAGGTTGATATTGTTCAGAATGGGTTCGTCGGTATAACTGAAATGAAGGTTTTCAACACGGATGGAAACGCTTTTCTTGTTTTTAAAAGGATTATTGATGTGCGGGTATTGCGGTTCCTGCTGTAATTTTGTCAAGCGGTTGATCCGCGCCAGCGCAGCTTTAGCGGCAAAATAGGCATACTGGATACCCAGCACTTCTTGAACAGGAGCCATCATAAACCACAAGTAGCCGAATACGGCGAGCATCTCGCCTATGCTCAGGTCAGAATAGAAAACCATCAGCATGGCCGTCGCTCTAAATACATCAAACCCAAACAAAAAGACAAGAAAACTCAAGCGGGATGCGGCATCACTTTTCCAGGCAAATGCGCCGGATTGCTCTTTGACAGTTCTTGCGGCATCGACCAATAATTGACAATAATGCCGTTCCCGGTTGCTCGCCCTGATTTGATGAATCGCTTCCAGCGTTTCTGTAAGCGCTTGCTGGAAAATTTCATACGCTGAATTTTCCTTGTTTTTCAAATCCTTTACTCGGCTCCCCACCGTTCGAGTGAAGTAAATTACCAGAGGATTCAGTAATAAAATAAACAAGCCGAGCTGCCAGTGCATCCACAGCAAAATTACGGCTGTCCCAACAATGGTTAATATCGCGACCAAAAGCCGGCTGATGGTTGAGCCGATAAAATTGTCGATGGTATCAAGATCGGTAACCAGATGCGTGACTACCGAACCTGAGCCCAGGCTTTCATATTCCGCCATGGAGATCGTTTGCAAATGATTGATCAATCGATGGCGGATGCGAAAAACGATATCCTTGGAAATCAGGGTAAATTGCCTGGCCTGCACGATATTGAACGCAATCGATATGACGCGCAGTAATAAACTGGCAAACAACACGATTGAAATATAGACAACCGGCGTCTGCCAGTCGGCGGGTACCCAGTAATCAATGGTGTGGACTGTAATGCCGGGTTTTTTGAGCAATACCTCGTCGACCAGCAAAGGCATCAGCAAAGGAACAGGAACGCTGGCAATCGTTGCCAGAATCGCTATGATATGAGCGATGATCAGTTGTTTTTTGTGTTGTAAAGCAACACCAAAAAGGTAGTCCCACGTGTAAGTAAACGCTTTGGGAGGGTGGGAAGCTTTTGATTGCACCGTTGCTTTAACCTGTCATAAATAGCCGATTATAGCGATGCGGCCCTTTTTTATAAACCCAATCTTAAAAGTAATAAGTCCTGATGACACGATTTGTTTTGGTATTCTGGTTTTTCATGGTTTCTCTTGCGGGTGCTTCGGTCCCGCTTGATGAACAGCGCGCCTCTTTTTTGATCATATCCAAAAATCTAACTACTCAGCCTCAAGCACCCTGGCCCGATGCAGCTGAGGCGTTGAAAAATTATCCTTTGTATCCGTTTTTACGCTATCAGTGGCTTAAACAAAATCTGAATCAGAATCAGGCTGTTGAGCGATTTTTGACCGATTATTCCGATACGCTTTATAGCGCTTTATTAAAAAGGGATTATCTATTTTATTTGGCTGAACAAACCCGATGGCCGGAGTTTATAAAAATCTATAAACCCACTTCAAACCGGGCCCTGGTCTGTCACTATCAATGGGCACGGCTGAATAGCGGTTATAGAGATGCAGCGTTACAGGAAGCAAAAAAACTGTGGGTCACATCAGAGACTACGCCGCAGGCCTGCGAGGGCTTATTCGAAGGATTGATTCACTCTGACTATTTTTCAAAAGAGGTTCTGTGGGAACGTTTTGAATTAGCGATCAAAAAAAACCGAACCACTCTGGCGAGTCAGTTGATGGCGTTGATGGCTGAACCGGATCAGGCAAAAGCCTCCTTGTGGCTCAAGGTGTATAACGACCCGTCCAGCGTTACCGGGGCAATTAACTGGGATAACAGCATCGCCGGCATGGAAACGATTTTCGCGCAGGGTGTTGTGCGTCTGGCCGATAGTGATGTGGGCAAGGCTATCGAGGTGTGGGATTCAACAAGCTCACGTTTTGCCTTGGCCCCCGAAAGTAAAGATTATGTTGAAGGACGGCTGGGGTTGGCTTTGACATTCAAAAAGAACCCTGCATCTTTCTCAAGGCTCAGTCGTGTCGTCACACCCGATTCATCTATCAGGGAATGGAAAGTGCGAGCTGCTTTAATCGAACGCAATTGGCAGCATGTGCTGAGCGCCCTGGACAGTCTTGATGCGCAACAAATTAATCTGCCGCGATGGCAGTATTGGCGCGCCAGATCATTAGAAGCTTTGGGGCAGATCGATAACAGCCGAAGGCTCTATCAAACGTTGGCGCTAGATAGAAGCCTGTTTGGCTTTTTGGCCGCCGAAAAATCAGGTTTGAAACCGGAATTAAATGACCGTCCGCTTTCACTTGATCCTGCCGAACTTACTGCCTTTCAAACAAAATCCGACTTGCTTATCGTCAGGGAATTAAGAGCAGTAAATCAGCGCAGCGAGGCGGGAAAATACTGGCAATATCTGTTGAGTAAGCTGGACAAACAGCAAATCTTGCTGGCTGCTAAAACAGCCCAGCAATGGGGATGGCATCATAATGCCGTGACGACCCTGGCCAGAGCGGAATATTGGGATGATCTGAAGCTTCGTTTTCCGCTGGACTTTATGGATGATGTCAATCACGCCGCTATAACCAATCAATTGGAGCCATCTCTCATTCTGGGTCTGATCCGCAGAGAAAGTATCTTTGATCCCGAGGCCCTATCGCCAGCTGGTGCCCGAGGATTGATGCAGCTTATGCCGGGAACTGGAAAGCAAATGGCCTTGGCGCTCAACTCACCTTGGGAATCAGTCGATGACTTGTTGAAGCCTGAAGTCAATATCCGGTATGGCGCTCACTATTTCAAGCAGATGCTTGATCGCTTTAACGGTCATTTTATGCTGGCGGTGGCCGCTTATAATGCCGGGCCTTCCAAGGTCGATGCCTGGCTTTTAAACAGTGGGGCAATGCCTGCTGATATCTGGATGGAAACACTCTCTTATAAGGAAACACGGGAATATATATCAGCAGTATTGGGCTATGCGATTATTTATCAATTGAAATTAAATCGTGAAGAACTTAAAGCCAGTCAATTTATGCGAGATGTATCAGCGAAGTAAAAATTGAGCTGATTTTTTTTAGCGAGTCATGGATAATAATAGGTTTTAAATGAAAAACATATCGGCAGGTACGGAAATAATGGAGAAACAGCATAGTTTTACGCGTGAAGAATTATTAATGTCCGGAAGAGGTGAGTTGTACGGACCTAAAAATGCGCAATTACCATTACCTAACATGCTGATGATGGATCGTATCACCCTTATTACCGATGAAGGCGGTAAATACGGTAAAGGTCAAATCATTGCTGAACTCGACATTAATCCCGATTTGTGGTTTTTTGCTTGCCACTTTCAAGGCGATCCAGTTATGCCGGGGTGCTTGGGATTAGATGCCATGTGGCAGTTGGTCGGCTTTTATCTGTGCTGGATGGGCGGTCCTGGAAAAGGCCGGGCGCTGGGGGTAGGGGAAGTCAAATTTACCGGCCAGGTGTTACCGACTGCAAAAAAAGTGGTTTATAAAATCGATCTAAAAAGGCTGATCATGCGGAAATTGGTCATGGGGATTGCTGATGCAACAATGGAAGTGGATGGCAAAATGATCTATGAAGCGACTGATTTACGTGTCGGTCTGTTTACTTCAACTGAAGATTTTTAAAGGCTGGCAAAAATGAAAAGAGTGGTAGTGACCGGTTTAGGTATTGTTTCCAGCATCGGAAACAACCGAAATGAAGTTGTCGATTCCCTAAGACAAGGTCTGTCAGGTATTAAATTTGCTGAAGACTACGAGCAATTAGGTTTCAGAAGCCATGTTCGCGGTGCAATCAATATCAATCTGGATGATTATATCGACCGTAAAATCAAAAGATTCATGGGTGATGGCGCGGCCTTTAACTACGTGGCCATGCAGCAGGCGATAGATGATTCGGGATTGGAAGAGTCCGACGTGTCTAATTTCCGGACCGGTCTCGTTATGGGCTCCGGCGGCCCGTCGACATCCAATTTGGTTGAAGCTGCCGATATATTGCGTGAAAAAGGCATTAAAAAAGTGGGCCCTTACATGGTTCCCAGAACCATGTCCAGTACCAATACCGCCTGCTTGGCTACTCCGTTTAAAATCAAAGGGGTCAATTACTCGATCAGTTCGGCTTGTGCGACCAGCGCACATTGTATCGGACATGCGATGGAACTGATCCAGATGGGCAAGCAGGATGTCGTATTTGCCGGTGGCGGCGAAGAAGTCCATTGGACCATGTCATTGTTGTTCGATGCGATGGGCGCATTGTCTTCCAAGTATAACGATACCCCTGAGACGGCCTCAAGGCCCTACGATGCAACCCGTGACGGCTTTGTTATTTCCGGCGGCGGTGGCGTGCTTGTAATCGAGGAGTTGGAACATGCCAAAGCGCGTGGAGCCAAAATTTATGCCGAATTGGTCGGTTACGGCGCAACGTCTGACGGTTATGACATGGTTCAACCCTCAGGGGAAGGTGCGGTGCGCTGTATGCAACAGGCTATGGCAACGGTTAACGGCAAGATCGATTATATCAATGCGCATGGAACCAGTACCCCGGTCGGCGATACCCGTGAACTTGAAGCATTAAGAGCCGTATTCGGCCGCGAAGAAGTGCCTTTTGTGAGTTCTACCAAATCATTGACAGGCCATGCCTTGGGCGCCGCCGGTGTGAATGAAGCAATTTATTCATTGTTGATGATGGAGCAAAACTTTATCAGCGCTTCTGCGAATATTACTCAACTTGACCCACTGGCCGAAGGTATTCCCATCGTCAGTGAATATAAAGATAACATAACGCTGAACACCATCATGTCCAACAGTTTTGGCTTTGGCGGCACCAATGCAACCCTTATTTTTCAGCGCTACGCCAGTTAACCCTTTCATTGATCAACCGGACCCTTTTACTGGGCCCGGTTGTCATTACTCCAAACCCAAAAGTCTTTTCCGCCGATTATGTTCGATCTGAACCAGAAGTCCCGCACCCAATTCAATAAACTGCAAAAACGTCTTCGTCACGCGGTGGGTGACGCGATTGCTGATTACACCATGATCGAGGATGGCGATAAAGTCATGGTCTGTCTGTCCGGAGGCAAGGATTCGTTCACGATGCTGGATATCCTGATGAATCTGCAAAGGACCGCTCCGGTAAAGTTTGAATTGATTGCCGTGAATCTGGATCAAAAACAGCCCGGATTTCCTGAGCATGTGTTGCCTGAGTATTTGACGAGCATCGGTGTGCCTTTTCATGTGATAGAAAAAGACACTTACAGTGTTGTTAAGCGCGTTATTCCGGAAGGAAAAACCACCTGCGGGCTTTGCTCCAGACTGCGCCGAGGCACGTTATACGGTTTTGCAGAGGAACACGGAATAACCAAAATTGCTTTGGGTCATCACCGTGACGATATTTTGGAGACGTTTTTTCTGAATATCTTTTACGGCGGCAAGTTAAAAGCCATGCCGCCGAAATTATTAAGCGATGACAAAAAAAATATCGTTATCCGTCCCATGGCCTATTGCCGTGAAAAGGACATTCAACGTTATTCCGCATTCAGAGATTACCCTATCATTCCCTGCAATCTGTGTGGGTCTCAGGAAAATCTGCAACGCCAGGCGATGAAGGTTATGCTCAAAACCTGGGATAAACAGTTTCCGGGCCGTTTGGAAACTATTTTTACCAGTTTGCAAAACGTAGCGCCTTCGCAATTGGCGGACAGACAGCTATTTGATTTTGAAGGTCTCAAACAAGGCTCCTTGGAACACTGTGAAGTCATTGATTTTTCCACGGGCTTGTCTGTTCTCGCGCAATGATCGATGAGCTTTTGTTTTGCCCTGTTCACAGATTTCGGCCCGGCAGGTCCCTACCTGGGCCAAATGGAGAGCGTTCTCCGGCAGTCTGCTCCGCAACTCCCCGTCATTCATTTAGTCAGTGATGCGCCTTTTGCAAATCCTTTCGCCGGCAGCTACCTGTTAGCCGCGCTGCGAAGCAGTTTTCCCCAAAATACCATTTTTTTAACGATTGTCGACCCCGGTGTAGGCGGCACCCGGCGACCTGTTGTCCTGTTTGCAGACGGACAGTATTTTGTAGGGCCGGATAATGGTCTGTTGAATACCGTTGCCCTTCAGGCCAATACAGTTGAATGGTATGAAATTATTTGGCGTCCTGATGTCTGTTCAACCAGCTTTCATGGCCGCGATCTATTTGCTCCGGTAGCCTGTGCCTTAGCGAACGGATTGCTGGCCGACTATTGCAAACCGCTGCCAAAACCTGACCTCAGTACCTGGTCCTCAGATTGTCATCAAATTATTTACGTTGATTTTTACGGGAACGCCATTACAGGTAGTCGTTACAACCCCGATCTGGATGGCCGACAGTTATTCATCAATGGGCATTGCGTCGATCAGGCATCAACATTCTGCTCAGTTGAAACAGGCCGGCCGTTTTGGTATTGCAATTCATCCGGTTTGATTGAAATTGCCGTTAACCAAGGCAAAGCCCGGGACCTTCTGAATTTAAAAATAGGTCACTCTTTTCAAGTCTCGCCAAACTGAAATAAGCCTTGCTTTTAATGGCGCAAGGCACTTTTTCAACGATGCATTAGTTCTCGGTGTCTACCACCGAAAGCGCTGTCATATTGACAATTCTTCGCACGGTGGCCGCTTGTGACAAGACATGGATAGAGCGGGCGCAGCCCAGCAATATCGGGCCGATCGCAACGCCATTACCGGCCGCACTTTTTAATAAGTTGTAAGAAATATTAGCGGCATCGATATTCGGCATCACCAATAAATTGGCGCTATCGGTTAACGTGGTATTCGGCATTCTTTTCTTTAATAAGCCATGCTCAAGAGCAATATCGCCATGCATTTCGCCGTCAACCTCAAGTTCAGGCGCGATTGTCTGGAGAATAGCCAATACGGCGCGCATTTTTTGTGCGGACTCACTGTTGCCGGAGCCGAAATTTGAATGCGACAGTAAGGCCACGCGCGGTATCAGACCAAAATGGCGCAGTTGTTCGGCGGCTAGAATAGTAATTTCGGCCAGTTGTTCGGCCGTTGGATTTTCGTTGACATGCGTATCGACAATGGCAATTTGCCTGTCCGGTAAAATCAGAAAATTCATCGCGCCATAGGTATTGACGCCTTTACGCTTGCCGCAGACATGATCGATGTAATGCAGGTGCAAGGTGGAATTGCCGAATGTTCCGCAGATCATGCTTTCGGCATACCCTTTATGGATCAACATGGCGCCGATCAAGGTGTGCCGACGGCGCATTTCCAGTTTTGCATATTGTTCCGTTACCCCTTTTCTTTCGGTCATCAGCAGGTAACTCTGCCAAAAATCACGGTAGCGTTCATCGTATTCCGGATTGATAACCTGATAATCAATTCCGGATTTAAGCCGTAAACCGAACCGCACAATCCGGCTTTCCAAGACAGCGGGGCGGCCTACCAAAATGGGAACGGCGATTTTTTCATCGACAATAATTTGTACGGCGCGCAAAACCCGTTCATCTTCGCCTTCCGCAAATACTACGCGTTTTTTGGCATCGGGCGTCTTTTTCGCGATCTGAAAGATCGGCTGCATTATCGTGCCGCTTTGATATGAAAAATGCTGTAACCGATCGATATAGCCATGCATATCAACGATAGGACGGCTTGCAACCCCTGAATCCTGAGCGGCTTGTGCGACTGCCGGTGCGATCTTGGCCATCAGGCGTGGATCAAAAGGCATGGGAATAAGGTAGTCGGGGCCAAATGATAGGTTTTTGACGCCGTACGTTTCAGCCACGATATCCGATTGTTCTGCCTCTGCCAGTTCGGCAATCGCATGGACAGCCGCGATTTCCATTGCCCGGTTTACAGTCGTTGCGCCGCAATCCAGTGCGCCTCGAAAAATATAGGGAAAACAAAGAACATTGTTAACCTGGTTCGGATAATCCGAACGACCCGTAGCAATGACGGCATCATTCCTAACGGCCTTGACTTCCTCAGGTGTTATTTCCGGAGTTGGGTTGGCTAATGCAAATACCAAGGGCTTTGCCGCCATGGTTTTCACCATGTCTTGCGTTAGTACACCGCCGGCTGACAATCCCAGAAATATATCGGCACCGGTGATGACTTCGGCCAGGGTTCTGGCGCGGGTGTCTTGGGCATAAATGATTTTATTGGGGTCCATCAATTCCTTGCGTCCCTGATAAACGACCCCATAAATATCGGTCACAAAAATATTGGCGACCGGCAAGCCCAGGTCAACGATTAAATCCAGACAGGCCAAAGCAGCCGCGCCTGCACCGGAAACCACCAGTTTACAATCAGACATTTTTTTGCCGACAATTTTTAAGCCGTTCAAAACCGCCGCACCGACTATGATCGCCGTGCCGTGCTGGTCGTCATGAAAAACCGGAATTTTCATGCGTTGGCGCAGGTTGCGCTCGATCTCAAAACATTCCGGCGCTTTGATATCTTCGAGATTAATGCCGCCAAATGTAGGTTCCAGAGCGGCAATGATGTCACATAATTTATCCGGATCCGACTCATCAATCTCAATGTCAAAGACATCGATACCGGCAAATTTCTTAAACAGAACCGCTTTGCCTTCCATGACCGGCTTGGCGCCAAGCGGGCCAATATTGCCCAACCCCAGAACAGCGCTGCCATTGGTGATAACACCGACCAGATTGCTGCGCGCGGTATATTTGGCTACATTTGCCGGATCTGCCACGATTTCATTGCAGGCGATAGCGACGCCCGGCGAGTAGGCCAGAGCCAAATCATGCTGATTCGTCAGTTGCTTGGTCGGCGTTACGCTGATTTTGCCAGGAACTGGTTGGTTGTGGTATTCGAGTGCGGCTTGATGAAATTGTTGGCGGAGTTGTTCTTTGGTGTCTAGGGAATCAGTCATGCTGGCAGTTTAATCAGACGGTTTTAAAGCTGTTATCTTAACAGAACCGGTCCTGGACAAATGCGCTTTATCTTAATTTTATAATGCTCTAATGGACAGGCGGCACGTTGAATATGCCAGAGTTCATGAGTAAACCACTCATCCCTTCAACTCTCATAATGATGCGGGCTTGAGTTTTGAAATAGCGTTTCTCTAGCTCATCTAAGAGGCAGACTGTATGATCTTTCAAACCTGTCTCAGCCGATCTTAAAACTTGTGGGGGATGCATCATGCTTACTGAGATCAAAATTATTTTTTCCGTTTTACTTGCCGTATTCATAACCGCGCCGGATATGAGTCGGGCCGATGATGCCGACTTGGCGTTAAGAGAAAAAGTAAAAGCCCTGTTTGGCATCATTATGCCTGCAACCTCCAATACACCGGATGTTTTGCTGGGACAGGCCTTATTTTGGGATGCCCGGGTTTCCGGAGATGGCAAAACGGCTTGTGTCAGTTGTCATCAAGCGGAAGATTGGGGCGCAGACCGGCGGGCATTTTCTCCAGATGCCAGGGGAAAGCTGACTGCCCGCAATGCGCAGACGGTGTTTAATGCATTGATGCAACCGGCTTTACGCTGGACAGGGGATAGGACCTCCGGTGCCCATCAGGCCGAAAAATCACTGACAGGTTCCATGGGGTTTAGTTCGACCGATGCGGTGGTTCCGATTCTTGCCTCACTGGGTTATGAGGCGGCATTCAAGGCCGCTTTTCCGGAGACACCAGTCCCTCTGTCTCCTTCAAACTATGCCAAAGCGCTTGAAGCCTATCAGGCGACTTTAATAACGCCTGCTCCGTTTGATCAATTTCTATCCGGTGATGATTCGTCGCTGACCGCTCAGCAAAAAGAGGGTTTGGCTTTATTTATCGATACCGGTTGCGCATCCTGCCACAATGGCCCGCTGTTGGGAGGCAATTCCCTTCAAAAGTTTGGTGTCGTCAAAGATTATTGGTCAGCGACTCAATCTGAAAAGCGAGATCTCGGACGTTTTGAGGTGACCCAAAATGAGGCTGATCTCTACACATTCCGTGTACCCATGCTGCGCAACATTGCCAAAACCACGCCTTACTTCCACGATGGTTCTGTGGCTGAACTTAAAGAGGCGGTATGCATTATGGCCGAAGTTCAGCTTGCAAAAGTTTTGAGTGATTCCGAAGTAAAGTCTATTGTGGCTTTTCTTGGGTCGTTGACCGGTGATGTACCGGATAATTACAAGCCTCGATTTGATCTTTACGATCAGCTTGGAAATAACTTAAAAGTGTCGCATTAGGGGTTTAAAGCAAAAGAACCCGCTAAACCGGTGTAACAGCACCCAAAAGCTCGACATGCCCCTCCGGAAACGGGCTCCAGAGCCATGGATGATAAGCTTCGAGCTATCCATATTGTCTGGATTTCGGCAATCCCCCTGCATTCCCTGGCCGGGGCTGGCTCTGCCTAATTGACGCGGTCGACTTCGAATAAAGAGTTAGGGCTGAACCATCCTTATAATCAGGAACCATTATGAAAACAAGGAGATCGATGGTATTGAGTGATGCGATCGATGCGCCTCCTAGCGCCAGCACATCCTATTTGGCGCCCCTTATCGTTTTTTATTGTCCGAGCTATTTTGATTTTCAGTAAAAGAAAGTAAATGCAGTAAATCAACAATTGATAGAAACGCTATTGGCTTGGGTAAACTCAGGAGAGATTGCTATTCCTGAAATTCAAAGGCCCTTTGTTTGGGATAGTTCAAAAGTTCGTGATTTGATGGATAGTTTGTATCAAGGGTATCCAATTGGTTATGTTATCGCCTGGAGAAACCCTAATGTTCGTCTTAAAGATGGTAGTTTAAGTGAAGGAAAAAATACTTATTGACGGGCAACAATGAATAACTGCTTTAACGGCTGCAATACTTGGGCAATATATAATTAACAAGACATACGAAAGAACCAAGATTAAAATTGCATTTGTTAGTTTAATCCGCGTGTTTTGCATACGCCAACAAACTCCCGTTATCATTCATTGCGATTAGGTTAGCTTGATACGTAGGTTCAGTTTTGAAGCAATATAGCTAGATTTTTAATGCCAAGCAGCAATATTCCAATAAAATTTATAGATTTCTATTCATCTCTCGGCGTTTTTCTCAGAAAACGCTTGATCTTTCGCTAACAACTTTTATTGTCTTAAAATCAATGAGATCTGCATTTGTGGCCGGTATTACCGGGCAAGACGGCTGGTATTTATCACAAAATCTATTAGCTAAAGGGTATCAGGTTCATGGTATCGCAAGACATGTCGAGTCTTCGAAGGGATGCACACCATTCGATTCGCGCATCAATTTAATTGACGCTGACCTGTGCAAGTCGGACCAAGTCGAAGCTGCGTTGCAGAATATCTGTCCAGACGAAATATATAATTTAGCGGCATTCTCGCGGACTTATGCTTCAATTGCTTGCCCGGATGAGGTCTTTGCAGTTAATGCTCGGGGGGCAGTGATACTATTTGATTTGGCCAGGGATATTTGTCCGAATGCCAGAATTTTCCAAGCGTCCTCCTCGGAAATGTTCGGCAAACCTTCGGGTCAACCGCAAAATGAAAATACTCCTTTCAACCCGCTTAATCCTTATGCCGAGTCAAAAATATATGCGCATAGTGCGGCTACGGAATATAGAAAGCACTACGGCCAATTTATAGCTTGCGGTATTTTGTTTAATCATGAAAGCGAGAGAAGCGCCCAACACTTTGCAATACAAAAAATTGCTCATGGTGCAGCCTGTGCAAGGCTAGGCTTGCACGAATCGCCATTAAAAAACGAATTAAATATGCCTATTGTTTCAGACGGCAAATTGCATATGGGTAATCTTATGGCTTCCCGTGATTGGGGATATGCCAAAGATTACGTCGAGGCCATGTGGACAATATTGCAGCACGACACGGCCGAAGACTTTGTCATAGGCACCGGCAACAGCTTTACATTGGAAAGAATTTGCGAAATTGCTTACCTAGCGGTCGGTAAGCATTGGCAAGATCATGTTCAGAGTGATTCAGGCTTGCTAAGGAACGTCGATGCCGGACGGACGCAAGCCGATCCAAACAAAATAAAAAAATTGCTTCAATGGCGCGCTATCACACCAATTGAAGTAATCATAAAAAACATGATTAACGCTCAAATCGCAAAATTAAGTACTGAATTGGGCGGTTCCGTTGCTCATCTACGGAGCAATTTATAATATGCGCATTGCTTTAAATACAACGGCTTTATTAGGGCCACTAACAGGCATAGGGCAATATGTTCATCATCTGGCCATGGAACTTGCAAAGTTGGACGAACATGAACTCCATTGTTACACCGGTTATACGTGGTCTAAAACACCACCTAACCCATCAACAGCGAAAATAAATTCTTGGGCCGGTAAAATAAGAAGGAGAATCCCCTTTGGTTATGATCTTAGTCGAATGGTTCAAGTCAAAGGATTCAAGCGCGGACCCTCAGTGTTGGATATTTATCATGAGCCTAATTATTTGGCGTTGCCATTTAATGGGAAAACAGTCGTAACCGTTCATGATTTTTCGTGGCTTCATTATCCACAATACCATCCCAAAGCTCGAATTAAAGCAATGGAACGTTATTTTTATCAAGCGGTAAATCAAGCTAGCCATTTGCTTACCGACTCGGAGTATGTCCGCCAAGAGGTCATCAAGTACCTTTCAATGCCTGCGGATAAAGTTACCGCCATTCCGTTAGGTTTGGAAAGCGATTGTCGTCCTAGAAGCATCGACGAATGTCAGAGTACGCTAATTCGTCAAGACCTTAATTACAAAGAGTATTTTCTGGTGGTCGGTACACTGGAACCTCGTAAAAATTTGGTGACCATTTTGCAGGCTTATCAAAATTTGTCGCCACTGATTCGCCGTCGTTATCCATTGATCATCGTCGGCATGACGGGATGGGGAGATAATCCGTTCAGTGACCGATTTGCAACTCTGTTTGATGCCGGACAAGTGCGTTATCTCGGTTATTTGCCACGTCAGGAATTATTGGAAGTTATGGCCGCAGCACGAGGGTTGCTCTATCCATCGGTCTACGAGGGGTTCGGATTGCCGCCGCTCGAAGCAATGGGGTGCGGAGTTATTCCGGTTGTTTCGGAAGCATCCTCGCTACCTGAAGTCGTGGACGATGTCGGCATACGGTTAATGGCAGAAGACACAGATGCTTGGACGCAAACAATGGAAAGATTAAGTGTTGATTCCGAATTATTAGGTCCTGAGTACAGCGCACGCTTGCTTGGCCGCGCCAGCCAATTCAGCTGGCAAAAATGTGCGTTAGCAACTATGGGTGTCTATCAAAAGGTATTAGAAACACCATGAAAGTTCTTCACGTTTATCGTTGTTACTATCCTGATCAATTTGGCGGACTGCAAGAGGCTATCCGTCAAATTGCCCTTACTACCCAACCATTCGGTGTGGAATCACGCATTTTCACATTGTCTCCCAACCCTTCACCGGAGCTTATTGATTCAAAAGAAGCTCAAATTATCCGCAGCCGTTCATGGCTGTGTCCTATGTCTTGCGATATCGGCGGACCAGATGCTTACGCGAAATTTCGTCAGCTTGCCGAATGGGCTGACATCATTCATTACCAATTCCCTTGGCCATTTGCCGACTTGATGCATGTAGCGCTGAAGCCGAAAAAACCTACGCTGATTACCTACCAGTCTGATATTGTCGGTAAAGGCCTGGCAGCGTCTTTGTGCAAACCACTGACCATGCAAATGCTTAAAAGCATGAATTGCATTGTTGCGACCTCGCCGCAATATCGCGATTCCAGTCCGATTTTGTCGCAACCCAATCTATCGAGCAAAGTGCGGGTAATCCCATTGGCTATAAGCGAGTCGGGTTACGACAAATCACCTGATTTTTCCGGATTTGAAACGGAAACATTCGATGTTGACAAGCCATTCGTTCTGTTTATCGGCGCCTTTCGCCGATACAAAGGGCTGAAAAATTTATTGGCTGCAGCAAAGTGGGTAAAAGGCCAAATCGTATTGATTGGAACCGGTCTACTAAAAGCCGAGACGATGGCAGAAGCACAACAACTGGGTGCAAAAAATTTGATATTCCTGGGTTCCCAGTCCCACGCATCAAAAGTAGCGTGTTTGGTGAAAGCAAAAGCAGTGGTGTTGCCCTCTAATTTACGGTCCGAGGCTTTCGGTATGGTATTGGTTGAAGGTCTGATGTTCGGAAAGCCTTTGATTTCTTGTGATATAGATACCGGCGTTAGCTACGTCAACGCTCACAATGAAACTGGCTTTGTAGTACCTCCGAACGATCCTGGTAAGTTGGCAAATGCGATAAATCGCTTGCTGGACGATGAGGAACTCAACAGTCGTATGGGAAAGGCTGCAAGGATTCGTTACGAAACATATTTTTCGGGAGATAAAATGGGAGAAGCTTACTATGAAACTTATCGGCAATTATTGATGCAAAAACAACCCTTCTCCTAGCCTACCAACTAAGCAAGCTATTGCTATGATGAACGGAAAATCATCTACAGATACCCAGAAGCTTTTAAAAGTCCTTTGGCGACAGATAAGTCCAGAAAAACAGCGAAAATTTTCGTTTCTGGCGATAGGCCTGATGATAAGCGCAGTGGTAGAAACTTTTAGTATCGGTGCCATCCTGCCATTTCTGTTAGCGTTAACAGCCTCTGAAGAAATTTTTCAACACCCTTTGCTAAAACCTTTTCTATAACTGTCGAATTTGCTCTTTCCAAATCAGTTACTTTTCCTTTACTGGGTTTGCTTGGTTTGGCGGCTCAAAGAATCTTACCAATCCTTCAGCAATGTTAAGGGAGCTTGGGTCAACATTCAGGTTGGCCGACAATCTCTGGAAGATATTGTTGAGATTCTAAGCCAACCGTTACCTAAAGCAGCCGACTTTTTACCCGCATTGCCAATAGCTTTCGAGAAAGAAATCGCACTGACGCATCTTTCATTCCGTTACGATTCAACCACAGTGTGGCTATTGAAAAATATTGATTTAACTATAACCAAAGGAGATCGAATCGGATTTATCGGAAAAACGGGTAGCGGTAAAATCACTCTACTTGATAATATCATGGGTCTATTGCAACCCATTCTCGGGGCAATGACGATAGACGGCCAAATTATCAATGCCGAAAACTGTCGGGCATGGCAAGCTCACATTGCGCATGTACCTCAAGCTATTTTTTTAGCTGATATTAATCGTTGCATAAGTTTTCGCATATTATAGTATAATTTAGCCATGAATAGAGCCGAGAAACGAAGTCAAAAGCGTAAAGAAGTTGTCGAAGCAGTGGTGCTGAGAAAAGAACCTGTGAATTTA
>Ga0208244_100330_pt1 | contig 51128 bp, 46 predicted proteins | sample SubbioCR12Aug_5A_FD_184828 | JGI IMG/M metagenome (GOLD analysis project Ga0208244, IMG submission 184828) | Serpentinite rock and fluid subsurface biosphere microbial communities from McLaughlin Reserve, California, USA - CR12Aug_5A (SPAdes) | ecosystem: Environmental > Terrestrial > Deep... | reverse complement strand
CCGTTAAAGCCTGGGTTGCCGAACGCAAAGACAAAATCGAAGTGTTTTACTTGCCCAGTTATAGCCCCGAGTTGAACCCGGAAGAGCGGCTTAATGCAGATTTGAAACAGGCGCTGTATTCAAAAGTACCGGTGCGCACCAAGGCAAAACTGAGGGCCGCTACAACCGAACACATGCAAGGATTGGAGGGCTCACCCGAGCGCATCAAAAAGTATTTCCGGGACGCGCGGGTGAAGTATGCGGCTTGATACTATTTGCTGGCCGGATCAATAGTGTGAACGCGCCCTAACTGATGCGGTAGATTACTTCTTCATAGCCCGCGAGTTTTCCGGACTCCGCGTCGACTTTGATTTCTATGGTCTTGCCATCCTGGGTCTTGATAATGAATTCGTAGGAAATTTCACCATCGTCTTCCAGGTCATATTCAATATTGATTACATCGCCTGGATATTTATAGAGTGCAATCTTGAGTGCGGCATCCAGACGGATTTTTGCTTTGGATTTGAATTCAGGTGCGCTGGCACTGATTTCACGTTCGATACGGTTTATCTTGCATGAGGAAGCATCGCATTCTACTTCCCAGTTTCTGCCATCATTGCCTTTGATATCGATATCGATATCGATTTCGAATTGGGATTTTCCATCCTCGAATTCATAGCTCAATGAATCCATTCTGCCCGGATGTTTGATCAGTGCCAATTTGACGCAAGCCAAAAGCGGGTCGTGATGCGCCGCATCCCACCCACCTGACCTGCGTTACTCAAAATTGCACTTCAAACTTGAATCCGCCGATTCCTGTTCACACTCGCTCCTTGAGAAACATGATTGATAAATACTGCAAGTTTAATCAGTAGCAGCGGAATTGGCTTGATTCAGGTCAAGAAATGACGTTTTCTGAGAGCATTGGCATGCTGCTGCCAAATCATCAGAGGGTTTTGTGGATAATTTTTGAGTGAGTGAAACCAACAAAGGGCGCCTGGCGCCCTTTGTTGGTTTCGATATTGCAGGGTTATTTCAGTGCTGCGAGTGCGGCATCGTAGTCTGGCTCATCGGCAATTTCACCAACCAGTTCGCTGTGCAACACCTTGTTGTTTTCATCAAGCACGACTACAGCGCGGGCGGTGAGGCCAGCCAGACTGCTGTCGACAATCTGCACGCCGTAATCCCTGGCGAATTTGGCTGTATCGCGGAAGGTGGAAAGGGTGCTGACATTATCGATGCCCTCTGCACCGCAAAATCGGCTTTGAGCAAACGGCAGGTCGGCTGAGATGCAGAGTACGACAGTATTGTTTAGTGCACTGGCTTTCTGGTTGAACGTGCGTACGGAAGTGGCACAGGTCGGTGTGTCGATGCTCGGGAAAATGTTGAGGATTTTGCGCTTGCCTGCAAAGTCGCCCAGCGATAGCAGATTGCGTTTGGCATCGGCCAGCTGGAAATCGGGTGCGCTTTGGCCGGGTTGCGGCAGATTGCCTCCGATATTGACCGGGTTACCCTTGAGTGTGACGGTTGCCATGTCGATCTCCTTTTTTTAAGAATGGTTATTAAAACTACAAATGGAAAACGCCCTCGATCAGAGAGCGTTTTCTTTGGTACCGTGTATCAGTGGACTAGTCTGTCATCCCAGCAGATTCTCGGACAGATATCCGATAGTCATGGTCTGGTTATGCAGCACGCTATCCGTGGTATTGGGGCGCGGAGCCAACTCGCCGTAGGAATAGAAACCGGTGAGGGCGGTTTGTGGCCCGAGGATTTGCTGTACCGTCTTGATTTCATCCGCGACCAACTCTGCCATCACGCCCTTGCGGCCGACGCAACTGACGCAGATTGCCAAACCGGGCTGATTGGTTACGCCGGGCTTTAGGCCGTCAGTGACCAGATGCGCAGCACCACCAGCACCTTCGACCAGCCGGTCATGGTTGGTCTGGCACAGACGTACGGTTTCGCCTTCTTCTACGTTGCCGGCAAAAGTCAGGCTGTTGTTGGCAGGATCGATCGCCAGTAGCGTTCTGATTTTTTCAACATCGCGTTTGCCTTCTTCAATGATGGCCAGCGGGAATTTCAGACCGCTGCCGGGCAAGCCCTTGGCATATGCGTCGCCGATATACATGCGATAGAGAGGCAATGCCGGTTTGCCGTCCATTTCATAAACAACGTTTTTTACCGAGCGGGTAATCTTGCGTGGCGGGCCGTAAGGTTTCCAGCCACCGAGTGCGCCGCTGGAGGTCACCAGATTGTTGCCGTAGAGGCCAACGGCGATGACCAAGCCATCGGAAATGGTGTCGTTAAACAGTTGCAGGGTCTTGACGAAAGCGCCGCCATCACCGGCCAGGCCACCTACGATCGGGGTTTCACCCAGTACACTCTGGAAGCCGAGCAACAGTTCAGAGCCGTTGACGTTCAGGCCGTCGGACAAAACGATCACAGTGCGCAGGCTGTCGGCTGCCAACTGCTTCGCGAGTGTTGCCGCTGTTTCAAAAGAATTTTGCATGCCACTCATCTTGGTATGAACCACGCGTTGCATGGTCTTTTCCCAAAGGATGGCGGTGATTTGCACGCTGTCGTCAAAAACGCCGCTGGGATTGATTTCACCGGAAGTAGTACAACCTATGATTTGTGCGGTTGGGTAACGGTCTTTAAGGAAGCTGGTGAGTTTGTTTTCTGAGAAGCGCTTGACCGAACCGAATACCAGTACCAGGTTGGCATTGGGTAAAGGAGATGCACTGGGCAAATCTTTTAAAGCCATTTTAGGCGAAACGGATTCCTGACGAATGAGCATGCGATTTTTCCCTCGATACCGCGATTTTTCACGGCTTTATTATCTATAGTCGTTATGTGTAATGATTCAGCTTCAGCAGAATTTCTGAGCGCTGAAAAAAAACTTATTCAAAAAATCTGGGTATATTTAACCCCTTTGTTACAAGAATGACAACTTAATGCTATTATTTTTTTCAATGTTGCACTCAAATTAAAACTCTATATAAAATAGTGCGAACAAACAAACGCTAGCCTGAGCTTTCAGAGTGGCGATAATAAAAGGGGATCAGGGTGAGTCTAGACAATCTAGATGGCGTCAAGGTGATGGTTATTGATGACAGCAACACCATTCGCCGCAGCGCTGAGATATTCCTTAAGCAGATAGGTTGTGAAGTAATCCTGGCGGAAGATGGATTTGATGCATTGTCAAAAATTGCCAGTCATTTGCCGGACCTTATCTTTGTAGACATCATGATGCCGCGCTTGGATGGTTATCAGACCTGTTCCCTCATCAAGCGGAATTCCCGCTTCAAATCTACTCCCGTTATCATGCTTTCTAGCAAGGATGGCGTTTTCGATCGTGCGCGCGGTCGTATGGTCGGCTCTGATCAATACCTCACCAAACCATTCACGCAAGAGTCCCTGACTGATGCTGTCAAAACCTATGCGTCTTCAGGTTCAAAATCACAAGAGGCGGAGTAACTTATGGCTATAGAAACTATCATGGTTGTTGATGATTCCGAAACGGATCGATTCCTGCTGACCGAAATCCTTGAGTCTGCTGGCTACAAAGTCATTACGGCGGCAAGTGGTGAAGAGTGTCTGGCCAAGGTGGAGGATACGCCGCCGGACATGGTGCTGATGGATGTCATCATGCCCGGCCTCAATGGTTTTCAGACGACGCGGGCGCTATCCAAGAATCCGCAGACGGCACATATTCCGGTCATTGTCTGCACCGGTAAGGAGCAGGCTACCGACCGCATGTGGGCCTTGCGCCAAGGCGCGAAGGATAGCGTGATCAAGCCGGTGGTGGCAGAAGAACTGTTAAACAAGATCAAGGAACTCGGCTAGATGGCAAGAACCAGGCTCAATCTTCATGCGTATCAGCAGGAGATTCTTGCACGCCTGAAGGAATCGGCTGAGGGTGGGGGCGCCACGGCGGTATCCAGGCTCGGTGTCAGTATCAATGGGCTCAACTGGCTGGTGGCGCTGGATGATGTCAGCGAAGTGTTGCCACTGCCGGAAATTACGCGTGTGCCACAGACACAATCCTGGTTTATGGGTATGGCTAACGTGCGCGGTAATCTTTATGCGCTGAGTGATCTGGCAGCCTATTTGGGTTATCCAGCCACCAGAATAGGTTCTGATAGCCGTATCTTGCTGGTTCACGCCAAGTTTGATGTCAACGCGGGACTGTTGGTGGATCGCCTGATCGGCCTGCGTTCGACGGATGAAATGGACAGGCAGGATGATGTTGGTGAACAGGCAGCCTGGTATGTCAATCAGTACAAAGATGCCAACAATGAAACCTGGCATGAGATGGATATCAGCAAGCTATTGATTCAGAATGAATTTATGCAGATCGCGGCTTGATGCTGGACTTAACGATAAAACATACAAAATTTAAATTTGGGAGTAATTCAGATGGCCCTCGATAAGGCAAAAATTGGCGAGTTGGTAGCGAAGCTGAAATCCTGGTTCAAGCCAGCCCCTAAACCGGCCAGTACGGCAGAGGGCGGTAACAAACGATTGCTTCCGGTCTTCATTGTGCTGGCTTTTGTGGTCAGTGTGGTAACGGCAGTGCTTGGCTTTGCACAAACCCGCAAGGACGCTGAATTTACCAAGGGCGTGAGTGACGTGCAGGTTTTCGTACAGCAGATGGTGCGCGATGTATTGCTGCTGAATCAGGGTGATCAGTATGCGCAAAGTCGCATCAAGGCTGCAGAGTCTCGTGTGTCACAGGGCATCAATACCATGACCCAGTCTTTTGGAGGATCTTCTGACGCACTGAACAAGCTCGGCGCGGCATGGGAACAGCTGCGCGCGCAGGCAACCTCCATGCAGCAGACAGCTAGCAAGGCCGGCTTGGAAGGTCTTGCTACACAGGGCGACGGTATGTTGGCTATGTCTCGTGAAATTGTCGATCAGCATAATCAGGCCAGCCTAGCCATGCGCTGGCTGTTGGCTGCCTTTGTTGCCGGTCTGACAGCTTTGATCCTGATCGTGCTGAACGGCAGGAAGCAGGCCGATGCAGAGCGTCTGCGTTCCGAGCGTATCGAGTCCGCCAACCTGGAGAACCAGGAGGCGGTTCTGAACCTGCTGGATGAAATGGGTGATCTGGCTGATGGCGACTTGACTGTAAAAGCGCAGGTATCGGAAAACATCACTGGTGCGATTGCCGACTCCATTAACTATACGATCGACAGTCTGCGCGATCTGGTTACCGAGATTAACCGTGCGACTGAGCAGGTGAATCAGGCGACTGCTCAGGCGCAGGAAACCTCTACCTCGCTGCTCGCTGCGGCTGAAGAGCAATCCAAACAGATTACCGACACCGGTGAAGCGGTCAATAATATGACACGCTCGATTCTGGAAGTATCCAGCAACGCCGGTCAGGCAGCCCAGGTAGCGCAGCGTTCGCTGCAGGCCGCGACCCAGGGTGCGCAGGCGGTGCAGAACACGATTGCCGGTATGAATGAAATTCGTGCACAGATCCAGGAAACCTCCAAGCGAATCAAGCGTCTGGGTGAAAGCTCACAGGAAATTAGTGAAATCGTGGAACTGATTTCGGATATTACCGAGCAGACCAATATTCTGGCACTGAATGCTGCGATTCAGGCGGCGTCAGCCGGTGAAGCCGGTCGAGGCTTTACGGTGGTTGCGGAAGAGGTTCAGCGTTTGGCGGAACGCTCCTCTGAAGCGACCAAGCAGATTAGTGCGATTGTGAAGACCATTCAGACTGACACAAACAGTGCAGTAGCCGCGATGGAGAAGAGCACAGAGGGTGTGGTTGAAGGGGCTCGACTCTCAGATGCTGCGGGTCAGGCACTGAACGAAATCGAAACCGTTACCAATAACCTGGCGCAGCTGATTGGCGCGATCTCCACTGCGACCGTGGCGCAGACCGAAGTGGCGGCGACCGTGAGTCGAAACATGCAACAGATTCAGAACATTACTTCACAGACGACCGAAGGCACCAAGTCGACTGCCAACTCCATCGGTCAGCTGACCGGTCTGGCTGAAGAACTGCGCGGTTCTGTGGCCGGGTTCAAGTTGTCTTGAAGCCGGTTTGGATTGGTGTGCTGAATCATGATGAATATATGGGGTAATTGTGGCTGAAGAATTCGATATTGGGCCACTCACCTGGGTCAAGGATGAGATCGATCAGGCACTGAAAAGTGTGCTGGAGAATCTTGAGTCTTTTACGACTAATCCTGCAGACACATCCGCATTGCGTTTCTCCAAGACGCATCTGTTCCAGGTCAGCGGCGCGCTCGATATGGTCGGCTTGCAGGGTTGCAAGCGATTTTGTGCCGAGATCGAGCATGTCATCGGCAAGCTCGAACAGCAGGCCATCCCTCCGGCAGCTGAAACGACAGAAGTCATCAAACAGGCCGTTCATACCTTGGACCATTATCTGCAAAGATTGCTCGATGGTTCGCCGGACACGCCGATGCTGCTGTTTCCCGTGCTGAAAGCACTGGCGGAATTGCATGGTGAATCAGTTGAAGAAGCAGAGCTCTTTTTTCCAGACACCTCCATCCGCGCGCCCAAAAACATACCCACTGAAGAAGTAGCTGAAGATGAAATACCTTCATTGGTTGCCAAACAGCGCACCGCATTTCAGACGGCCCTGCTGAAGTGGCTCAAGACCTCCAGTGCCGAGAGCCTGGAAGCAATGCGTGAAGCGCTGGATAACGTCCAGAAGACACAGAAACAGGCTGCGCAAAAGACTTTCTGGTGGCTGAGTAGCATATTTACCGAAGCTCTTGCACAGCCCGCCATCGCCGAGAGCAATACAGTCAAGTTGCTCTGCCGGCAGATAGATCAGCAATTGCGCAATCTGAGTCAGGGTAATGCCAAGCCGACAGGCAATCTGCTGCGGGATATCCTGTTTTACATCGCACAAAGCCAAGCTCTGACCGAGCGCATCAAGCAGGTCAAATCCTTATTCGAACTGGATACTTTGCTGCCGTCAGGCGAGGATGCCGCGAATGCACTGGTCGAACTGAGTGCTGAAGACCTCGCCATCTTCGCGGCCCTTAAGGAATTGGTCGCCAACATGAAAAATAGCTGGTCGGCTATTTCTGAAGGCGATAAGCAGGAGTTGTCGACTTTTCTCGATCAGATGGGCGAAGCGGTTATCAATTCGCAAAAACTTAGCGAACCGGCGCTTCCTGAACTTCTGGAAACAGTGCACGGCCTTGTATCCGCTATTCAGGGCGATCCGGAAAAGTATCCCGAAGCGGTTTATATCGAGGTCGCTGCCAGCCTCAATTTATTGCAGGATGTATTGACCGACGAGCAGATATTCGACCGCAAGGCCGTGCAGCAGATGCAGGCTCATTGCCTGTACATGCGCGATATTATATTGCGCGGTGATGTTTCGGCCGAGCCGATTTCTGCACAGCTGGATGAAAGCACCTTGCTGGCGATGGCGCGGCAGATCAAGGATGCGCTGCTACTGGTCGAACAGTCACTGGATACCTTCTTCCGCAATCCAGCGGATCATGAAGTGCTGAAAGCTGTAGGCAAACCTCTGGAGCAGGTGGTTGCAGCGTTTGACATGCTGGACATGCCGGTTCCTACCAGAATTGCATCCGCTTCTGCCAGCCTGGTCACACATTTCCATGAATATCCGGAACAGGTCAGTGAAGACGTTCAGAAGCAATTCGAACTGGTTGCGGAAAGCTTGAGTATGCTGGGCTTTTTTGTCGACGAGTTTCCACGGATGCGCCCGGAGGCCATGGAGGCACTTGAGGCGTCACTGGCAAGGTTGGAAGCAGGGCAGAAGTCACTTGAGATCAAGCCTGCTGGCGATGTTACTGCTCAGACAGAGGCGTCTGTTGCAGTTGAAGAGCCGGCTGCCGTCAAGGTGCCAGTAGCGAAACCGGTAGCCAGAAAAGTCGATCCGGAAATACTGGAAATCTTCATTGCGGAAGCCGAGGAGGTGCTGGCGAATGTTGCCCAGCAGATGCAGACTCTGCGCGTAAACCATACGGACCATGATGCGCTGCTTGAGGTGCGCCGTGGCTATCATACCCTGAAAGGTAGCGGTCGCACTGTCGGGCTTGATGCCTTGGGCGAGATTGCCTGGGCAGTCGAAAAATTATTGAGCGTCGTGATTGAAAACGATGTGGTGCCCAGTGCGAACCAGTTGTCCTTTATCGAAAAGGCGAATGCCGCATTCTCCGGTTGGGTTGCGGAACTGCTTGAAAAGGCTGAGTGTGTGCCATCCTTTACCGAGTGGCAGGCTGAAGCCAGGGCTTTGGAAACTGAATCTGCCAAGCAGAAACCGGCGGCTGAAGCTGCAGATGTGTTGATAGGCGGCACCAGAAAAATCAGCCGTGCATTGTTCAATATCTTCCTCGGTGAGGCAAAGCAGCATTTGCAGACCATCACGAAGGAAGCTGTAAAACTTGAAGCCGGTTCTACTGGATTGCCTGCGGAGTCACTGGTACGGTCTGCCCACACCCTTGCCAGCAATGCCGGCGCGACAGGATTCAAGGCGCTTTCCGATCTCTCTCGTGCACTGGAAAACTGGCTCGATGTCTTCCCCGGTCAATGGGATACCAAGTCCCTGACCTTGCTGGGTAATGTCGTCAAATCATTGACCGGCATGCTGGAGAAGGTAGAGGCGCTGGTAGAGCCAAAACGCGCCACAGCACTGCTCACTGCGCTGAAAAAAGCGACTGAAAAAGCCAGCCAGGTAGCGCCGGTTGCGGAGGTGCCAGATAAAGTTGCAGTGGCTGAGTCTGTCGAACTCCCAGTTAGTACACCGGTGGAAGAGAGTGCCGGGCAGCCTGAGGAGATTGAACAGGCCGATGTCAGCGATTCCATCGTGGTCAGCAGTCCGCTTGATCAGGAGCTGTTGACCATCTTTACCGAAGAGGCCCTTGAACTGGTGCCGCAAATCGGTAATGAATTGCGCGCATGGCGTAAGGCGCCGCAGGACAACAGTCATCCGGATGCATTGCAACGCGCATTGCATACGCTTAAGGGCAGTGCCCGTATGGCGGGTCAGTCTGAAATGGGCAACGTCGTCCATAACATGGAAGACCGTGTGATTAAGGCGCTGAAGAAAAAGGTTGCGCCTGCCGACTTCGATGACTTGTTCCAGGACGTCGACCAAATCGGTCTTTTCCTTGAGGAACTGACCGGAGAGTCGGCTGCCGGTCGCAAGACGGATGCGCCGGATGTTCGGGGCGGCAACCGTCGTGCGCAGTTCCTGCGTTTGCGTGCAGATGTGCTGGACAGGCTGATCAACGAGGCAGGCGAGGTCAGTATCGCCCGTTCGCGCATGGAACAGGAAATGCAGGGATTCAAGCATTTTTCACTGGACCTGACCGAAAGCGTCTTTCGTTTGCGCAGTTATCTGCGTGAGCTGGAAATCGAAACCGAAAGTCAGATGCAGTCGCGCATGACCTTGCTGCAGGAAACGCAGGAAGCTTTCGATCCGCTGGAATTTGACCGGTTCACGCGTCTGCAGGAACTGACACGCATGATGGCCGAGAGCGTGAACGACGTCTCCACAATCCAGAACGGATTGCTGAACAATCTGGACGAGACGGAATCCGCGCTGCAGCAGCAGGCTCGCATGAATCGAGAATTGCAGTATGGCCTGATGAATGTGCGTATGGTGCCGTTCTCGGTGATTTCCGAGCGTCTGCATCGTATTGTTCGTCAGACCGCACATGAATTGAACAAACCGGTCGAGCTGACCATCGATGGCGAATCGGTTGATATTGACCGTAGTGTGCTGGACAAGATTGGTGCGCCGCTTGAGCATTTGTTGCGGAACTCTGTCGGTCACGGCATAGAGCCCGTGGCGCAGCGGAAAAAACTGCATAAGCCGGAAACTGGCAGTGTCCAGCTCAAGGTCAAGCGCGAGAATGATGAAATCGTCATTACCGTCGCCGATGACGGTGCAGGTATCAAACTGGATAGAGTCCGCGAAAAGGCCATTCAGAATGGCCTGATACTGGCGGATCAGGAAACCACGGATCAGAGCCTGTTGGCGATTATTTTTGAGCCGGGTTTTTCGACAGCTGCGGACGTAACGCAGATTTCAGGGCGCGGTGTAGGCCTTGATGCAGTGCGTGGTGACATTACCGCGCTCGGTGGCCGTATTGAAGTGTTGAACTCACCAGAACACGGTGCTGTGTTCACGATTTATCTGCCCGTGACATTATCTGTCGCACAGGTGGTGCTGGTGCGCTCTGGCACACATCTGTACGCCTTGCCATCGATCATGGTGGAACAGCTGCAGAAGCTGAAGACCGGCTTGTTGGCCGAAGCTTATGAGGCCAAGGCCATTCACTGGGCCGACCGCGAATATCCGATACACTATTTCTCCAGACTGATAGGCGAAGCAGATGCCGAACCTGAACATCAGTCCTATACACCGATACTGTTGCTGCGTAGCGGTACCAACCGCATTGCCCTGCATGTCGACGAGATTATCGGTAACCAGGAAGTGGTCATGAAGCCTATCGGTTCGCAACTCGCCCGTGTGCCCGGTATTACCGGGGCGACGGTGATGGGGGACGGTAAGATCGTTCTGATCGTGAATCCGGTGCAGATGGCCAATCGTGAAGTCATTGTGGTCAGTCATGCCAGGATGCTGGAAGCCGAGGCTGCAGCAGCGGTCAAACCAACCATCATGGTGGTGGATGACTCACTGACCATGCGCAAGGTTCTGGGCCGCACGCTGGAACGCGAAGGCTACCAGGTGGTGACGGCCAAGGATGGTATGGATGCACTGCAGTTGCTGCAGGAAACCACACCGGATATCATCCTGCTCGATATTGAGATGCCGCGTATGGACGGTTTTGAATTCGCCCGCAACGTGCGTGGCGATGTTGATACGGCAGGTATTCCGATTATCATGATCAGCTCACGTACAGCCGAGAAACACCAGAGCCACGCCAAGGAAATCGGCGTCAATGCGTTCCTGGGTAAACCGGTGCAGGATGACGACCTGCTGACGGAAATCAATACTCAACTCGGCCAGGCTGCCGTCACTGTGTAGTATTCAAATCAGGGCACAAGCTGTGCCCTAATCCGGATGTTCCATAAACTGGCTCGAAACTGGCCTTTATGATTGCCATCAAAGTTTTTTCAGTCGCTCGTATGAATCACTACGGCACCCCTTCTCAAAACTTCCCTATCTATCAAACCTCTGCGCGATTCTCTCGCGAATTTACGAAATGTCCGGGTCGAATGTTGAAAAATCCTTATCTGGAAGCGGCGAACAGCGGGCGCTAATCAGGTAAAATTACCCTGTATGCAACAGCCTTTATTCATTCATTTGCGCTGCCACAGTGAGTATTCCATTGTGGATGGCACTGTGCGCATCGATGAGTACGTCGAGCGCGCTGCGGCCGATTATATGCCTGCGCTGGCATTGACTGATCTCAGTAATCTTTTCGGCGCCATCAAGTTCTACAAGGCTGCGCGCGGCAGCGGAATCAAGGCGATTATCGGCTGTGATCTCTGGCTGGAGAACACGGCAAACCGCGACCAACCTTTCCGAGTCCTGCTATTGTGCCAGTCGCAAGCCGGCTATTTGAAACTCTGTCAGCTGCTCACGCAGGCCTATCTGCACAACCAGCATAGAGGTCGTGCGGAAATCAAGCGTGAATGGTTGCAAGCGACAGGTACTGAAGGTCTGATCCTGTTGTCCGGCGCCATGCCCGGTGACGTCGGGCAGGCCTTGCTGCAATCCAATCTGCCACTGGCCCGCCAGCTCGCCGAAGATTGGGCCGGTTTATTCCCCAATCGTTTCTATATCGAATTGCAACGCTGCGGCCAGGCGCAGCAGGAGCTGTATGTGAGCCGTGCCATGGGACTGGCGGCTGAATTGCAGCTGCCTGTGGTTGCTACGCACCCGATCCAGTTCATCGATCCGGACAGCTTCAAGGCGCATGAAGCGCGGGTATGTATTTCAGAAGGCTATGTGCTGGCCGACAAACGGCGCCCGCAGCATTTCACGGAAGATCAGCACTTCAAGACACAGGCGCAGATGGCCGAGCTGTTTGCCGACATTCCTTCGGCGCTGACCAATAGCGTGGAGATTGCCAAGCGCTGCAATCTGGCACTGACACTGGGCAAGAACTATCTGCCGCAATTCCCGACTCCAAACAACGAAAGTCTGGATGAATATCTTGCTGCGCAGGCGCGTGCAGGATTGGAACGACGTCTCGAGGTGCTGTACCCCGATCCCGCTGTGCTTGATGCCAGGCGTCCGGAATACTTGCAACGTCTTGAATTCGAGGTTGGAATCATCATTCAGATGGGCTTCCCCGGTTACTTCCTGATCGTGGCGGATTTCATCAACTGGGCCAAGAATAACGGTGTGCCGGTCGGCCCCGGCCGCGGTTCTGGTGCCGGTTCCGTCGTTGCCTACAGCCTGGGGATCACCGATCTGGATCCGCTGCGCTATGCGTTGCTGTTCGAACGCTTCCTTAATCCTGAGCGGGTCTCCATGCCCGACTTCGATATCGACTTCTGTCAGGAAGGTCGCGACCGCGTCATCGACTATGTAAAACACAAGTATGGTCTGGATGCGGTTTCGCAGATTGCCACCTTCGGTACCATGGCGGCCAAGGCCGTGATCCGCGACGTGGGGCGGGTGCTGGATCTGCCTTTCAATTTCGTTGATGGTATCGCCAAACTGATTCCCAACGAATTGGGCATTACCCTGCCCAAGGCCATGGAGAAAGAGCCGCAACTGCAGGAGCGCTTCGAGCAGGAAGAAGAGGTCAGGGAGCTGATGGAGCTGGCGCTCCGGCTGGAAGGCTTGACGCGTAATGTCGGCATGCATGCCGGCGGTGTGCTGATCTCGCCCGGCAAGATATCCGACTTTTCGCCGATCTATTGCCAAGCTGGCGGTGAAAGCCTGGTCAGCCAGTATGACAAGGATGACGTCGAAGCGGTCGGCCTGGTCAAGTTCGATTTTCTCGGTCTGCGGACACTGACGATTCTCGACATGGCGCTGGTCAATGCCAACCGGCAGCGTGCCGCGCAGGAACTGCCGCCGCTATCGTTTGAAACCCTGCCACTCGACGACAAGCCTACGTTCGATCTGTTAAAGACAGCGAATACCACGGCTGTGTTCCAGCTGGAATCGCGCGGTATGAAGGACATGCTGAAGCAGGCCAAGCCGGACGTCTTCGAGGACATCATCGCGCTGGTGGCGCTCTACCGGCCAGGCCCGATGGACCTGATTCCGGATTTCTGCCGGCGCAAGCACGGGCTGCAACGTGTTGAATATCCGCATCCGGCGACCGAGGCGGTGCTGAAGGAAACTTACGGCATCATGGTCTATCAGGAACAGGTCATGCAGATTGCCCAGGTGGTTGCCGGCTACAGCCTCGGTGGCGCCGACCTGTTGCGTCGGGCCATGGGTAAAAAGAAATCCGAGGAAATGGCGCAGCAGCGCGCCATCTTCGTCGAAGGTGCCGTGAAGAACGGTACGCCGGCCCGTCAGGCGGAGGAAGTGTTCGACCTGATGGAGAAGTTCGCCAGCTACGGCTTCAACAAGTCACACGCGGCTGCATATGCTCTGGTGGCTTACCACACGGCCTACCTGAAGGCGCATTATCCGGCTGCTTTCCTTGCGGCCTCCATGTCGGCCGACATGAACAACACCGACAGCGTGCACATTTTCCATGATGACTGCCTGCAGAACAGTGTCGAAGTGCTACCACCGGATATCAATCAGAGTGAATATCGCTTTCAGCCGGTCAATGACAAGCAGATACTTTATGGCCTGGGTGCGATCAAGGGCACCGGTCTCGCTGCTATCGAAGTGATATTGGCAGCAAGACAGGCGGATGGTCCATTCAAGGATCTGTTCGATTTCTGTCAGCGCCTGGATCTGCGCAAGGTCAATCGTCGTGTGATCGAGTCGCTGATTCGCGCCGGAGCATTCGACAAACTGCAGCCAAATCGGGCAGCCTTGCTGGCAGGCGTCAGTCTTGCCATCAGTGCGGCCGAGCAGAGCGGTGCAGCCAGCGGACAGGACAGTCTGTTCGGGGCGCTTTCGGACAGCGTCGCTCATGTACTGCCGGAGGTCAATGAGTGGAGTGATGCGGAACGCCTGCAGCAGGAAAAGATGGCGTTGGGCTTCTATCTCAGCGGCCATCCCTATCTGGGCTATCAGAAAGAACTGGCGAGTTTTGTACGGGGCAGTCTGGCAACCTTGGCGCCCAAGGATCAACCGCAATTGCTGGCAGGCGTCGTCACGGGTATCCGCATCCGCATGACCAGCCGCGGCAAGATGGCGATCGTGACATTGGATGACACTTCCGCCCGTATCGAGATTGTTGTCGGCAATGAACTGCTCAACCAGAATGCGCATCTGGTGAAGGAAGACATGCTGCTGGTCGTTGAGGGGCGCGTCAGCAACGATGATTTCAGTGGCGGCATCCGGGTCAATGCGCGCAAGCTCTATGATTTGGCATCGGCAAGAAGCGCGCATGCCAGCATGCTGAAGATTTCATGCAACGGCCGGTCGGATGCACGCAAGCTGAAGGAATTGCTGGCGCCTTATTGTCGACGCGAACCGTCGGATGAGCGCAGAGGCTGCATGGTCAAGGTCGAATATCATAATGACGGTGCTCGCGTGGAACTGATGCTGGGCGACTCCTGGCGCGTCGAGTTGCATGATGAATTGCTTGCCGGTCTGCGTCGCTGGCTGAGCGAAGACAATGTCCGGGTGTTGTATAACTAAAAGCTGTGACTGCAGGATTCTGCCCATTTAGAGTTAACAGGGGCAAGCATGAATCCACTATAATTCGAGACATACGCAATACAAGGTGCCGCTATGAAAACCAGTTTTCTGGAATTTGAACAACCGATCGCCGAACTAGAGGCGAAGATTGAAGAACTGCGTTATATGCAGGAAGATTCCGCTGTTGATATTTCCGAGGAGATCAATCGGCTGCAGGAAAAGAATCAGTCGATGACCAAGGATATCTACAGCAAGCTCACTGCCTGGCAGATTTCTCAGGTTGCACGACATCCGCAACGCCCTTATACCCTGGATTACATCAACGGACTGTTTACCGATTTCGAGGAATTGCACGGCGATCGTGCCTACGCCGACGACCCGGCGATTGTCGGTGGCATGGCCAGATTCGAAGGGCAGCCGGTGATGGTGATCGGCCATCAAAAGGGCCGTGACGTCAAGGAGCGACAGTACCGCAACTTCGGCATGCCAAGACCTGAAGGCTACCGCAAGGCCTTGCGCCTGTACCGGCTGGCCGAGAAATTCGGTCTGCCCATCATCACGCTGATCGATACCCCGGGAGCCTATCCCGGCATCGGTGCGGAAGAACGCGGGCAGTCCGAAGCCATTGCCCGCAATCTGTATGTGATGGCTGAACTGAAAACGCCGATTATCGGCGTCATTATCGGCGAGGGTGGTTCCGGCGGTGCACTGGCGCTGGGTGTGGTGGATCATCTGATCATGTTGCAGTATGCGACTTATTCCGTCATCTCGCCTGAAGGTTGTGCCTCGATTCTGTGGAAAAGCGCAGAACAGGCCTCGGTTGCTGCCGAAACGCTGGCGATTACTTCCAGCCGCCTGAAGGCCATGGGCCTGGTCGATCGCGTAGTCGCAGAGCCGATGGGCGGCGCACACCGTGACCCTGAAGCGATGATGCAGACCTTGCGCAGGGCCTTGATTGATGAGCTTGCGCGCTTGCAGGTGAAATCCATCCCGCATTTGCTGGAAGCGCGTGTAGACAAACTCATGAGTTACGGCAAGTTCAAAGAAGCTGCCGTCAAGTAATGCTTCCCCGGGCGGAATCCTGGTTTGTCTGATCAGCGTGATTCCGTCAAAAATCGCGTAGCCGGAACATCGGCTGCAGCTTCTGATAGCAGTCAGCTTGTTGCCGGGCTGACTGCTCAATTGTGCAAAATCATCCAGCCGGGTCAGCAATTGTTGTTGGCCTTCAGCGGCGGACTGGATTCCTGCGTCCTCTTGCATCTGCTTGTTCAGTTGAGAAGCGAGCTGGGTTTCGATTTGCGTGCCCTGCACGTCCACCACGGCTTGAGTCCGAATGCCGATGGCTGGGCACAGTTCTGCGAGAAAAGCTGTGTCGCACTCGATGTGCCATTGTATATCGTGCATGTTGATGTGGCTGTGGACAAGGGTACCGGCATTGAGGCGGCCGCCCGTCATGCCCGCTATCAGGCTCTGTTTGAAGCCGAGGTGGACTTCATTGTGCTGGCGCACCATCAGGATGATCAGGCCGAAACTCTGCTGCTGCAATTGTTGCGAGGCGCAGGCGTCAAGGGACTGGCTGCTATGGCCATGGTAGACCGGCAGCGTCGCTTGTTGCGTCCGCTGCTCGATGTCTCACGTGGGGAATTGTTGCAATATGCCACTGCTCGTGGTCTGGATTGGATTGAGGACGAGAGCAATCTGGATCGGCGCTATGACCGCAATTATCTGAGGCACGAACTCATGCCTCTTATTGAGGCCCGATTCAAAAGTGTGAAGAAAGTCCTCGCCAGAACCGCTGGTCACATGGCAGAAAGCGCTGTCTTGCTGGATGATCTTGCGCAGATCGACGCAGCCTGTACCGGCTTGTCTGTGCGCGAGATCAGGCAAAGGTTGCCACTCGATTGTTTGCAGAAACTGGCACTGTCGCGTGCCCGTAATCTGTTGCGCTGGTGGCTATCATTGAATCAGCTGGAGATGCCCAGCACCGCACGGCTGGCAGATATGCTCAATCAGCTGCTGAGTGCGCGGGAAGATGCTGCCATCAGTATCAAGCTCGGCGCTGATGCGCATATGAAGCGCTACCGTAATAATGTTTATGTCGATTATCGCTGTTGCAGTAAGCCTTTTTCTCTGCTGTGGTCGGGCCAGCCGCAATTGGAGCTGCCGGATGGCAGTCGTTTGAACTTTGAGAAAAGAACGGGCGCAGGTCTGGCTTGTGCCCGGCTGGGCGTCGAAAAGCTGAGGATTGCCAGCCGTGAAGGCGGCGAGCGGTTCAAGCCTGATGCGCTAAGACCGACACGTACCCTGAAACATCTGCTACAGGAGGCCAACATCCCGCCTTGGGAGCGCCAGCGGCTACCCCTGGTTTATCTGGATGACGAACTGGCCATGGTGCCTGGAATTGGCGTGGCAGCAAGCCTGCAGCCGCAGCCGCATGAAACCGGCCTGGTGATCGAGTGGCATAAGGACTAGGCGCCCAGTCCCTATTTGCTTGCTGTAACTGCCTTGAAGTAGGGCGCCAGTACCTTCCATACATTATCCAGGATGATGGGTTGCGCGTTTGCCTTCGGGTGTAATCCGTCTTCCTGCATCAGTTCCGGCTTCTCGGTAACGCCATCCAGCAGGAAAGGGACAAGCGGCAATTTGTATTGCCGGGCCAGTAGTTGATATGTTTCCTTGAACTCCTGCGTGTAGCGAGGGCCATAGTTAGGCGGAATCAATATGCCGATGAGGGCAACCCTGGCGCCGGATTGCTGGCTCACTTCTATCATGGCAGCCAGATTGCGGCGCATGTCACTGACTGGCAGGCCGCGCAAGCCGTCGTTCGCACCGAGTTGGATGACTACCAGTTCAGGCTGATACCGGTCGAGCAGAAGTTTTAATCTTGTCAGGCCGCCACTCGTGGTTTCTCCGCTGATGCTGGCATTGATGACCTCGCGTTTTGCGGGCTGTTGATCAAGCTGTTGTTGCAGCAAGGCAACCCAACCCTGTTCGCGCGGAATGCCGTAAGCGGCAGACAGGCTGTCGCCGAAAACCAGGATGACGGGCTTGGGATCAGCTGCTGCCAAGCTTGAACCGGATGCCGACAGCAGTAACAGCAGGAAAAATTGAATAAATTTGAATTGGAAAATTCTGAACATGCGCAAACCTTTTGCTGTTGAAGCTATTTCATTGAATAAACATGTTACCAGTAGCGAGACAAGCTTAACGATATTGGATGACCTTGATCTGGCCGTTAAACATGGGGAACGGATTGCCATCGTCGGGCGCTCCGGCTCAGGTAAATCCACGCTGCTGGGATTGCTTGCCGGGTTGGACAATCCCACTGGCGGAAAAGTGCTGATAGACGGCACAGAGATCAGCAGCCTGGATGAGGACGGGCGGGCAGCAGTGCGTGGCCGCAAGATGGGCTTTGTCTTTCAGTCGTTCCAGCTGTTGCCGTCATTGACTGCGCTGGAAAATGTCATGCTGCCATTGCAGCTGGCCGGGCGGGATGATGCCAGAAGCCTGGCTGAAGCGGCGTTGGGCAGGGTGGGGCTGTCGCAGAGATTGAGCCATTATCCCAAACAGCTTTCCGGTGGCGAGCAGCAGCGCGTGGCTATCGCGCGGGCCTTTGCTCCCGGACCTTCCATCCTGTTTGCCGATGAGCCTACTGGTAATCTGGACGCGGCTACCGGACAGCAGATTATCGAGTTGCTGTTTGGTCTGAATGAGCAAGCGGGTACCACGCTGGTGCTGGTAACGCATGACAATGCGCTGGCAGGTCGCTGTCAGCGCCGTCTGCTGCTGAGCCACGGCAAGTTGGCTGAAGAAGCCGATGAGACTGAAAGCGCAGCATCATGATGGCATTGAGATTGGCCTGGCGCCAGTTCAGGAGCCACTGGTCAGCGGGTGATTTGCGTGTGCTTTTCCTGGCACTGGTGCTGGCTGTCACAGCCACTACGGCTGTCGGTTTTTTTACTGATCGTATTGAGGGCGCATTGGTCAGGCAGGGCGGTATGCTGCTGGGAGCCGATCTGCTGGTTTCATCAGGAAACCCCTTGCCGGACACTTATCGGCAGGAAGCTCAGCGCCGGCAGCTGCTGTCGACGCAAACCATGGAATTCCCCAGCATGGTGGTGCGAGGCGAGCACAGTCAGCTGGCTGAAATCAAGGCGGTCGATAGCGAATTTCCGTTGCGCGGAGAACTGGTGATATCGGACCAGGTGGCGGCCGTGGGCGTTAGCGACGCGGCACGAACTGCCGATGCCATTCCGTCGCCGGGCAGTGTATGGGTGGAGCCGAGGCTGGCGACTTTGCTGGATGTTGAAGTCGGCGATCTGCTGGAAGTCGGTGAGCGCCAGATGCCAATCAGCGCTATCCTTGAGCGCGAAGCTTCGCGCGGCGGTGACATGTTCAGTTTTGCACCACGCCTGATGATGAATCTTGCCGATGTGCCCTCAACCGGTCTGGTTCAGTATGGTAGCCGTGTCAAATATCAGTTTCTTGTGGCTGGCGAGGCGGAGGATATCCGGAAGTACTCCGGCTGGGCACAGGCCAATGCCGGCAAGGGCGAACGTGTGCAGGATGTCAGCGCGGCCCGCCCCGAAATTCGCAGTGCACTGGAAAAAGCCCGGCAGTTTCTCGGCCTTTCAGCCATGGTTGGCGTCATTCTGGCGATAGTGGCGATGTTCCTTGCCAGTCTGCCCTATGTGCAGCGCAGTCTGGATACCTATGCCCTGATGCGCTGCTTCGGTGCGTCGCGCAAGCTGATCATGCAGATACTGCTTTGGCAGACCTTTATGACCGGTTTGCTGGGTAGTCTGCTGGGGAGCTTGCTTGGCTATCTGGCACAAGCAGGATTGGCCGCACTGGCAGGCAGCCTGTTTCTGGAAACCCTGCCACAGCCGGGTTGGTGGCCGGTGCTCTCAGGTTTGCTGCTCGGTTTTCTGACCATGCTGGCAGTCGTCTGGCCGCACCTCGCCAGACTGACCGATGTGCCGGCACTGCGCATATTGCGTCGGGATCTGGGCGGCATTGACGGCCATAACTGGCTCGGTTTTTTTCCTGGGGTCGCAGTCATCCTCGGCATGATTTACTGGCATGCAGGCAGCCTCAAACTCGGTAGCGCCACCATCCTTATATTTGTAGCTTTGCTTTTGCTTATAGCCTTGATGACCTGGGTCGGCCAGCATCTTTTCCAGCGTCTTTCTGATAGCAAGGGCGGTGTGTGGAAGCTGGGCATTGCCGGCCTGAAACGAAGACCCGCTATGGCCGTGGCACAAGTGGCTGGGTTCAGCCTGGGACTGATGGCGCTGATTCTGTTGGCGCTGGTACGTGGCGACTTGCTTAATAACTGGCAGGCCTCACTGCCAGCGGATGCGCCCAATCGTTTCATTATCAATATCCAGCCGCATCAGATCGAGGGCGTGCAGGCTTTCTTTGCAGATACCGATATTCCCAACTCCGAGGTTTTTCCCATGGTGCGCGGGCGCCTGATTGCGGTCAATGACACTCCGCTGGATACCACAAAGTATGTCGATGAGCGTGCCCGCAGGTTGGCAGAGCGCGAGTTCAATCTTTCCTGGGCTGCCGATATGCAGGCTGACAATCAAATGCTGGAAGGGCGCTGGTGGACTCCGGCAGAGCATGGGCAGCCGCAATTGTCTCTGGAACAGGATCTGGCCGATACTCTGGGGCTGAAAATAGGCGACTGGCTGACCTATGACATTGCCGGCATCCTGCTCAAGGTTGAAGTAACCAGTATCCGCAAGGTCGAGTGGGATACCATGCGTGCAAACTTTTTTGCCGTCATGCCGCCGGGTTTGCTCGAGAGTTTTCCTGCCAGCTATATCACCAGTTTTCATCTGCCTCTGGGCAACGATCGGGCACTGAATGCGCTGGTACGTGAATATAGCAACCTGACTGTGATAGACGTTGCCGCGCTGATGGAGCAGGTGCGTGGCATCATGAATAAAATGACACACGCGATCGAATATGTGTTTATTTTCAGTCTGGTTGCAGGTCTGGCGGTACTCTATGCCGCGCTGGTCGCCACCAGAGAGGAACGCGTGCGTGAAGCCACGCTGCTACGGGTGCTCGGTGCCTCGCGTCGCCAGGTGGTGCTGGCAGGCTTGACCGAATTCGCCTGTATCGGCGTGCTGGCGGCGCTGGCCGCGACATTGGCAGCCAGTGTTCTGGCCTGGTATATCAGCGCATTCTTGCTCAACATTCCTTACCAGTTCAATCTGCCCCAGGCGATACTTGCGCTGATCAGCGCATCCCTACTGGTGCCGTTCGCAGCCTGGCTGGGCATGCGCGGCTTTCTTGATCAGCCGCCCCGGCGGCTATTGCACAGTATGTAACTGTTTTTATGAACTGCTTATTGTGGTGAGAATTGGTTGTAGGTTGGTTGTATACAACCACTACAACCAAAAATATGGTTGTATACAACCATATTTCGCGATTAAACTTGCCCCATTGGCTGTTCTTGCATAAGTTTTTCGTTGATTTTATTAAGTATTTTTTCATGCACCATTTCTGGCACAGATCTTGATGTAACCTTCGAGTATTTACAACATTAATAATCTGGGGAGATTACATGCAGAATTTAAATCCACTACGTCAGAAGCTGGTTTCCATCGCCGTTGCCAGCGTTTTTGCTTCGCCATTGGCGCTTGTGGCTGAAGAGGTCGCAAGGACGGACAAGATCGAGATTATCAGCACCACGCCTTTGCAGGGTATCGGCCTGCCTATCGAAAAAGTGCCATCAAACGTTCAGGTGGTAAAGGGTGAGAAATTGCAGGAACAGGGCAGCCTGAGTATTGCTGACTATATGAACATCAATCTGCAGGGCGTTAGCATAAACGAGACGCAAAACAATCCCTACCAGCCCGATATTCTTTTCCGCGGCTTTACTGCTTCGCCTTTGCTGGGTACGCCTCAGGGCCTGTCCGTGTTTCAGGATGGTGTCAGAATCAACGAACCGTTCGGCGATGTGATCAACTGGGATCTGATTCCCAGTAACGCGATAGCCGGTATTTCCCTTATCCCCGGTTCTAATCCGGTTTTTGGTTTGAACACCCTGGGTGGCGCGCTGTCTGTGCAGACCAAGAATGGCCGCACTCATCGTGGCGGTGCTGTCGAGGTGTCCGGCGGTTCATGGGATCGTAAAACCGTGTCGGCCGAATATGGTGGCGTTTCTGAAGACGGCTCGGTCGATTACTTTGTAGCCGGCAACTATTTCGATGAAAACGGCTGGCGTGATTATTCCCCAACCGAGGTCAAACAGATATTCGCCAAACTTGGTTGGGAAAACGAAAGCAGCCGGCTCGAACTCAGTTATACCGGTGCCGATAACGACATGATCGGCAACGGCCTGGTTCAGCGCGAACTGACACATAGTCTGGATCGCGAGGCCATTAATACGCGTCCGGACCAGACCAAGAACACGCTTTCATTCCTCAACCTGAACGGTAGTCACTGGTTCAATGACGAGACTCAACTGACCGCCAATACTTACTACCGTCGCTCGGATCGCAAGACGCTGAATGGCGACATCAACGACGATTTCGATCTGGATGATTTCTTTGTGGAGTCCGGTATCAGTGATGATCTGGCCGATGCACTGCAAGCCTGTCGCGATATCGCCAATGGCACCTATGCCGGGGGGGGTGACGAAGAGGAAGTGGCTGAGCTGGCTTGTTCTGGAGCCCTGAATCGTAGCAAGACCAAGCAGGATGGTTATGGTTTCAATGCGCAACTGGCATTTAACCAGCCTTTCATGCAAATGCAGAATCAGTTGATTGTCGGTGCCGGTTATGACTATTCCCGCATCAAGTTCGACCAATCCACGGAATTCGGTCTGCTGAATGCGACGCGCGGAATAGATAGCCTCGGTATCGAAGGGGATGAGAGTGAAGTTGAGTTGCAAGGAAAAACCAGAAGCTGGGGTCTGTTTGCCACGGACACTCTGTCTCTCAATGACTTCTGGCATGTGACTTTGTCCGGTCGCTATAACCAGGTAAAGGTGCAAAACCGTGACAAACTGATCCCGGATAGCAGTGACCCCAAGTCACTTTCCGGCAATCACAGTTTCAATCGATTCAACCCTGCAGTTGGCCTGACTTATACCCCAACCAGAGACCTGACGGTTTATGGTTCCTATAACGAGGGCATGCGTGCACCGACCTCGATGGAACTGGGCTGTGCCAACCCTGATGAGCCGTGCAAGTTGCCTAACGCCATGGCGGGTGATCCACCTCTCAAGAAGGTCGTGTCCAAGACTTATGAAGTCGGTGCGCGCGGCAATGTGAGCCAGGGTGTCAAGTGGTCTGCAGCAGCTTACAGAACGATCAACCACGACGATATTCATTTCATTGCGACGAATGCTACGAATGGCATGGGTTACTTTGACAATGTGGGTAGAACCCAACGCGTCGGGCTTGACACTGGTTTGATTGGCTCTATGGGCAAATTCAGCTGGATGGCGGGTTACAGCTTTGTGCGTGCGACCTATGACACAGATCTGGAATTGATCAACGAAGTCAACTCCAGTTCGGACGGTGACGTCATCCGCGTGAAAAAAGGCGACCGACTGGCCAATATCCCTGAGCATCATCTCAAATTGCGTATGCAGTACGACGTGACAACCAACTGGAACATCGGTACCAACATCGCAATGTTCTCCGATGTCTATGTCCGTGGTAACGAGAACAACAAGCACCGCTCGAATGACGGTGACAATGATCATTATCAGGGCAGCGGCAAACTGGGCGGTTACACGCTGGTAAATCTGGATACCCGCTATAAGTTCGATAACAGCGGCTGGCAGGTTTTTGCCAAGGCAGTCAATATTTTCGACAAGGAGTATTCATCCGGCGGCATGCTGGGTGAGTCTTTCCTTGATGCCGGCGGAAATTTCACAGGTGAAGAAGCGCCCTCAATGTTCATTATGCCCGGTGCTCCCCGTGCTGCATGGGTGGGTGTGCGCTATGAGTTTGGCGGCAAGAAGTCTACACCTTCCTATGAGATGGACTAAATCCTGAAAGGCATGATGCAAGCACACGCAGATACTTTTGATGGGATTACCCACAATCAGGCTTTCCAGCAGAAGCCGCGTGTGCTTGTCATCGAGGATGAGGCGCTGTTTGCCCGTGCCGTCGTCAAACGCCTGAAGAAGGCGGGTTATGATTGTGAGCACGCCGAGAATATCAAGGATGGGCGTGCGCTGGCCAAGCAGATGGCGCCGGATATCGTCCTGCTGGATATGCGATTGCCGGATGGCAGTGGTCTGGATCTGTTGACGGATTTCGTGAGCAAGGGCATGTCCGTGATTGTCATGACGGCATTCGGTGAACTCAGCGACGCCGTCAATGCCATGAAGCAGGGGGCTACTGATTATCTGAAGAAGCCGGTTGATCTTGAAGAGTTGTTGCTGGCGATCGAGAAGGCGGAGAACGCCAGCAAACTCAAGCATCATCTTGACTATTCGCGCCAGCGGAATTCGCATGATGCGGTTGCAGTCGGCGTCGAGATGATCGGCAACAGTCAGGTCATGCAGCGGGTTCGCAAGCAGATCGAGCGAGTCGCGCAGCTGGCTTCCATTGAAACTGCCGTGCCGCCGCCTACTGTATTGATCAACGGCGAGACCGGCACCGGCAAGGATGTGGCGGCCAGGTTGCTGCATTTGTCCTGCATGATCAAGGATAGACCGTTCGTCCATGTCGATTGTGCTTCTTTGCCGGCCGAGCTGATCGAAAGCGAGTTGTTCGGGCATGAGCGCGGGGCATTTACCAGTGCCCAGGCTACGCGTTGTGGTTTGATCGAGGCCGCGGAAGACGGCACACTTTTTCTGGATGAAATCGGCGAGTTACCGCTGAGCCTGCAGGCCAAGTTGCTGAATGTGCTGGAACGTCGCATGGTACGCCGGGTCGGTTCTACCAAGGAAAGACCTGTTGCGGCGCGCTTCATTGCGGCAACCAATCGTGACCTGCAGCAAATGGTGTTGGAAGGCCGTTTCCGCTCTGATCTTTATTATCGATTGAACGTGTTGAACATCGTCATGCCGGCGCTGCGTGAGCGCGGCGATGACATTCTATTGCTGGCACGCCATTTTTCCAGCCAAACTGAGCGCCGTTACGGTTTGCAGTCCAGGCGTTTCTCCGATGAGGCAATTGAAATTATCGGCTGCTATCAGTGGCCCGGTAACGTGCGCGAGCTTAAGCATCAGATAAGCCGGGCTGTTCTGCTCAGCCGCGATGAGGTGATCAGCGGACAGGACCTAGCGATAGCCATAGAGCCTGGCGCTGCCAAAATCAGTTTCGACAGCAATGCTTCAAGCGTCACGCTGGATGTAGCCGAGAAGATTCTGATAGAGAATGCACTGGCGCAGGCCAACAATAACGTATCAGAAGCCGCCCGCCTGCTGGGTATCACACGCATGGCCATTCGCTACCGGATGGACAAGCACGGTATCAAGGGCGATTGAATTCAAAGGCTGATACACGCCCGTCAGCACCCCTCATGATAAAATCCTCCTGAATTCAATCAGGAGTCAGGCATGAAAATCGGAACCCCTTTGAGCCCCAATGCTACACGTGTGATGTTGCTGGGCAGTGGTGAGCTGGGCAAGGAAGTCATCATTGCCTTGCAACGGCTCGGAGTCGAAGTGATTGCAGTCGATCGTTATGCCAATGCGCCGGGGCATCAGGTGGCACACAGGTCGTATGTGATCGACATGACCGATGATGCTGCCTTGCGTGCGCTAATCGCACAGGAAACCCCCTACCTGATCGTGCCCGAGATCGAGGCGCTGAATACCGCCACACTGGCGGATATCGAAGCGCAGGGAATCGCGCAGGTCATTCCCACAGTCAAGGCCGTGCAACTCACCATGAACCGTGAAGGCATTCGTCGTCTGGCAGCGGAAGAATTGGGCTTGCCAACCTCGCCTTATGCTTTTGCCAACAGTTTGCAGGCTTTGCAGCAGGCCATTGATGGCGGTATCGGCTATCCATGCTTCGTCAAACCCACTATGTCTTCGTCCGGCAAAGGCCAGTCGCGTATCACTGATTCCTCGGAAGTCGCCACCGCTTGGGATTATGCTGCTACCGGCGGACGTGTCAATCAGGGCGTCGTCATTGTCGAAGGGCAGATCGATTTTGATTACGAAATCACCTTGCTCACGGTGCGTGCCAGGAATGCGGAAGGGCAGGTTGAGACCCATTTCTGTGAACCTATCGGCCATCTGCAGCAGAAGGGCGACTATGTGGAGAGCTGGCAGCCGCAGGCCATGAACGAGGTCGCTCTGCAGCGCGCTCAGAGCATCGCCAGGGTAGTGACCGACAGCCTGGGTGGCTTGGGGTTGTTTGGTGTGGAATTGTTCGTCAAGGGCGAGGATGTCTGGTTCTCCGAAGTCAGCCCGCGGCCGCATGACACTGGCATGGTGACCATGGCCAGCCAACGCTTCAGTGAATTCGACCTGCATGCCCGCGCCATACTTGGATTGCCGGTGAATGTGGCCTTGCAGCGGCCGGCTGCCAGTGCGGTGATCTACGGTGGCGCCGATAGTAAGCAACTGGCATTCGAGGACGTGGAGAAAGCGCTGGCGGTGCCGGAATCCGATCTGCGCCTGTTCGGCAAGCCGGAGTCTTTTGTCAGGCGCCGCATGGGTGTGGCTCTGGCTTCCGGCAAGGATGTCGACGAGGCCCGCATCCGCGCTAAATTGGCGGCTAGCCTGGTCAAGACTACGGCTGCAGATTGAAGAATTCAGCCATGATTGAAAAACCGCAGGAGCCGGATAGCCAGTCCAGAACCTTTTTTGAGATGCTGGGTGGCACGGAAAAGATCCGTGAAGTGGTCGAACGTTTCTATGACATCATGGACACCGATCCACGTGCCGCAGGCATCCGTGCCATGCATGCCGCCGACCTTACCTCGGCACGGGAAAAGCTTTTCATGTTTCTGACCGGCTGGACCGGCGGCCCGCAGCTCTATATCGAGCGGTATGGGCATCCTAGATTGCGGGCAAGGCATTTGCCGTTTGCCATCGGTGAATCTGCGCGTGACCAGTGGATGTATTGCATGATCAAGGCGCTGCATGAAAACGGGGTGGAAGAGCCGGTGCTGACCCAACTGGCGTCGCTACTGTACGAGCTGGCCGATATGATGCGCAATCAATCGGGATAAAAACAAGGATAAAAAAGAGCCTCCATCCGGAGGCTCTTTGTACTTGGTGCGTTAGTTTTTTTACTTTCAGGAATCCTGTCGTCTCAAACCGCCAAGCAATGCCGCAACCGGTGCTTTTGAGCGGTTGCTACCTGGACGGTTGGCCGCTTGTGGTGTCGCAGCATTTTGCGAAGGCTCGTAAGGTTTGTCGAACCAGGGATCCTTGTTTTTGTTCTTGGGCAAAGGGCGCGCTGCCGGGCTCATGGATTCGCCGCGATCCTGTCGTTTCTCGCGGGAATGGCTATCGCGCGGGACTCTGGCTGTAGCACTGACTGTGCTTTTTTCCTTGTCGATTTCCCGCTTGATCAGCTTCTCGATTTCCTTGAGGTATTTCTCTTCCTCAGGGGAAACCAGCGAGATGGCGGTACCAGAGGCGCCGGCACGGCCGGTACGGCCGATACGGTGCACATAGTCTTCCGGTGCTGACGGAATCTCGTAATTGATCACCATCGGCAACTGGTCGATATCCAGCCCACGGGCTGCCACATCGGTTGCGATCAGCACGGCAACCTTGCCCTGCTTGAAGGCTTCCAGCGCTTCCATGCGTTCTTTCTGACTCTTGTCGCCATGAATCGCATCCGCCAGCAGACCCTCACGCTGCAACTGCTTTGCCAGCCGGCTGGCAGTCAGCTTGGTCTTGGTGAACACGATGACTTGCGAGGCATCGCTACCGCGCAGGATCTCGGCCAGTTGGGCGTGCTTGTTGGCCTGTTCGACCAGATAGACTTTCTGCGTGACGTTTTCGGCAGTCGCATTGCTGCGTGCGACTTCGATCAGGGTCGGGTTGTTGAGGAATGCTTCCGACAGTTTCTTGATTTCGTTCGAGAAAGTGGCAGAGAACATCAGGTTCTGACGCTGTTTCGGCAGCAAGGCCAGAATCCGCTTGAGGTCGGGCATGAAGCCCATGTCCAGCATGCGGTCGGCTTCATCCAGAATCAGCATCTGCACCTGGCCGAGTTGCAGCGTGCGTTGCTCGACATGGTCAAGCAAACGCCCCGGTGTCGCCACCAGAATCTCCACGCCGCGCATCAGGCTCGGTGTCTGCGTCTTGATATCGACACCGCCGTAAACCACCAGCGAGCGCAAGCCAGTGTGTTTGGCATAGACCTTGACGCTCTCTTCCACCTGAATCGCCAACTCGCGGGTCGGCGTTAGAATCAGGGCGCGTATCGGGTGACGTGCCGGTGAGGCGCTGGAACTGGCAAGCGGCAATATTTTCTGCAGCAGCGGCAATGCAAATGCTGCGGTCTTGCCGGTGCCGGTCTGGGCACCCGCCATCAGGTCACCGCCCGCCAGCGCAACTGGAATGGCTTGCGCCTGGATCGGCGTCGGTGTCGTATAACCAAACTCGCTGAGCGCCTTGAGGATTTCAGGCGCCAGCCCTAATGATTCGAACGTGGTCTGTTCCTGAATCACTTCGTTCTCTGTTTTTACCGTCATTGTTTATCCAAATGTACGTGGGCGTCTTGTGGCGTCAAGCCGAGCTGCTTTAGCAGCCGTCTTGACGGACACCCCCCCTGCGGTTGCGCTGTTGCTGCGGCCGCCTTCGTTACGTTTCTGGGCAGAAAAAGGACCATTGCCGCGACCGGCATCCTGACGGTTGCCGGCAGCATTGCGGTCACCGAAGCTCTGGCCGGGATTGGCTGAACGGTTCTGGTTGTCGCCGCGATAGCCTTGTGCGCCTTGTGAGCGGCCTTTGTAGCCGCCGCCTGGTTTTTTGCCGCTGCGTGGACGTTCACCCGGGCCATCCATGCGTGGTGCCGGACGCTTGGGCTCGAAACCTTCAATCACGGTAGGTTCGATGCGCTGACCAGTGAACTGCTCGATCTTGCGCACCTGATAGCGGTCTGCATGTGAGGCGAAAGAGACGGCGATACCCATGTTGCCGGCGCGACCGGTACGGCCGATACGGTGAACATAATCTTCGGCGAATTTCGGCAGGTCGTAGTTGATGACGTGGGTGATACCGTGCACGTCGATACCGCGTGCGGCAACGTCGGTCGCTACCAGAACACGTACATCGCCATGACGCAGCTTGGTCAGAGTGCGGTTACGCGCGCCCTGGGTCATGTCGCCATGCAGGGCGGCAGTCTTGTGACCGGCGGCATAGAGGTCTTCAGCCAGCAGGTCGGCGTGGCGCTTGGTTGAAGTGAATACGATAGCCTGGTTCACTTCGGCACCGATCAGCAGGTGCTCAAGCAGTTTGTTCTTGTGGTTCATGTCGTCAACAAAGTGCAGACGCTGCTCGATGTTGGCGTGTTTTTCTTTCTGTGCGGCAACCTGGATGGTCTTGGGGTTGCGCAGAATCTGACGGGCGATGTTGCCGATATTGCCGTCCAGCGTAGCGGAGAACAGCAAAGTCTGGCGTTCTGCCGGCAGGGCGTTACAGATGCGCTCGACATCAGGCATGAAGCCCATGTCCAGCATGCGGTCGGCCTCATCCAGGATCAGCATCTGCAGGCGGGACATGTCGATACGGCCGCGTTCCATGTGGTCCAGCAGGCGGCCTGGTGTTGCTACCAGAATATCCAGTGGCTGGCTCAGCAGCTTGTTCTGCAGCGGGTAGGGCATGCCACCGACGATACTGACGGTGCGGGCACGAATAAACTTGCCGTATTTGCGGGCAGCATCGTTGACCTGGCCAGCCAGTTCACGGGTTGGTGTCAGCACCAGGATACGCGGGCCGCGGCTCTTGGAAGGATGCGGTGTTGCCAGCAGATTCAGGGCTGGCAGGGTAAAGGCAGCAGTCTTGCCGGTGCCGGTCTGGGCGGAGGCCATCAAATCGTGGCCGGCCAGTACTTCAGGGATGGCTTGTGCCTGGATTGGTGTAGGGTTCACATAGCCTGCCTCTTGCAAAGCGCGCAGGATGGATGGATCTAGGTTCAAACTTTCAAAACTGGTGTTTTCTAAAGACACGTAATATTTCCTTAAAATGAAATAGTCAGCCGTTCGGGCTGAAAAGGCGCAAGCAAACGCATGGTCGAAGCAGGCTCAAATGAATGAGACATGCTTGGATGAGCGCGAAACTAAATGAATTTATTCAGTATTCTTACCGGCGCACGGGCATAGCCACTAACCGGTAACAAATACAAGAGAGCCGCAAAATGACATCGGGCTTCGAGAGGCTAGGGCGATGAATCATCAATCAATAAAGACTGAATTTGCCGCGAAGTATACGCATTAGAATTGATTTGTCAAAGGATTTATCGAAATGCTTTAATCACTTATGTGGTAAAATCGCGCCCTTTCAATCAAACGGTTTCCCGTCCCTAAAGCACTCCTATGTCCAGAAATCTCAGAAACATCGCCATTATCGCCCACGTTGACCATGGTAAGACCACCATGGTGGATAAGCTCCTGCAGCAGGCGGGCACTTTCGCTTCCCACCAGGCCGTCGCCGAGCGCGTCATGGATTCCGGTGATATCGAAAAAGAACGTGGTATTACCATTCTTGCCAAGAATACGGCTGTCAACTACGAAGGCACCCACATTAATATCGTCGACACACCGGGGCACGCCGACTTCGGTGGCGAGGTGGAGCGCGTACTGGGCATGGTCGATGGCGTGGTATTGTTGGTCGATGCGGTTGAAGGCCCGATGCCGCAAACCCGCTTCGTTACCAAGAAAGCGCTGGCGCTGGGACTCAAGCCTATCGTCGTGATCAACAAGGTAGACCGTCCGGGCGCGCGTACTGACTGGGTGATCAACCAGACGTTCGACCTGTTCGCCAACCTCGGCGCTACCGATGAGCAGCTGGATTTTCCGGTGGTGTATGCCTCAGCTTTGAATGGCTTCGCTACACTGGATATGAATACCCCATCCGAAACCATGCGTCCGCTGTTCGAGACTGTCCTCAAGCATGTGGAGCCGCCTCACGGTGACAGCAATGCACCGCTGCAATTGCAGATCTCCGCATTGGATTACTCGACCTATACCGGTCGTCTTGGCGTAGGCCGTATTCGTAATGGCCGTATCAAGCCGGGCCAGGTCGTTGTTGTCATGAATGGCGACAAGCAGACTGCTCAAGGCCGCATCAATCAGGTGCTGGGCTTCAGGGGTCTGGAGCGTGTGCCGGTAGAAGAAGCCGAGGCCGGTGATATCGTCATCATCTCCGGTATCGAGGAGATCGGTATTGGTGTCACCATCGCCGATCGTGAAAATCCGGTCGGTCTGCCGATTCTGGGTGTGGATGAGCCTACACTGACCATGGATTTCATGGTCAATACCTCGCCATTGGCCGGTACCGAAGGCAAGTTCGTCACCAGTCGCCAGATTCGTGATCGTTTGACCAAGGAGTTGCTGGTAAACGTGGCTCTGCGTGTGGAAGACACACAAGATGCCGATGTCTTCCGCGTGTCTGGTCGAGGTGAACTGCATCTGACCATCCTGCTGGAAAACATGCGCCGTGAAGGTTTTGAGATGGCTGTAGGTAAGCCGCGTGTAGTTTACCGTGAGATCGACGGCCAGAAGTGCGAGCCTTATGAAATCCTTACGGTTGACCTGGAAGATGATTGCCAGGGTGCCGTGATGGAAGAACTGGGCCGCCGCCGTGGTGAATTGCAGAATATGGAGTCCGACGGCAATGGTCGTACCCGTCTGGAATACAAGATTCCGGCGCGTGGCCTGATCGGTTTCCAGAGTGAATTCCTCACCATGACCCGTGGTACCGGCCTGATGGCGCACATTTTTGATGAATATGCGCCGGTCAAGGCCGACATGCCGGGCCGTCGCAATGGTGTGCTGATCTCATCCGAACAGGGTGAGGCAGTGGCTTATGCGCTATGGAAGCTGCAGGACCGTGGCCGTATGTTCTCCAGCCCTGGTGACCGCCTGTACGAAGGCATGGTGATTGGCATCCACAGTCGCGATAACGATCTGGTAGTCAACCCGATCAAGGGTAAGCAGCTGACCAACGTCCGTGCTTCCGGCACTGATGAAGCGGTGCGTCTGGTACCGCCTGTCCAGCTTACGCTGGAATCCGCTGTTGAGTTTATTGATGACGATGAACTGGTGGAAATTACGCCGAAGAACATCCGCATCCGTAAGCGTTATCTGCTGGAACACGAGCGTAAGCGTGCATCCAAGGATTAAAGTGCAAGGTTTATAATAAAAAAGCATTGCAATAAAGAACCCGGCCTGCCGGGTTTTTTATTGCCCCTTTGTTGTGAGCGCAGATTTCCGTGCGGATAGCGGCTTTAATCAAACTGTCATTATGCGGCGCTAGACTCCGCTCCATTGCGTGATCAGGATATTTCACATGGAGCTTGCCGACTTGAATCATCAGACACTTTCCGAGCTTTCAGCTTTTGTTGCCAGCGCCCGCAAGGAGGGTTTCTCGTTCAAGCCTTCGCAAATCGTGCGGGATGCCGCCTACTGCAAGAGTCTGATAGATGCTGTGGCCAGTCGCGGCTCCACAGCATTGGTAAAATCTGCTCGTAATATTATCGGCAAATATCACAAGTCTGAAACGATCAGCGCTGCCTGAGGACTGGTTGGCTTTCTCCTTAAAGTAAGTCGGTAATTCAAAAAAGCCGACAGTAAACTGCGCTATTTATTTACGTTGTTGTGAGGCAGTTGTTGCACATTGCGAGTATGTACCATGCAAACAGTAGTCTTGCTTCGCAATAGGCGAGAACAATTTCATCAGATATATCATCGTGTCCCGCCAAATTTCCCCCTGAATCCATTGATCTGACAATCAGTGGAGCATTCGGCGATTGTGGCGTCTTGATCAGGTAATCATCAGAAATGCAACATTGTTGCATAATTGATCGTGGAGCATATAGAATGCAACATTGTTGCGTTTTTACTTGTTCCATATGCTCTCACAAACTATCCACCGACTTGAAAGCCCCGGCCTTAACAGCAGGTTATCCTTTTTCTGTCTGATTCATTGTTTGCTGTTTCCATGGATGGCAGTTCTGATTCCAGTTGTTCCTATACTAGATGGGCCGGTTTACGTATGGATGCTCATTGTTTTGGTGCAAGTCATAGCGGAAAGCCGGAGGCATAACTGGCGCCTGAAGCTTGTTTATCGTCGCATCACGCAAGCATCATGACCCTGCTCTGGATCATCATTGCCACGCTGGCCGGTGGTTTGCTCTCGGTGCTTCTGGCGGGCATGCTGGCACTCTCCGTGATGGCACGTTTTGCAGACAAAATGGTGGCCTTTTCGGTCGGCGTGCTACTGTCGTTTGCGCTGACTGACATCCTGCCAGAGGCTGTAAAACTTGGACTGCCGGTCGAGCAGGCCGGGTGGACGCTGCTGGCCGGCCTGATTGGCTTCTTTCTCTTGGAAAAATTCGCTCTGTGGCGGCACGACCATGCAGTATCGCAAGGCCACACTGTCGATCAGCCCCAGGTGACAATGATTGTGATTGGCGACGGCATGCACAATTTCGTAGACGGCATTTTGATTGCGGCAGCCTTCCTGACGGATACTGCTCTCGGCTGGGCTACGGCGCTGGCAGTCATGGTGCATGAAATTCCTCAGGAAATTTCGGACTTCATGGTGTTACTCAGCGCCGGCGTGACCCGCGCCCGGGCATTGGCGCTGAATGCACTATCCGGTGCCGCCATGACCTTGGGCGGTGTGCTGGGTTGGATTGCGCTGGATAACGCACAACAAGCGATTCCTACCATCCTGACGCTGGCAGCAGCAAGTTTCTTGTATATCGCAGTTGCTGATCTAATCCCTGAACTCCATAACCGCAGAAATACACGAGAAAGTCTGCTGCAACTTGGCTTGATAGGAGCTGGGGTCATGGTTGCAATGCTGGCAACTTCACTGCGCTCATGAAAAGGAAAACAAGATGCAATTCCCACCCCGCGGCAGTTTGAAGCAAATCGAAGAAGGCCGGCAATTGCAGGTCTTGTTTGATGCAAACGATTTGATTCCTGTTGTCACGCAAGACGACATCAGCCTTGAGGTGTTGATGCTGGGCTGGATGAACCGGGACGCGATCAGGAAAACCATCGAGACCGGTATGGCGCATTACTGGTCTCGTGCCAGGCAGCAACTCTGGCGAAAGGGCGAGCGCTCCGGCCAAACTCAGATCGTCAACCGTATTCTTGTTGACGACGACCAGGACTGCTTGCTGCTCCGCGTCACGCTGACGGGCGGGGCGGCCTGCCACGTAGGCTATCGATCCTGCTTTTTCCGTGAATTGAATCTGCAGGATGGAGCGACGGACTTTTCCCTGACATTTCTCGAAAACGAAAAAGTCTATGATCCGGAATCGGTTTACGGAGCGGGGCATGATTGAAGATGTTCGCATTCCCGTCACCATCCTTACCGGCTTTCTCGGTTCGGGCAAGACCACGCTGCTCAATCGTATTCTGCACGAGAAGCACGGTCATCGCATTGCCGTTATCGAGAACGAATTCGGCGAGGTGGGCATCGATGGCGATCTGCTGCTGCAAAGCGAGGAGCAGATCGTGGAAATGAATAATGGGTGTATCTGCTGCACTGTGCGCGATGATCTTGTGCAAATACTCAAGTCCCTGCCAATGGGTGCTGATGGAATCGAGCGGGTCATTATCGAGACAACCGGGCTGGCTGATCCTGGGCCGGTCATCCAGACATTCGTTGCCGATCCCATGATACAGATGTCTTATCGGCTGGACAGTATGGTAGCCATGGTAGACGCAGTACATGCCCATATGCAGTTGCAGGAATACAGAGAGGCGCGCGAACAGATCGCATTTGCCGACCGCATTTTCGTCACCAAGGGTGATCTGGCCGGCCAGTCAGAGGTGAATGCAGTCAAGAAGATGATTCGTGATATCAATCCGCGTACGCCGGTCGAAGAGGCGCATTTCGGACAGGTGCCGATTGATCGCGTGCTGGATCTGCACGGTTTCGATCTTGATGCCATCCTGAAAATGGAGCCTGACTTTCTGGATGATGACCATCATCACCATCACAGCGACATTTCGTCTTTCGTCCTGCGGGAAAGATTTCCGCTGGACCCGGAAAAACTTGAAATCTGGCTGTCAGTGTTGGCGGCGAATTTCGGCAGAGACATGCTGCGCTACAAGGGTGTACTCAATATTTCAGGAAATCCGAATCGGATGGTTTTTCAGGGTGTGCATATGCTGATGGGCGCTACGGATAGCGTACCGTGGCAGCCGGATGAGCCACGTGATTCGGTGCTGGTGTTCATCGGCCGTAATCTTCCACACAATATTTTCGAGGATGGATTCAGAAAATGTCTGGCCTGACCCGATTGCGCGGTGGTACGGTTTACGATCCTCAGCATGGTATCGACGGTGAAGTCCGCGATATCTTTTTCCGCGACGGTATCATTGTCTCTCCGCAACAGCATGATCTCCGCATCGACCATGACATTGATGTGCGCGGCAAAGTGGTCATGGCCGGCGCCATCGACATCCACAGCCATATCGCGGGCGGCAACGTCAATACTGCGAGGCTCATCACGCCCGACTTGCGGCGCCAGCACATGACGCTAAACGCAAAACGCCCCGGCAAATGGTCGGCACGCGATACCGGGCGTCGCTATGCGCAGATGGGTTACACCACTGTTGTTGAGCCGGCGGTTTTGCCATCGAACGCGCTGCAGGCGCACCTGGAAATGGCCGATATCCCCATTATTGATACCGCCGGGCTGGCGGTGCTGGGCAGTGACGACTTTCTGTTGCGTTTGTTACGCGATCAAAGAGGCCAGCAGGCAGTGGACGATTACGTGGCCTGGACGCTGGATGCCACACGCTGCCTGGGGCTGAAAGTGATTAATGCGGGCGGAGCCAGCGCATTCAAATTCAACGCGCGAAGTCTGCAACTGGATGAGGAGGTGCCGTTTTACGGTGTCAGTTCACGCGCCATCCTCAACGCCCTGCAATCATCCGTATGCCGGCTTGGGGTGCCTCATCCGCTACATGTCCATTGCAACAATCTTGGCCTACCCGGCAACGTTGCGACCACGCTGGCGACAATCGACGCGGCGCAGGGGCTGCCCATGCACCTCACGCATATCCAGTTCCACAGCTATGCGGACGAAGGCAAGCATGGGTTCTGCTCAGGTGCCGCGCGCATAGCCGAGGCCATCAACGCCAACCCCAATATCACCGCAGATGTGGGCCAGGTGCTGTTCGGCCAGACCGTCACCATTTCCGGTGACGTCATGCGGCAGTTCAACGCTCGCGCCGTAGCTGGGCCGGCCAAATGGGCGACTGCCGAAGTCGAGTGTGAGGGAGGAGGGGGCATCGTGCCCTACCGCTACAAGGAGGTTAATTTCATCAATACGCTGCAATGGGCTATCGGGCTCGAACTGTTTCTGCTGGTGGACGACCCGTGGCGCATTTTTTTCACTACCGACAGCCCCAATGGTGCGCCTTTTACCCGCTATCCGGAACTGATCCGCTTGTTGATGGATGCGGATTACCGGGCCGAGACGCTGGCCGCGCTCAACCCCGAAGCAGCAGAACTCTGTTTACTCGGGGACATTCGGCGCGAATATTCATTGTACGACCTGGCCATCACCACCCGCGCTGCGCCAGCACGGCTGATGGGCCTGACCGACCGAGGCCACTTGGGGGCGGGGGCCAGGGCTGATATCTCTGTTTACACCCCGCACGCCGATTTTTCCCGGATGTTTTCCCGTGCAGCCTGGCTGTTCAAGAGCGGCGAGACCGTGGTACGGGACGGCGATATTTTGCGTGAGCCGGACGGCCGCATACTGAGCCTGACCGACTTCGGTGAGACAGGCATAGAGAATGAGCTGCAGGCCTATTTCGACCGGTACTTTACGCTCAAGCTCAAACATTTCAAGTTGCATACCACCTTGCTGGGCAATCACAGTCGCCCGCGCAGGGAAACCCGTTTTACATGGAAGGATGTCGCATGACAGAAGATGAATTGCTCGCTATGCCCGAGGCAGACTATATGAACCCGGCACAACTCGCCTTTTTCCGCCAGAAACTGGAAGCTCTGCGCGAAGAAATTCTGGCACATGCAGCCGACACCAATGCACACCTGCGCGAATCTGCAGAAATGCCAGACCCCGCTGACCGCGCCACACAGGAAGAAGAATATACGCTGGAATTGCGCACGCGCGACCGTGAGCGCAAGCTGCTGCGCAAGATCGAGAAAGCGCTGTTGCGCATTGAGAGCGGCAGCTATGGTTATTGTGAGGAAACCGGCGAAGAGATTGGATTAAAACGCCTGCTGGCGAGGCCTGCCGCCACACTGACACTGGAGGCGCAGGAACGCCATGAACGGCGCGAGCGCCAATACGCATGAAAATGGAAAATTCCCTATGAATAAACTGTCTCTTCCCGTTCTGTCCGGCCTTTCAGGTGCAGGTGAAGCCACCTTGCCCAACTATGGTTGAACCTGAAAACCTTGGTTGAACACGCCCGAAGGCGGGTTTGTGCGTGTGGCTGGCAAGGCGCGACGACGCTGCATGCCGGGGCGTGCAAGGAGGAGCAACGCAGCCAGACGCGCGCACAAACCCGCAAGCGGGGGCGTAGCGGACTCACCTTTCGGGTGAGCGTGAACGAAGCTACCAACGTCAGTAGCCATACAGCTTTTCGAGGGGTCAAGGAGCGGTCAACTGAGGTTTTCAGGTTGAACATCCGTGAAGGTCGGCGCGTGGCCGTTATCGTTGATGACATGCGGCTCGGTAAAGGTGGCTGGCGTGATTTACCTGATCCTTTTCAGCATTGGGCAAGCGAAGCGGATCAGGATGTTCTGGAGGAAGCTTGATGGACTCGGTCATTGAAGCGGTTCCTGTCCATCTGTCAGTCTCTCGACCAAATACGCTGCTTGATCTGATGGAAATTTTTGAGCCGGATTGCCAAATTGCCGTTGCAGCGCGATCACCTGTGGCTGCTATTGATACGTATCTTGCTGTGGCAGCCGTGCAAATGGGGGAAGGTTTCCGCATCGTTCTGAAGCCGGGAGACGGTCTGCCATTACATTTGCTGCCGGCTGCGCCCGGTCGCGAGATATTTGCCACCGACATCGCTTGCCTGGTCGAGTTATATGCCGATCTACTTGGGTGTCCGGCAATCGGCCTGCGGCTGGAAGTGTTAGGGCGATCCATGTGTCCGCGCTTTCATGTCGACCATACCGGCATCCGGCTGCTATGCACATATCGCGGTCCCGGCACCGAGCGGCTGGAGGACAAGGCTGCGGATCGCACCAGGCTGGGCTTCGCATCGGCGGGCATTTGCGATGATGAGTCCGGTATCATGCTCGATCCTGCAGGTGTACGGCGGATAGAACCTTACGCCATCGCCTTGCTCAAAGGTTCAAAATGGCAAGGCAATGCGGGGCGGGGTGTGATTCACCGTTCCCCGAAAGTGTCGGCAGAGGCTGGCCCACGAGTGCTGCTGGCACTGGATGCATTATCCTGAAATCCTCAGTTGGACGTGTTGGAGTGTGCGTTTTTCCGGTTGCAGGGCAAGGCGCAACGAGGCGGAATGGTTATTCCCTTCCAACGAGTTGCAACGCCGCCATGCGCCCGGAAAAATGTGCAATCCACCTCGTAGCGTTCTCACCTGAAGGGAGAACGTTGGGCATCTCAAAATGTTTCGAATAGTCATAAAATTAAAGCAATATACAAGCGGTCAACTGAGGATTTCAGGATAATGGTAATCAGTTTGAAAGGAGATTGATGGTGATCTTGCGTCGTTGCATGTTGTTGTCGTTTCTGCTTGTTTCCTGGCCTTGTATTGCAGCCGAGGCGCATGTGCACGGTGTAGCCACCTTGCAGATCGCGGTGGACGGCAAGACGCTGCAACTCAACCTGGAAAGCCCGCTCCACAGTTTGCTGGGCTTCGAACATGCGCCGCGCACGGAAAAACAGAAGGCTGCGGTCATGGAAATGGAAAACCAATTGCGCCAAGCCGGGCGGCTGTTTCGCCCGACCGCAGCAGCCGGCTGTAGCCTTAAATCGGTCAAGCTGGACTCATTGGTGCTGGCAAGTGATCAATCTCCTGAACATGGCGTGCATGACCATGCCGATCTCGAAGGTGAGTTCATCTTCGAGTGCGCCCATCCGAATGAATTGCGGGATATTGAAGTGAAAATATTTGATGCATTTCCAGGACTCAAGAGCTTGAAGACAGAAGCGGCTACGCCGCGCGGCCAACGCGCGGCCAAGCTGACAGCTGCAAAACGCAGGATAGACTGGTAATGGCGCTCGCCATCGATATCCGAGATTTGCGTTTCAGATACCCGAAAGCGGGTGGAGATTGTCTGGATATCGAGACGTTCCAGGTCGGATCCGGAGAGCGCTTGTTTCTTCACGGCCCCAGCGGCTGCGGTAAAAGCACTCTGTTGGGTCTCATTGGCGGCGTGTTGCAAGCGCAGCATGGCAAACTCGAACTTCTGGGCAACGACATCGCCCGCATGCGTCCGGTGATGAGGGACAGACTGCGTGCCGATCATGTCGGCTTCATTTTTCAGCAGTTCAACCTGATTCCCTATCTTTCAGTGACGGACAATGTGCTTCTGCCATGCCGATTCTCTGCCAGGCGCCGGCAGCAGGCGGTCATGGGTGGGTATTCCTTGCGGGAGCAGGCGCATCGCCTGCTTTCGCATCTGGAGATCAATGACATCGAACATGTCCCCGTTATCCAGCTCAGCGTTGGCCAGCAGCAGCGTGTCGCCGCCGCACGGGCATTGATCGGAAAACCGCAAATCGTGATTGCCGACGAGCCTACATCGGCACTTGATGCCGATCGGCAGGCGGCTTTTCTCGACCTGCTCATTCGTGAATGCGACGATGCGAATGCTACGCTGATTTTCGTCAGCCACGACCGGCGCCTGGCCAGGTATTTTCACCGGGAAATCGCGCTGACCTCGGTCAACCGGGCTGTATCAGGCGAGGTTCTGCCATGAAGCCCTTGCTGCATCTGGCCTGGTGCAGTGCCTGGAACCGCCGGTCGACCCTGGCCTTGATACTGGTGGCTATCGCGTTGAGTGTCACCATGCTGTTGGGCGTTGAACGATTGCGTAGTGAAGCGCATCGCAGCTTCAGCCTCTCGGTCTCCGGCACCGATCTTGTCGTCGGTGCCAGAACAAGTCCGGTGCAACTGGTGCTATATGCGGTGTTCAGGATAGGTGAAGCGACCAGTAATATAGGTTGGGCGCGTGTTCAGGAGATCACCGATCATCCGCTGGTGGCTTGGGCAGTTCCTGTCTCCCTCGGGGATTCGCATCACGGATTCCCGGTGATGGGGACCACGGCCGCTTATTTTGATCATTTCCGCTACGGTGACTCCACACCGCTGGTCATGGAAACAGGCGGACCATTCCGCGATATATTCGAGGTGGTTCTCGGCGCGGAAGTCGCAAAGCGGCTGGGTTATCGTTTGGGTGAACGCATCGTGCTGAGCCACGGCAGCGGAGATCACGGGCTGCCTGAACATGAGGACAAGCCCTTCACGGTCAGCGGCATACTCGCACCGACAGGCACGCCGGTTGATCGCACACTCCACATTTCGCTGGAAGGCATGACGGCGATACATCTGGACTGGGTGGGTGGCGTTCCCATGCCCGGCTTTGCCATTCCACAGGAACACGTCAAGAAGTTCGATCTCACCCCGCGGGAAGTCACAGCTGTACTGGTCGGCCTGAAAAGCCGCGCTGCCGTGTTCAAGGTTCAGCGCCAGATCAATGAGATGTCGACCGAACCCCTGTTGGCCGTGATGCCCGGTGTAGCACTGGAGCAATTATGGCAAGTGGTGGGCGTGGCGGAGAAAACGCTGCTGGCTGTATCTGCCATGGTCGTGATCGTTGGTTTGTCCGGACTGGTTGCCGTGATTCTGGCGAGCCTTGGTGAACGCCGCCGTGAACTGGCGATATTGCGTTCGGTCGGCGCGCGACCGCGCGACATCTTGATACTCATGATGACCGAGAGCCTGCTGGTCACATTGGGTGGTATCCTGCTTGGCATTGTCATGCTGCAAAGCGCAAGCCTGCTGCTCGCCCCTTACGTTCAAGCCTGGTATGGCATTACCCTGCAAGCAAACATGCTTTCGCCAAGTGAAATGAAATTACTGCTGGCCGTGTTGGGCGTAGGGCTGCTGGCCGGACTGGTACCGGGCTACCGCGCTTATCGAATGTCGCTGATTGATGGTTTGATGCCGAGAATATGATGAACAAGCACCTGAAACATTACGGATTGATTGTCTTGCTGATACTCTCAGGACTTCTGGCCTATGCGCTGACCGGAGCCGAAACCGTGGCTGCAGACAAAGCCGGCAAGGACTACAAGATCGGCGAACGATTGCCGGCTGCGTCAACATCCGCAAAGCATTCATCAACATCCTACCGGGCGTTGGACTGGGACGAACTGATACCGGAGGATTGGGATCCGATGGAAGCTCTGAAGGACCTCGATCTGTCACTAATGGAAGATTCCGACCCGCGGGCGATTGAGGCGCTGGAGAAAGTGCGTGCCGCCTGGGACGATGCTCCCATTGTGCAGAAACTCAATGGCGCACGCATCGAGATTCCCGGCTTTATCGTCCCGTTGGACCCGGATCCAGACCGCGTAAGGGAGTTTCTGCTGGTTCCTTATCATGGTGCCTGCATCCACGTTCCACCACCTCCCAGCAATCAGGTGCTTCATGTTCTTTTACCGAAAACGCTCAGCAGGGAACAACAGCAAATATTGAAAAGTGCCGCACTCATGTACGGTACCATTTCCGTCAGTGGTACCCTGGAAACGGTTTTCACCGATACCTCGATGGGGTTTTCCGGTTACCGTATCAAAGCTGACCGGGTTGATCTCTACAAGTCCCCTGAAAATTCCGATAGCTTCCAATAGGCAAAGCGAAGGGCAAGGTTGTGGATTTCCGGTTGAATTTCCGGCTTCTGCCGCTCGTGCCGGAACATGATTGCGGCCATCGCTGGTGCATCATGAAGCAAGTACGATAACGGATTTGTCTGTAGCCCCGTGCTTCCTGCCGTCAGTCTGGCGCATGAGGTATAATTTCGCCTCATATGAATGACATCCTCCTTCTGGTTTTACTGATTGCCGTTCTGCTGCTTTTGCTTTGGCAGACGCTGCGTTCCCATCGTGCCGAACAGGCCAATCGGAATCTGATCGTGCAGCTGGAAGACAAGCATCGTGCCATGCTGGTGGACCTGAACAACGGCCTCAACAGTCTGGGTGATCGCCTGATCAATCTCTCCAATGAACACAGCGACCGTCTGCGCGCACAGGTGACGCAGGAACTGAGCCAGACGCGTGAAGCGATGCAGAAGCTGCAGATGAGTCAGGTCGAGAGTCTGGCCGCGACGCGTGAGACCATGCTGGAGAAAATGCACGTGACGCTCGCCGAGCAGAGCAAGGCGGAACAGATCCTGATCCAGAACACCATGGGCGGCGCTACTCAACTGCTGGCGCAGCGTATCGAAGCCCTGACCAAAACGGTGGAAGAGCGGCTGGAGCTGATCAGCGGCAAGGTGTCTGAGCGGCTGGATGAAGGCTTCAAGAAAACCAACGAGACTTTCCTCAATGTCATGACGCACCTGACCAAGATCGACGAGGCGCAGAAAAAGATCGACGGCTTGGCGACCAATGTCGTGAGCCTGCAGGAATTGCTGGGCGACAAGCGTTCACGCGGCGCCTTTGGCGAGGTGCAGCTGGAAGGGCTGGTACGCAATCTGTTGCCGGAGAACGCCTTCGAGTTCCAGTACACCTTTGACAACAAGACCCGCGCCGATTGCGTGCTCAAGCTGCCGGAGCCGACCGGTCTGGTGGCGGTGGATTCCAAATTCCCGTTGGAAAATTACGAAGGCATGTTCGCCGATGGGGCCGACCGCATCAGTCCGGCAGTCTTCAAGACCGGAGTGAAAAAACATATCGATGACATTGCCAGCAAATACATCATTCCTGGCGTGACCAGCGACGGTGCCGTGATGTTCCTGCCAGCCGAGGCGGTGTTTGCCGAGATCCATGCCCATCATCGCGACCTGGTGGAATATGCTCACAGGAAGCGCGTCTGGATCGTTTCACCCACCACGCTGATGGCGGTGCTGAACACCGCACGCGCCGTGCTCAAGGATACGGAAACCCGCAAGCAGGTGCACATCATCCAGGAAGAGTTGTCCAAGTTGGGTAAGGATTTCGCGCTGTTTGACGGTCGCATGAAGAAGCTGGCCGACCATATCCGCCAGGCCCATGAAGATGCGGAAAAAGTGCAGGTCAGCAGCCGCAAGATCACCAGTCATTTCGCCCGCATCGAGCGGGTCGAGCTGGAAGGCCATAATGCGCCACCTTTGCTGGATGAGATTTCTGAAGGAAATGAAGAATGAATATGGAAACTGTAGATGACAATGAAGCCGGCGTTCTGATGCTGGTGCAGCAATATGCGAGCAAATTCGGCATTACGTTCAGCTCCAGGCTGATGGATGATCCGGAAGCGAAGAAAAAGCTCATGCAGTTGATGGCGGAGGCCATCATGGGTAAGCGCGGCGCGGTGACGGATGAGGATGTGCTGTAGGTGCATCGACCATGATCAAAGTTTTGTATTTTGCCCGTCTGCGTGAATCGCTGGGTCTTGCTGAAGAGTCCGTTGATGTGAATGACGGACTCAGCGTCGCCGATCTGATGGCGCTGCTGGCAGCACGCGGTGGTCAGTGGCGGCAGGAGTTCGATGGCTGCAAGCCTTTGCGTGCGGCCGTCAATCAGACGCTGGTTGCGAACGATGAGCGCATTCATGCCGGCGATGAAGTGGCCTTTTTCCCCCCAGTGACGGGTGGTTGAGATGACGGTGCGCGTGCAGCACGAGGATTTTGACGTTGGCGCCGAGATTCGCAACATGCGGCTCGCACGCAAGGATATCGGCGCCGTTGCCAGTTTTATCGGCCAGGTACGTGATCTGAACGAGGGTGATACAGTCGCCACCATGACTCTGGAGCATTATCCGGGCATGACGGAAAAGGCGCTGGAGCAGATTGTCGAACAGGCGAAACAGCGTTGGGATATCTTCGATACGCTGGTCATCCATCGCATCGGCGAACTCAAGCCCTTGGATCAGATCGTGCTGGTGGCGGTTAGTGGCGCGCACCGCGGTGAAGCTTTTGCTGCCTGCCAATTCATCATGGATTACCTGAAGACTGAGGCGCCTTTCTGGAAGAAAGAGCAGACATCTTCAGGTGAGCGCTGGGTAGAGGCCAAAGCCAGTGACGACAGCGCCCGCGAACGCTGGGACAAACAATAAATTCTCAAATAAATATTAGCTAAGGAAGCGCTGATTAAATGAGTGAGCGGGATGAAGTGCAACCGCTGGGGTCGTGTCCATCAAGTACCCGCGCCTATGGCGCGACCTTGATGCCACAAGGCGCCCGGAGCGCAGCAGCCGAGAAAACCAGCGCAGTGTTTCGGTGTAGGCTAACCTGCGATAGCAGGTTAAGTGCAGCGGCCGAAGCCATAGTATGTGCTATACAGCGAGGTTGCGAGTACCGCGCAACGCTGCAATTCGCCCGCGTAGCCATTTAATCAGTGTTTCCCTAATTCCATCAATCCCAACGCTCAAGAAACTTAATGCTTAAGACACTAAGCCCCAAACAACTCACACACAGCATAGACCCATCAAGCCTGGGTTTTGCCACGACGGCTGAACTGGCTGATAAATCCATACAGAAAAGTATCTGGATAGGACAGGAAGAGGCTGAGACTGCGGCAAGATTCGGTCTCGGCATGCATCACCCGGGTTTTCACCTGATCGTGCTCGGTGAGCCGGGCTGCGGCCGCACCTCGCTGATGCTGAAGCTGATGCATGAATACGCTGCCGAACTGCCGGTGCCGCGTGATCTGGTCTATCTGCACAACTTCGACAATCCGGACAAGCCCATGGCATTGCGCGTTGCTGCGGGGACAGGCGTAAAGCTGCGTCAGGCGCTGGACCGGTTCATCCGGATCCTTGCCAGATGCATGCCGACCCTGGCCAGCGATGCTACTGCTGTCGAGGATCTGCTGGAAAAGGAATTTGCCGAAATCAGGCAGGCGCTGCAGGCGAATAATAACGAACTGCAGAAATTCGAAACTTATCTGACTGCGATACGGCAGGATATCTCCGACAACATCGACCTGTTTCTGCAGATGCACAGTATCGCCCATGCGCAGGCGCAAGCGCAGAATGCGCCGCAGAATCTGGGTACGGAGCTGATCCTGAATGCCGAGAACGAGGGCATGCTGGAATCCTACCTGTCGCGCTTCCGTGCAAACCTGTTGGTTGACCATCGGCAGCAGACTGCCGCGCCGGTGATCTATGATGACGATCCGACCTATCAGAGTCTGTTCGGCTCATTTGAGTCTGGAGAACAGGCAAGCAGCCTGCCGGAGTTCATGCGTTTGCGCGCAGGTAACCTGCTGCGTGCGGATGGCGGCATGCTCATGTTGCATCTGCGTGATGTGCATAGCGACCAGCACAATGGGCCGCAGATACTGGAAAAATTGCATCGTTTCCTGCGCAACGGCCGGGTGCAGATCGAAGAGTCCGTGAGTCATGGCGGCCAGGCTGCAACCACGCATCCCGTGTCCGAACCTCTGCCGATTCAGGTGAGGCTGGTGCTGATCGCGACGCGTGAGGAGTTCTACAGGTTGCAGGATGAAGCAGAGGAGTTCGCCCGTTTCTTCAACGTTAAAGTCGATTTCACAGACGATTTTCCGGCCGATACCCGGATGTATCGTGAAATTTCTGCCTATATCGCCGAACGTTGTGAACATTTCGCCTTGCCGCACTTCAGTGCTGAAGCCGTGGCCAGAGTGCTCGAAACCATGCACCGATGGGTAGAAGACAAAGCCCACATCAGCAGCCGTCTGGCGGAGCTGCAGCACCTGATTCTTGCAGCCGCAGCCGAGGCCAGAAGCCGGGTGCAGGCCAAACGCATCAAAGACGTTCTGGTGGAAAAGCAGGATGTACTCGCTGTGTTGCAGGCAAGTTACAAGCGCCACCGCCATCCCGAGATGCAGTTGCTGCGCGCCATCGTCGATGGCGACCTGATGATCAGTGTGCAGGGGCGTGAACTTGGCCAGATCAACGGCCTGACCCACATTGACCTCGGGGATGCTGGTTTCGGCTCACCGGTGCGCATTTCGGCACGCTGTTTCGCAGGCGAAGATGGCGTCATCAACATCGACCGTGAAGTGGAAATGACCGGCCCTAACCATGACAAGGGCCTGTTCATCCTGCAAAGCTGGCTGTCAGCGAGCTTTGCCAAATTGACGCCGCTGTCGCTCAATGCGTCGCTGGTGTTCGAGCAGGAATATCATGGCGTCGAAGGCGATTCGGCCTCCTGCGCAGAACTGTATGCGCTGCTGTCCGCCATTTCCGGGTTGCCATTGCCGCAGGGTATCGCCGTCACCGGCGCCATGAACCAGCATGGTGAAGTCATGGCGATCGGCGGCGTCAACGAGAAGATCGAAGGCTACTTCCGTGTCTGCCAAGCCATCGGGCTGGATGGATCACAGGGCGTATTGATTCCGCAGCGCAATGCCGCACATCTGGTGCTGAACGAGGAGGTCGTTGCTGCGGTTGCAGCCGGCAAGTTCCAGATTCTTACTTTTGCCCATGTGCTGGAAGGGCTGGAATACCTGACCGGGCTTAACGCCGGCGAACTGGAAGAAAAGGGCGATTACCGCCCGGAAAGTGTCATGGGCCGGGTGCAGCGTGTGCTGGAAGGCTTTCGCAAGATCTACGACAGCAACAAATCGGACGATTGAAGCAACGCGATGGCCAATCAGGACAAGACTGAAACCGATAAGGAGAAATGCCGGCTCGACAAATGGCTGTGGGCCGCACGTTTCTTCAAGACTCGCAGCATTGCTGCCGATGCTATTGACAGCGGCAAGGTCCGGGTCGACAGTGATCGCGTCAAACCGGCAAAAGAAGTCAAAATCGGCGCATCGGTTTATATCCGCACCAAGGATTTCGAGATCGAGGTGCTGGTGCGTGCTCTGTCCAACCAGCGGCGTGGCGCACCGGAAGCACAGTTGCTGTATGAGGAAACCGAATCCAGCCGTGCCAGACGTGCAGAGGTGGCAGTCACGCGCGAAAATGACCATGCGCAGCGCGAACGCGGAAGCGGCCGGCCGACCAAACGGCAGCGTCGAGAGATCAAGGGTTTCACGGATAACTGGTAATGTTGAGGATATGCAGCCACTACGTTTACGGTTGCCGGGAAGCTATGCTAAGATCGGTTTACCACAAATGTAGTAAGGTGTTGATATGACTGCAACCACTTCAATCCGTATCGAACAGACACTCTACGATCAAGCCAAGGCTGATGCGGCAGCGGAGCATCGTACAATCTCCGGCCAGGTAGAGTACTGGGCGAAAGTAGGCCGTGCTGCGCTGGACAATCCTGATTTGCCGGTGAATTTTATTGCCGAGTCGTTGGCTTCAATGGCAGAGCCGCGAGAGGATGCCATGCCTTTTGTGGCGCGTAGCCGCTCCGAATGAGCTGCGCAGTGCGCCAGACAAGGCGTTTCTCCCGGCAGTACAAGAAGCTTCATGACAATGTAGCAGCATATGTCGATGCCGCTGTGGATGAGGTTGCCGAAAATCCGGATATTGGCGACAGGAAAAAAGGTGATCTGGCTCAACTGCTGGTGTATAAATTCCGCAGCCAGGGGCAGTTCTATTTGCTTGGATATACCTTGGAGCAGGAGGTGCGACTGATTTACCTCGAATCTGTCGGGCCGCATGAAAACTTCTACCGTGATTTGAAGCGCTAATTTGGGATGCTCCCAGAAAATATTAAACGAAAGAGTGAAAATCAATGATATTAGTCACGGGCGGCGCCGGCTTCATCGGCTCAAACTTTGTCATGGACTGGCTGGCGCAAAGCGAGGAGCCCGTCCTTAACCTGGACAAGCTGACCTATGCCGGCAATCTGCAGAATCTGGCCAGCCTGAAAGACAATCCTCGGCATATCTTCGTGCAAGGGGATATCGGCGACAAAAAACTGGTGGCCGATTTGCTCAAACAGCATCAACCCCGGGCTATTATCAATTTTGCGGCAGAATCTCACGTCGATCGTTCCATCAGCGGCCCTGGTGATTTCATCCAGACCAATATCGTCGGCACTTTCAACCTGCTGGAAGTGACGCGCGGCTGGTGGCAAAACCTGTCCGGGCAAGAAAAAGACAGTTTCCGTTTCCTGCATGTTTCCACCGACGAGGTCTATGGCTCGCTGGCGCCGGACGCACCGGCTTTTACGGAAGAACATCCGTACGAACCCAACAGTCCGTATTCCGCCTCCAAGGCAGCCTCCGATCATCTGGTGCGGGCTTATCAGCACACTTACGGCCTGCCGACGCTGACCACCAACTGTTCCAATAACTACGGCCCTTACCATTTCCCTGAAAAGCTGATTCCGCTCATGATCGTCAATGCGCTCGCGGGCAAGCCGCTGCCGGTCTACGGCGACGGCATGCAGATACGCGACTGGCTTTATGTCAAGGACCATTGCAGCGCAATCCGGCTTGTGCTGGAAACAGGAAAAGTGGGCGAGACCTACAATATTGGCGGCTGGAACGAAAAAGCCAATATCGATATCGTCAAACTGATCTGCCAGCAGCTGGATGCACTACAGCCGCGAGACGATGGCCAGTCCTATGCCGCACTAATCACCTTCGTCAAGGACCGGCCCGGCCACGACCGGCGCTATGCAATCGATGCGCGCAAAGTCGAGCGCGAACTGGGCTGGAAACCAGAAGAAACTTTTGAAACCGGCATCGTCAAGACCATACGCTGGTATCTGGATAACGGTGCTTGGGTCGAGAACGTGCAGACCGGTGCCTACCGTGAATGGCTGGCCAGTAACTACGGCAGCCGCTGAGCATGGCTGAATCACTCACAATCCTCTTGTTCGGCTGTAATGGCCAGGTTGGTAGCGAATTGCAGCAATCGTTGCAGCCGCTGGGCAAGGTCGTGGCACTGGATGTGACCAGTAGTGAATACTGCGGGGATTTCACAAACCCCGAAGCCATTGCCGAAACCATACGCATGGTCAAGCCGGATGTGATTGTCAATGCCGCGGCGTACACGGCGGTAGACAAGGCGGAGAGCGAGCCGGAACTGGCTTTTCTTATCAACGCGCAGACGCCCGGCATATTGGCAGAAGAGGCCGATAAAATCGGTGCATGGCTGATTCATTATTCCACCGATTATGTTTTTGACGGCTCCGGCGTACAGCCGTGGAAAGAGACCGATATGCCCAATCCGTTGAGCGTTTACGGTGCAAGCAAGCTGCAGGGCGAATGCAACATTGCTGCCAAATGCAGCAAGCACGTCATCTTGCGCACGAGCTGGGTATTTGCGGCGCAGGGCGCCAATTTTGCCAAGACCATGCTGCGGCTTTCGCAGGAAAGGGATGCATTGTCGGTGGTGGATGACCAGATAGGCGCACCGACCGGCGCAAGATTGCTGGCAGAGTTGACCGCAAATATCATCCCAAAGGTGATGCATGATGACAGCCTGGCAGGTTTGTATCATGCCGTCGCAGCTGGTGAAACCTCCTGGTACGACTACGCCAGGTTTGTAATCGATTGTGCCAGAAAACGCGGTGTCGCTATCAAGGTCAGGGATGAGAACATCCGGCCGGTCGCCAGCAATCAATTCCCAACACCGGCGAAGCGGCCAGCCAATTCACGGCTGGATACAAACAAACTTCGCGAGGCTTTTGGTTTGCAGCTTCCATATTGGCAAATTGGGGTTGAGGAAATGCTTGAGGGTATATGCTAGAACAGATAATTCAGTTAGGTAAACCCCCAGCTATGCTGGGGGACTCAATCAGATTTGACCGTTCCGGCGGTCATCTAAGTGGTAACATTAAAAATCAGCAAGATCATCCCCTCCCCCTTGCAGGGGGAGGGCTAGGGAGGGGGTAGAAACCAGGCATGAACGCAATCGAAATTTCCACCCCCATCCCAACCTTCCCCCTACAAGGAGGAAGGCGTAAAAAGCCCGCCGCCTTCTGGCGGCTCACGTTTTTATCGGCCCCTTTCACTCAAAACAATGTGCTTCAGCACATATATTTTGTGGGGAAGACCCTTGCGGTCTTGAGGGGCTCGCCTAATAAGCCCACGGCTTTGCCGGGGGGCATTTAGCTTTCCGGCTATCATGTGACGGTGCGAGCATGTTCTCATTGAAATATAGTCTTGTGGCGTTGGCTTGATTGTGTTATTTATAGTGTGATTAACAATACTTTTAATCACACTATATATGGAGTGAACATGATTTCTGCAAATGAGCTGAAAACCAGAGGAGTGAAAGCGATTGAAGAGGCGCTGATGTTGGAGCCGGAGGTTTCGGTTAGTGTGCGCGGGCAGGCCAAGTACGTGGTAATGAGCCAGGAGCAATATCAGCATTTGAGAGAATGTGAACTCGAAGCGGCTCTGGCTGAATCCAGGGCGGATATAGCGGCCGGCCGTTTTGTGAAATGCTCTGTGGCTGAGCACATTCAGGCGCTTCAAAAGAATCAATGACATGCAGTGGCAGCTGGTTTTTACAGATCAATACCAACGAAGGGCGTTACGTTTCATAAATCGCCACCCTGATGCTGTTGTTCAGTATGCCAAAACGCTGGAGTTGCTACAGGTCAATCCCCATCACCCATCGCTCAGGTTGCATGCATTGAAGGGAAGACTTGAAGGCTTGCACAGCATTTCAATTAATCTTAAGTATCGTATTACACTGGAAATGATTTTAACGGAGCACGAAATTATTCTGGTGAATATAGGTGACCATCAGCAGGTGTATTAGGGAGTTGCTACAGAGAGTTGTTAGCGGAGAGTAGATAGTGGAAAGCCACATGAAAACCTTGAAGTTTGGAAGCAAGCCATGCGGTTAGTGAAATCCATTTACGAAATGACATCTCTCTTCCCAGTAGAAGAACGATATGGCTTATCTCAGCAAATGCGAAGGGCTGCTGTTTCAATACCCAGCAATATCGCTGAAGGTGCTGGTAGAAACGGGCCTAGAGAATTTTTGAATTTCTTAGGTATAGCTCGGGGTTCGCTAGCTGAACTAGAAACGCAGATGCAGTTGGCAGTGATGTTGGACTTTGCATCGTCAGATCATCCGGCCTTTGAATTGGAGGGTGTAAGAAATTTTGTGTAAACGGTCATTTGGCAGGAAACTGCCATTACTTTTCGAGGAGTAGAAATGACCGTAAGCAACGAATTGATCGACAGCCTGCTGGCCGATTACAGACGCCCTGAAG